>ENA-ORLY01002997-ORLY01002997.1-human-gut-metagenome-genome-assembly--contig:-NODE-2997-length-14593-cov-3.023905_pt1 | contig 14593 bp, 9 predicted proteins | sample MGYA00243071_ERZ508832 | MGnify/ENA primary metagenome ERZ508832 (study PRJEB26277, sample SAMN04329777) | human gut metagenome | biome: human-associated habitat | host: Homo sapiens | place: USA...
GTCCTACGAACTGGTGGCACGGATAGAAATCGCCCCACGGTGTTACCGCAAGGTATTCGGTTCCGGAACCGCAGCCGGAAAGACGTTTATAAACACATGGTCCGCCGGTCAGATCGATCATAAAGTGGAAGAAATTGAAGCCTCTTCCTTCCTTATGTCTCTTTATCATCTCTTTTGCAAGGATATCGTACTGTTCAAGCAGCACTGGAATATCCTCTTCCTTTATGGCATAAGGCTCGTCAGGGAGCGACACAACAGGCTCAACCGATATCTGATCAAATCCCAGATCTGCCATATGCAGAACATCGTTTGAAAAATCAAGATTGTTGTGAGTGTAAGTGCCTCTCACATAATAGCTCTTGCCAGCACGTTTCTTTGCAAATTCCTGGAACTTGGAAAGTATTACGTCATAACTTCCTTTGCCGTTTCTGGTTGGACGCATGTAGTCATGTACTTCTTTTCTTCCATCTATGCTGAGTACCACGTTCGCCATCTCTCTGTTGGCAAATTCCATGATCTCATCATTCAGAAGCACTCCGTTGGTCGTGAGGGTAAATCGGAACTTCTTGTCATACTTCTCCTCAAGACTTCTTCCGTACTCAACTGTCTTCTTCACAACATCCCAGTTCATAAGAGGCTCGCCGCCAAAGAAATCCACTTCAAGGTTCCTTCTAAATCCTGAGTTTGCAACCAGAAAATCCAGAGACTTCTTTGCCACCTCAAGCGACATCAGGGCTCTGTCTCCCTTATATTCTCCCTCACCTGCAAAACAATATCTGCATGCAAGGTTACAGTCATGGGCTATGTGCAGACACAATGCCTTTACAACTGTCTTTCTCTTCTTAAAATCTATAATATAATCTTTGTATACATCATCTGTAAATAACGTTCCGTCCTCTACCAGCTGGGCAACCTCGTCATATGCCTCTGCGACATCTGCGCTGTCGTACTGTGACAGGGCTTTAATCATCTGCTCTTTATCCTTCTCTTCATATAAAGAAATAATATCATAGACAAGATCGTCTACAACATGCACAGAACCACTACAGACATCAAGCACTATATTATAACCATTGTTCTTGTACTGATGAACCATAATTCTCCTTCAACAAAATCCGCGCATTTCTTGCAATCCACTCAGGATCTCAATAAATATACACGAATTATAATCTTCCAGACACCACACACGGTATCCCTTATACACGCACTAAAGAGGACTGTCATCATAAACGACGGTCCCCTTTAGCTGATCAAATACAAACTGTTACAAATTACTTGTTGTTAACATTCTCACAGCTCTGATTACCAACTGTGCATGATGTCTTACAAGCTGACTGGCATGATGTCTGGCACTCGCCGCATCCACCCTTGACCATTGTATTCTTCATAGTCTTATTTGTGAGTGTCTTAATTCTCTTCATTCTAGATACACCTCTCTTTTTATGTCATATACCGCGATTATAACATAAAGATATATAAAGTAAAAGAGTTTTTTCAGGCCAACATAGCCCCAAGCATGCCGCCGGCGACACACATTACACACTTAGTTATGCGAGGTACCAAAGTTCCCGCTTCAGCTCCTCCCACGATCGCGGACAGTGCCACAGCTATAAGTATGTACGTAAATCCAAATAGCGCCCCCAAAACAAACTTCTTCTCCTGAACCTTTTTTCCCGTTACAAAGCCCCCCAGGAACGTCGCAAATATGTATACTGCCGTTATTAGTCCGCTCAGAACCGTATCACTTATCCCCACTTTATAAACCACGACTGCAACTGCAAACAGCAGAATAATCGTGATCAGATAGGATATTATAAGTCCCTTCAGCACACCAAGCATTTTCTGTCCTGCCACTACAAAACCACCATTTATTTCTTCATTATATAAATATGTCATTATGCACGGATTTATTAGTATAAAAATATGAAAAAGGCGGTCAAACCTTTTCAGATCTGACCGTCTTCAATCTTTTATGTCTTTTTTAAAACAGACTACATATATCCTTGATATCGTAAAACGTCTGATCAGCATGCTGCTCTGTGATATCGTTTGGCTTTATGAGATCTACCACCATCACGGTATAAAGTCCTGCAGTGTCCGCTGATATAACTCCGTTTACTGAATCCTCAACAGCAACTGCCTCTGCCGGTGATACTCCGAGCTTTTCACACGCCCGGATATATATATCTGGATCAGGCTTGCCCTTGACTATCTCGTCGCCACAGACCATCTCATCAAAGAAATCAAGAATACCAACATCTGAAAGTCTCTGCATCGCCCGTTCTCTGCCTGTGGATGTGGCTAGAGCGATCCTGACGGCCCTATCCTTCAGAAATCCAAGTGTCTCTGCTACATGATCTTTTATATCAATTCCATGTTCTGCAACGTATTCATCGAACAGATCCATCGTCCTCTGACGAAATGGAAGATACTCAAAATCCTCACCCATTATGTCTTTGAATACACGGGCATTGGTGGTTTTATTGCCGCCGGCGACCCGGTCGCACACACGTTCCATATCATCTTCCGAAATACCAATATTCACACCGTTTTTCTTCCAGCACAACCGGTATATCCGCTCTGTGTCCACCAGCACGCCGTCCATATCAAACACTACTGCTTTATACATTCACCGTCTCCTGTGATCTTATTTATGCTGCACTTTTCTTCTTTCTCTTTCTGCCTGCTATTATGACAAATATCAGCAGTGCTACGAGAAGGATCGCTGCTATTATTATCAGTATCAAAGCGACTGATGAGATCTTCTCGCTGAGCTTGAATGTGAATACAGCTCCAGTCTTTTCATCAACCGTGGATGAGATATTTCCAGCCTTATCTGTAGCTGTTACTTCTATTGTATATGAATCATACTCCTCCACATGCATCTTGTACTGATTGTTGCTCTTGTACTGAGCAGGATCGATGGTATTGCCGTTTATCACGATCGATGTGATCTCATCTTCCTCGTTCTCAAGTCCGATCGTCATGTCAAATGGCTCTCTGACTGTCTCGCCATCCTCCACACCGCTTATTATGATTCTCGGTGCGGTTCCATCATATGTAAATCCAAACTCCTGGCTGGTCTCGTGTCCAACCTCATCAGTTGCCTTTAATGTTATCTTGTGGTATCCGTCTTCCATGTCCGAGAAATCGATGAAATCGACTCCATCCATCTTGACATTTACATCGAATACCGATGTATCGTTTACATTCCAAAGTGCATCGTATCCTGAGTTCAGGATATCCGCAAAATCATCTGCATTGAGAAGTACGCTTCCATCCTCACCTGCAGTTGACTTAGCCATGAGGCTGAGAAGCTTTGATGTGGACTCTATCGTAGGTGCTGTGTTGTCCACGGTGAATACGATGTTGTAATCATCCGTCTTATTTCCAAGCTCATCCTGGGCTGTGACTGTTATCTCGTATACACCATCCTCATCAAATCTCTGACTTCCTGTACTCACAGCTGATGAGTTGCTGTAATTTGTGAAGCTCGATGCTGATATATCCTTGCCATCCTTGTTAACTGTTATCTTGACATTGTTTGTTCTGAAGAATGTCTCCTCAACTGACAGTGACATGTCAACGTAGTTTGGATCAAGCATATCTGTGCTTCCCACTGCATCGTAGCTCTTTATCGTCTTGCTGTTCTTATCAGATACAGACATCTTGATGACAGGTGCCTTTGAGTCTATCTTGAAAGTCTTTGTGGCACTGGCTGCAACATTTCCTGCAAGATCCTTAGCATTTGCAGTGATCGTATACTCACCATCCTCTGTGAAGCTGTAGGATGCTGTGTGTGGATTGCCGCCTGAGAAGCTTCCCGCTGTGAGCTCTGCAATATTTGATGCTCCTGTTCCATCTGTCTTCTTTGTTATCGACACCTTTATATCTGACGCACCAAGACTTCTGCCTTCATAGTCAAATGAGAATGCCTCGTCCACGCTGATAGTTGCTGTGCCTGTTGTCGTCTGTTTGTCATTTACACCACTTATCGTGATGACTGGTGCAGTCCTGTCGATCCTGAACTTTGATATCTGCGCATCTGACTTATTGCCAGCCTTATCCTCTGCTGATACAGTAACCACATAGTCTCCCTCATCAGCAAATGTGCAATTCTTGGTGAAGTCTGTGCCGGTCCACGTTCCGTTTTCAAGGTCTGCGTCATATACCTTGCTGCCATTTGCATCTGTTCTGACAACATGGACTGTATATTTTGATCCCTCCATGTTATCTCTAAGTGTCACAGGAAGAGTTACATTTCCTGTATTCAGAGGCTGAACCGTGCCAAGCTGTACTGTAGGCTTTGTCTTATCGATAACAAACTTTGTTCCGACTGTCGATGAATTTCCGGCAGCATCTGTAACCTTTATGGTAAGGTCGTAGCTTCCCTCATCTCTGTATGTCGGACTGTACATATATTCATTGAACTCAAACTTCTCTGTCCGTTCAGGGGCGGTTCCATTTGCATCAGTTATTGTAAGTGTATGCTTTCTGTTAAACTGCTCCAATATGCTGATATCAAATGACACATTCTCTTTGTAGTAACCGTCATTCTTTGACTCCGGCTTTGGCGAGATCTTGACCTCCGGCTTTGTCTTATCGATATAATATCTGTTCTTTGCAAGATCCACTTTGTCCATAACAGCATTTCCGGCCTTATCGTTACCCTTGACCTCGACTCTGTAGACCGATGCCGCTCCGCCGACCGGCTTGAGATTCATGGACGCCTTTATCGTCTCATTATTCACTCTTTTGAGCGATCCGATCATCGTTCCGCTTGCACCGTCATACGTTCTGTAATATACAGTGGCAGTGACATCACTGCTAACTATCCTGTATGAGTCATGTACAGTAACTTCTATAGTCTGGCCGCTGTTATCCTTTGCAGATGGATCTGTAACCTTCTCTGTGTACTCAACTACCGGATTCTCCCTGTCTATCACAAACCTGACATTTGCTGAGTCGCTTACATTTCCGGCGGCATCGTATGCGTAAATATCGATGTCATATTTTCCGTCTTCTTTAAATGTATAGCTTGTCTCTGTGCCCTTAAGACGGAATGTGCTGATCTCATGCTCTGTCTGATCTACCTTTCCGGTCGTCTTGTTGTAAACACATACCGTTCTGGTTCCTTCTATCTCAATATACTTGACGTCCTCTTTATCCTTGGCAGTCCAAGCAACTTTAACCTTCTTATTATTATAAGGTGTCACCTCCGCTGCTGTCATATTTGGTGCCGTGGTATCATACACCAGTGAATAACTTGCAGTCTTTGTGACATCAGTACCATGATTACGCACGGTCATCTTGAACTTGTAATGTCCCTGCATATCTTCCTTCTTGGTATTTGATATCACATATGTGAATATGACTGTTCCATTCTTCTGATTTGATATGCTCAAATGCTTATCTGAATTGATAACTTTACCATCAACTTCTACCTGCACATCAACATCATCAGTTGTCAGACAAAATCCCTCTGCAGTTCCGGTAACCACTACCTTGTCAGCAGAAACATATTTACCACTCTTTATCTCCTCAGCGTCGGCCTCTGCTGAGATCTCAGCAGAGAAATCTGATTTGTTCACAAATACAGGTACGCTCTCGGTCGTTTTGTTTCCGGCATGATCATAGATCGTTATCTCCAGCGCGTACACTCCACTCACCACGGCAATGCTCATTGAGACATGTCCAATGCCTGCCACATCCCTGTTGACCTTAAGTCTATAGGATATTGCTGAGTTGAACAGTACTGCAGTCGTAGCGCTCTCATCTACACCTGATGTTGCATCCTCCCATGCCACATCAATCTTATCTGTGCTTTTCGACAACGAATAGTACTTCTTTGAACCGACCTTTACCTTAGGGGCGTCTGATGATAACTTCAGAACCGGTGCTGTATTGTCTATATACACATCGAGATCCTTTGTGCCATCAGCTTGTACTGACCATCTTCAAGGGCTATGCTGCCCGCATCTATACCTGGATGAGCCGTTCCTGTTATTCCTATCTTTGCATTCTTGCTGAATACGTTCAGATCCTGCGCAATCACTGTCTCTGCGCCGCCATTTTTATAGTACATCTTGTCTATATAAGCATAATCATCATTTGCCGACATAACAAATGACATCGACTTTACCCAGTTGTTATCATCTTTTGCCTTATACCCTTCGCCTCTGATCTGTGTCATCTTGGTGAAATCGATTGTCGGTGACTGATCGCTGACAAATACTATATGATTTTCCAGATCTGTATAGCATGATCTGTTGTCGAATTCATCCTTTACACAGATAGCCATCTTTGTAAGTGACTTCTTATCCAGTGAATTCACTGGGATCACAAATTCTGCCACGTATTTGCCCTGTGCATTCTTTGTGACTTCGCATATGGTCTCCGGCGAATCCACTGTGTTATCATCTGAAAGAAATCTGTAACAAAGCTGAGCGCCAACAACCACCGTCGAATCACCGTCTCCGGCTGTAGACATATTTATCTCAGCCTGAACTGTCATAGTCTCAGGTGAAACTATGAATTCCATATTGTTGATCAATTTCTTCTGCGCCTTGTTGTTTGAACTGCTCAGATTTATCTTGCTGATCGATGGAGCGCCATTCAGCTTTTTTATAACAAGTGGCTGTGTGTCAGCACTTACATTTCCTGCCTTGTCATATACTCTGAATATGTATTCTCCAGTCTCGTCTGGGACACCGAACGTATACTTTCCATCTGTTTCCTCAATCTCAGTCTCTGTGGTCTCGCCCTTTTTCAGATATACGACCTTTGCCACTCCTGTGTCCGTCTCCTCTGTACCATCATCTACTGTGATGGTAAACTGAGGCAATGCCACTCCATCCTCAGTCACATCGAGAAGATAATATCCATCCTTCACGATCATGTTGCCGCTGTTTGATGTCAGCTCTACACTCTCTATCTCCGGATTCTTGTTGTCATAGACCGCTCTGAGTTTGCCCATGAACTTGATATTTTCGATCTCTCCATCATCATTGTACTCCACATAGTAGAACGCATACTTAGACCCCTTGTTGTCATTCGTAAACGCTTCCTCTGTGCCAATGCTGTTGTACTTTGTAACATCTGTTGATGTTGGAAGTTTTTCCTCCGGATCATCACCAGTATATGACTTATACACGATCTTGCTCAGATCCACATCATCAACCGGCTTGCTCGCAAATTTATACTTCGTGATCTCTTTGGATCCAAAAAGCATATCCGTCTCATCGCCCTTGAGCAGATCAGTGATATCTACGGTCTTTATCTCTTCTTCCGCAAATAGATGCACTTTGGAATCTATCGCCACCAGGGTCAGGACCATAACCACTGACATTACAAGTGCTATAAGTCGATGAAGCAATGACTTATTATGTAATATCTTTTTCATACCTTCTCCCTCCTATATACTCTCATCTGTATGAACGATCACAACGTTCTTGACCATCTTAAGCATACTATTTTCTCCCTGACTGAGTCTTCCCGTAAAATCTGACTGTCCGGTCAGCACGCTGGTCGCCTCAGTATCATCATTTCTAAGGACATCGGTTGCATCATCGTCATCGGCTCTGAGCACATCCGTTGCTGCCTCGTCGTCATTGGCTCTGAGTACGTCCGTTGCTGCCTCGTCGTCATCGGCTCTGAGCACATCTGTTGCCTCTTCGCCGTCGTCTTCTGCTCTGAGCACATCTGTTGCCTCTTCGCTGTCCTCATCGGCTCTGAGCACATCTGTTGCCTCCTCGCTGTCCTCATTCTCCATTAGTACATCCGTTGCCTCCTCATCGGAGTACATGTTCCTTGCCAGCTCCTGCATATCCTCATGGAGAATATCTGTAGCCTCCTCATGTATAGACTTCAGATAATCTTCGTTTTTCTTTTTATTCTTTATATCTGCAACCGCCTTCTCGTAATTTGCTCTTCCCTTTTCAGCTCTCTTACTCGATTCAGATGACTGAACATCTCGCACAGAAATCTTCGTTGTATGGTTCTTTATCGCTTCCTTCTTGGAAATTCCAACACCCTGTACACTTTCATAGCCTTTCTCCCTGATCTCCTCGATCTTCTTTCTGGCAGTTGAGCCTGTCACATCTCCGATCGCTTTCGGTATCTTCAGTGTAAAGAATAATACGATTGCCGTAACGGCAAATATGACTGCAAGTGCAAGGCCGCCATATAGCATTATGTTGTAAATTGTTGCCATATCTTTTCCCCCTCTACTTGCCTGTCTTACTTCCGGTTCCTGAAACTATAGCCTCTATAACCGGTTTGTGTATCAACGTGTTCCACTGTGGCTTCTTTCCATCCGCCAGCATGCTTATCCTGCTGCCACTATTGTATACCGAAATAACTGTATTCCTTGCGCTCTTATCCCATGTATCAGGAGCGCTTCCATACAGATCCGTGTATCTGTTATACAGATATGTAAGATGACTCGTGTAGAGATCTGCCGAGTAATCATCAACACCCAGCATCTGCTCTGCCGAAAGGTATACATTCTCTGCAAGTTCATAGTTTTTGTCGTCACCACTGATGTCGCCCATGCTCACATATATCTCAGCTTTTTTTCTGGAATACTCTGCGTACACATTCTTTGTCTTCTCGGTGACAGCATCTCCGTTCATATCTAATCCTGACAGATATGAATCAATGCTGTTTATAGCCTCTCTGTAATAAGCTACCTGTTCAACAGGATCGCTCTCCTTCTCTGCAAGATATGTGTAGACTGAACACAGGATCGCTGAGTACTGACCGCTGTAATAGTTAACTCCTCTCTCCTCTGGGAACTCCTTTGAGAGGACAGTTGCGTTGTCGTTCAGCTTGTCGCTCGCCTCCTGCAACAGTTCTATCGTTCTGTTCGCAAGCTCCTCATCGCTTGAAAGCTTATCTACATATATAGTTGCTATATTAAGGTAATTGACATATTTGTATGTATTTGTATCGTCTATGTTGTCGCTGTTGTACTGCTGAAAGTCAAATACTTCCTGCTTACTGTCATTGAAATCGGCTGTCTTGTTTATCTTGTTATCGCATATAGCCTCATAGTATTTTGCCTGTTTTACATCATTTGCAAAGTTTTCCGTATCTCCTACCATATTAAAGTACTTTCTCGCAGCACTATAATCCGGTACCTCATTAAAATACAGAAGGGCTATCTCATATTTGACATCATCCTTTACCTTGTCAATGTTCCTCAAGGCAAACTTGATTCCCTTTTCCGCCGGTGTCTCTGTACCCGTTCCTGTAGCCACATCCTCATCCGTGTAATAGTAGGCATATGTGTCCATATATCCTATATACGCCTCTGATGCTGTAGGATCAATGTCCACAGCCGCTTTATAACATTCAAATGCCTTGTTGTAGTCGCTCGAATCGACCGCGTCCTCTGCTTCCGCTATCTTGTTGTTATAATCCTGCTCCTTCAGCTGTCCCTTCTTGACTCCGCCAAATATCGCACAACATCCGGACAATATAGAAAGTCCCGCCATCGTTGCAAATACTGCAACTTTTCTCTTTGCCTTTGCCTTGAATTCGTTGTCAAGCTCATTGTAATGATCCAGCGCATACAAAAGCTCTGAACACGACTGATATCTGTCCTCCGGGCTAGGCTGACAGCATTTTATTATTATCTGCTCAAATCCTGACGAGAGCGTTGGATTCCACTGTCTGATAGGTTTTATCTCATATGGAGGCTCACATGGATTCTTACCCGTTACCAAATGATACAACGTAGCACCCAGATTATATATATCGGTTCTTGCATCCGTATTGTATATACCTCGTCCCTGGGAATCTCCGAACTGCTCAGGTGCTGCATATCCTCTGGTTCCAAGAGCTGTGGTATCAGCATTGTTCTCAACGATATATTCCTTTGCCGTTCCAAAGTCTATAAGCTTTACCGAACCATCAGGTTTAAGCATTACATTTGACGGTTTCATATCCCTGTATATTATAGGTGGATTCATGGAATGAAGATAATCCAGTGCACTCGCTAGGGCTCTGCCCCACTCTATGACCTTGTTCTGATCCTGTGCGCCCTCAGCCTTGAGCACATCGCTGAGAGGTTTTCCCTCGACAAAATCCATCACTACATATATCGTACCGTTTTCGTTTATAATATCGACGATACGCGGAAGAACCGGATGGTCGACATCTTTGAGTATGTTGGCCTAACTCTCCAGACTTTTCAAGAGAGTTGCCGTACTTTTGGAGCCGTCATTTTTAATCTCCTTGACTGCCCACTGCTTATTAAGTCGGTTATCCATAGCGAGATAGACTATCGACATTCCGCCCTGTCCGACTTTTTTTAGTATTTCGTATTTCCCATCTAATACTGTTCCTAATTCTGTCATCTTATCTCCCCATTATTCCGTTTTAATAAGAACCACTGTGATATTGTCTGTTTCTTTTCTGTACTTAACCAGCTCTGTGAGGAACTTACATCCGTCCTCCATCTCTGCCTCTGTTCCACATGCTGCCGGCCCGATCTTACTCATTATCTCATCGTTTGAGATCTTATGTCTGAATCCGTCTGAACAGATCATGTATGTTGCACCCGCCTGGATATCTCCAGCCACAAAGTCCGGCTCAACAACCGGCGATGCACCTATGCACTGGAGAAGAACGCTTCTTCGGCTATCCGTCTCTGCCTGCTCCGGTGTAAGCCTACCAGCTGCTATCTCCCTTGCAACCAGAGTCTGGTCAGCTGTGAGCTGCTGCACGGTCGAGCTCATCTGATATATACGGCTGTCTCCCACATGTACTATGTAATATCTGCCTCTGTACATCAGGATTGCCGATATTGTTGTTCCAAGCATTATTCCATTCTGTTCACCATATGCCTTTATCTTCTCATTCATGTCCACGGCAAGGTGAAGCCACTGATATTTCAATGCTCCCTCACTGAAGCTCTCATTTTTTACCATCTCGGCGAACTGCTGGTCAAACCAATTGCAAAACGCACATATAACTTCTTTGCTGGCGACCTCCCCTTTTGCCAGTCCTCCCATACCGTCACATACAAGTGAGAACAAGGCCTGTCCGTCCGGTGTCTCTGCAATCTTTATTGCAAGCGAATCCTGATTGGTCTTTTTCTTGATTCCCACATCTGTATTGTATACTGCACTAAATCTCATCACAGCTCTCCTTCCAAATATACATTCTAATTATTGGTGACAAGACTATCTTATATGATATACAAATTCTTCATTGCCCAATAAAACAACTACACCATTTGTAAGGAATCTCTTTTCCCCTTCATTTAATCTTTGTCCGTTTATATATGTTCCGTTCGTTGAGTTGTTATCACTGATAAAACATACTCCTCTGTCTTTGACTATCACACAATGTACTCTACTTATATCTGTGTTGTCAGAGATCGCATAATCTACTTCGGAAGCCTTACGTCCAATCTTGAATTCTGCCTTATCAATATTTATTCTCTCACCGGTCCTCATTCTGATGAAATATGGAGCAGGGCCTTCCTCAAACGGCATTCCCGTTGGCACTGCCGATGATACCGGTGTTCCGCCAAACTGATTATTCATCTCAGGCATCGGTGGCATCGGCGCTCCGCCAAATGGATTACCCATCTCTGGAATCGGTGCTCCGCTAAATGGATTGCCCATCTCTGGCATCGGCGGTACCGGTGCTCCACCAATCAGATTATCTGTAACTGGCTGCTCCGATGTCTCCTCTGTATTCTCATTCTCTTTATCTTCAGCTGCCCTGTCCTCTGGCGCCTGCTCAATCGGATTTTCCATCGGTGATACCGGTACTCCGCCAGATAGATTGCCCGTTGGTGGCACTGGTGCTCCACCAAATGGATTGCTCATCTCTGGCATCGACGGTATTGTGGCTTCGCCAAATGGCTTCTCCATCTTTGGCTGCTCCTGTATCTCCCTATCCTCTTCAGCGCCTTTATTCTCTTCGGCGCCTTTATTCTCTTCTACATCCTCTTTCTCAGCATCTTTAACCTCTGGCATCGTCTCAAACGGATTGCCCATCGGTGGCACTGGTGCTCCACCAAGCGGATTGCTCATTGGTGGTACATTTTCGTTCATCGGCATTCCGTTTGGTCCCATCGGCGGCATACCTCCATTCATCGGCATTCCGTTTGGTCCCATCGGTGGCATACCTCCGTTCACCGGCATTCCGTTTGGTCCCATCGGTGGCATACCTCCGTTCATTCTGGCATTATTTCTCATAACCCCAAGACGGCTTACCTTTGGAGACGGTACATCAGAACGGAGTATATGGCTGTTCCCGCTGGTTGCAAACGCATCATCTGCTACCTTTTTTCTTCCGGCAACAGGGACACTAGCGCCCATCTCCACAAAAAGATCGATCACTTTATTTTTCATGTCGGAACTTGAAAATGTTCCCGGCACATTAGTCAGGTTTATAAGTCTGGCAACATAATTATCACCGTCATTCTCCGAATATGTGGCGTCAACGATTATCGTCTTTATGAGGTTTCTAACCTCATTCATATCCGTGGCTTCTTTATTCACTGGAGCAACGATAAATCCCACATCATAAGTCTCTGGTGAAACGAAAATATGCTGAATATCCTTTGCCACAAAACTCAGAGAAACCATTCCCTTTCCAAACGACTCAAGCCCATCTAACACATTGTAAATCACTGTAAGCATCTCTTTCTTGCCGACAGTAGACCTGAGAATCTCTGGCAAAGGCTTCATATGATCTATATCATACTCAAACACTCTCACCCCACCATTTTCCTGCATATTACAAAGTATCATCTGTGGAAACTGTCCGCTCCTGCTCATATCGTAAACCTTGGCATCGACGACATCGTCAACGTCCAGGCAATAATTTACTTTATATGTATCCCCCATAGGTACTACAGTTATCTTCTCTCTATTCATTCTATTTTTACCCCCTTTAGTAAACACCAAAAGCAGGTATTACTACCTGCTCTTTTCCCACCTCTGTGGGCTGTGTATATTAACTTAATTTGAAAATGAAATCCTCACCGCCGATACTTATCATGGCATCATTTGAAAGCTTCATCTCACCATTATCATCAAGTCTCTGTCCGTTCAGATATGTACCATTGGTCGTCTTGTTATCCTTCAGGTAACATCCATCCTCTCTCTGGTAGATTATAATGTGAACCTTGCTTATCGCACCGTTACCGCCAACATGATAATCAACTCCACGACCAGCCTTGCCTATCTTGAATACGGCCTTATTGATCATAACCCTCTCGCCAGTGTTGACTCTGACTATATAAGGCATAGCCTTAGGAACTCCCTTTGAAACTGCTGCAGCAACCTCTGAGTCGCTATCCTTTACGACATTCATTCCGCCCGTAAGCTCAACTGTGCTACCAGTTCCCTTCTTCTCCTCGGTCTCCACCTTTGATGTGACAGGATCCATATTAGTCTCAGGTTCAACTGCCTCACCATTCATATACTGAGGAGCTGTTATCTGCTCAGTAGGATTGTCTATTCTGCTTTCCTCCGCATCGACAACCGCCTTCTGAATTATCTTAGCTCTGTTTATCTTGATATTCTTGACCACTGGTGGATTGTCCATGACCTCATCCGTGGATATCAGAACAGGTATCTGTTCCTCCTGCCGCTCAAGTTCAACTTCCATGACTCCATCTGTGGTCTGAGCAACCTCTGTCAGACTAGACTGTGTTTTCGGCTCCTGTGGCTCCGGCACCTCCACATCAGATGTAAGTGCCTCTGTATAATCTGAATCGTCATCAACGTTCTCCGTCTCAAGATCATCAAATACACTGTCGTCAAACACTGACATATCTATGCCATCTGATACCGACTTCCCCTCTTCCTGCTTCTCTGAATCATCAAAGGTCAGATCCTTAAACAGACTGTCAACATCTGCTACTGTGTCATCCTCTTCCTCTGAGTCATCATCCTCACCAAATGACACATCCTTGTACTCAGGCAGATCATCCATGCTTGTATCAGGCGATGTGTCGACTGTAGACTGTGATACAGATATATCACCATCTATATCTAAAAACTTTTCTTCAACCTGCATACCTGCAGATTCCATAAGTTCTGTAAGCTGTGAATAAAAATTTCTCACGGTAAACTTATCTGTATTTAAAAGATTCAGCAGTCTTGCAACATAGTTGCAGTCTTCACTATCGTCATACTTTACGCTTGTAAGTATATCCTTTACAAATGTTCTAAATTCTGCATTTATATTTGCATCGGCTTCAACTGGAACACAAAGCATTCCGACATCATATGTAACAGGATTAACATACGTAAATCCTTTATGTAATATGACATAAGAAGCAGGGATTCCAAGATCACGAAGATTGACTATTCCTGAAGCTACCCCCCTGACTATCCCCAATATCTTCTCGGCATTTACTGTATTAGAAAGGAGTGCGTCTACCGTTGTCCTGCCTGTAACATTATATGTAAGATAATCATTCTCATCATCCTCTTCATAAATGATATCTATGAGTTCTGGAATCTTGTTCTCCTCCAGATAATCCAGCAATTCTTCATCAAACTCACAATCATCATTAAGAATATATGACAAATATTTCTCAGAGCCGATATTTCTTACTTTG
>ENA-ORLY01003007-ORLY01003007.1-human-gut-metagenome-genome-assembly--contig:-NODE-3007-length-14558-cov-6.501208_pt1 | contig 14558 bp, 12 predicted proteins | sample MGYA00243071_ERZ508832 | MGnify/ENA primary metagenome ERZ508832 (study PRJEB26277, sample SAMN04329777) | human gut metagenome | biome: human-associated habitat | host: Homo sapiens | place: USA...
AGACAGCAAGCCCTTTCGGCTGCTTGAACAATTTTTACTTCAAAATATTGTCTAACTTTTGGGGGTCACTTCACACTCGTATTGAGGGAGCCTTTTGTAGTTATATTCCTAATGTAAATTTACTATTGATTTCATTGTTTTCATTGTTTTTATTGGGCAACAAACAAATGATGACAATGATTTCAATGATATCAATAGTAAATGATAGTACTATCCTAAATTCACGCTGCTTTCCCGCCAAAGGTGCCTTTGCGTTTCAGCAGCAGGTAGGCTGTCAGGCAGATGAGCACCGACAGCAGCGAGCCGACCGCCGTGGCAAGGCCCATGGGCAGCAGGTTGTCCGGGAACAGCTTGGACATGAAATAGGCCCCCGGCACACGCACCAGCACGATGGCCAAAATGTTATGCAGGAACGAAAGCTCGCTGCGGCCGTAAGCGCAGAAATACCCGCTGAAGCTGAAGTGGATACCCGCAAAGAAGCAGTCCCAGATATACCCGCGCAGGTACCAGCCGCCCGCCACGGCCACAGCCGCGTCGCTGGTAAACAGAGCCACGGCATTGGGGGCGATAAACTGCACCAGCACACCCACGATGGCCCCAAAGGTCAGCGAAATGCCGATAGCATAGTACAGCGTCTTGGCGGCGCGGTCGTGCTTGCCTGCGCCCACGTTCTGGGCCCCCAGCGCCGACACCGTGGACAGCATCGAGGACGGCACCAGGAAGATGAAGCTGATGATCTTCTCCACGATGCCCACAGCGGCGGCGTCCGTCAGGCCGCGCCGGTTGGCAATGACCGTGATAAGTAAAAACGAGATTTGGATAAGTCCGTCCTGCAAGGCCACCGGCACGCCGATGCGCAGGATGCGGCCAATGACACTTTTCTGCGGCCGCAGGTCACTTTTTTGCAGCCGGATGCCGCTTTTGCGCCGCAGAATGACCCCCAGCGAGACGACAACGCTGATACCCTGGGCCAGCGTAGTACCCAGCGCCGCACCGGCGGGGCCCATGTGCAGTGCCCCCATAAACAAGTAGTCCAGCCCGATGTTGGCCGCGCAGGCCACCGCGATAAAGTACATCGGGCTGCGGGAATCGCCCAGCCCGCGGAAGATGGACGCAATAATATTGTACGCCGTAATACAGGGGATGCCGATGAAGCAGATGGTCAGGTAAGGCGCCGCGCCGGGCACAGCCTCGGCCGGGGTGGACATCATGCTTAAAATCGGCTGCACCAGCGCCGTCAGCACTGCGGCCATAGCCACCGACACCGCCAGAAACAGCATGACCGCGTTGCCGATGACCGCGCCTGCGCCCCGGTCATCGTGGGCGCCCACTGCCCGGCCGATGCCCACGGTAACACCCATGGCCAGCCCCACCAGCATGACCGTGATCATGTGCATGATCTGGCTGCCGATGGACACCGCCGTGATGCTGGCCGTGCCCTCAAACTGGCCAATGATGAACAGGTCTGCCATGCCGTACAGCGTTTGCAAAAAATACGACAGCAGGTAGGGCAGCGAGAAATAAAGCACATTTTTGAATACGCTGCCGGTGGTCAGGTCTTTTTGCATGGTGGGTTTCCGTCCTTTTCAAATTAAAGGCTCCCCTTGAGGGGAGCTGGCGCCGTAGGCGACTGAGGGGTGGCTCACCTGCAGAGCAATTGCATCTACTTTGTTGGCCTATAGCTAAAGTAGCCACCCCTCACCCGCTGCGCGGGAGCTCCCCTCAAGGGGAGCCTTTTTCCTATATAAAGTAAACCCCATTTTCCCACGAATGTCAAGTTAGCTCTTTAAATTGCTAAAGCAGACATGGCACAACCAAGGAACTTTCAAATTTTACAATTCTTGTGTTGTATTCCGGCCCCGGGTCGGGTATAATAGGGGCATAGCGGTATCTGCCCTGCAGACCGCTCGCAAGAAAAAATTACGAATCTACGGTATTCTTACCGCCAGGAAGGGAGTTTTCCCCATGATGAAGAAATCCACGTTCGGTGCTGTGCTGGCCTTTTTCTTTGCTGCTGCCGGTGCCCTGACCGCCGCCGCCCTCTACCTCTATCACCGCGAGAAAGAGCTGGACGAGTACGAGCGCCTGCTGTTCAGCGATGACGGTGACGATTACGACGATGATGACGATTTCCAGGACGACACCGTCTACGAAAAGATCCCCGCCCAGCCCGCAGCCGACGCCCCTGACGCCGCTGACGCCGAGTAAAAACTGAGTCTCTCAGCCGGGCGCCGCCTTGTGCGTCCGGCTTTTCCATCGCTACTGCCTATAGGAGAAAACTATGCGCAAACTGCTGCTCTGGCTTGCTATGGTCATTGCCATGGTCGCGCTGATCTTAGGCGGCACCGCCGCGTTTCTCTACAGCCGCACCGGCGAAAAAGACCTCCCGCAGGAGGCTGTCACCTTCGGGGACACCGCCCTCACCCCCAACGGGTGGGATTGGACCATCCCCGTGCTGGGCGACAAAGTAAGCAAGCACTACCAGAGCCCCACCAACCTGACCGTGCAAAAGCTGGGCACTTTTACCGATACCGCGCCCCAGCTGGTGCTGCCGGATTGGGTCACCCGCGCCGATGTGACCATCACCGCGCCCGACGGCACGGCCTGGACCGGCGATACCTCCACCTGCAACACCTATACCTACGCCGCCAACGGCGACTACCAAATTATTGTAAAAGCCTACCACCAGGAGAACGAGCCCCCCGCCGACGCCCAGGGCTGGTACGCCTACCGCGCCGGGTACACCATGTCGATGGCCCCCACCGTGACCCTGAGCAGCGACCGCGCCGCCCAGGGCAGCGTGGTGGCGCTGTATCTCACCGGTATTCTGGATGGTGAGCCGAGCCTGGAGACCGACCTGGGCACCGTCTGGTTCCGCCGCACCGCCGGCGGCTACATGGGGTATATCCCTATCACCTATAATGCCGAGGGCGGCGACCATACCCTGCAGCTGACCTGCGGCAGCCTGACCCGCGACTTGACCCTGACCGTGACCAACACCCAGCACAAGACGGTGGAACTGCCCGCCGAGGAAGACGTGGGCGGGGCCGAGGAGTACCGCAACGCCATCTGGCCGCTGTACACCAACAGCACCGGCCAAAAGCTGTGGAACGGGCTGTTCGTGGCCCCCAGCAGCAGCGCCATTGCCGTGCACTACGGCGACATCCAGATGCGGGACGGCCAGCGCAGCGGCCAATCCACCGGGCTGACCTACTCCGCCCCCGACAACGAGACCATCACCGCACCCCAGAGCGGCACCGTCGTGCTGGCGGATACCCTGACCCTGACCGGCGGCACGGTGGTCATCGACCACGGCTGCGGCGTGAAAAGCTATCTGTTCGGGTTAAAGACCGTCACCGCCCAGCGCGGCCAGACGATCGAAGCCGGCTCCCCCGTAGGCACGGCGGGCACCGACCATGACCTGATCTTTGAGCTGCGCATCGGCAGCAAATCGGTAGACCCGGAGCCTGCCATGGCGGGCCGCAGTGGTCTGCAATACCGCGAGTCTGAATAAATTTTTCATTGGGTACAGCCCGGCCCCGGCTGCCGCCTGTTTTTCCACGATGGGGCAACACCAAGAGGATTTTGGGAAGAGTACAGATGAGCAAGAAAAACGACAACATCCCGGCCCAGGCCGCACCGGATACTGCCCCCCAGGCAGCCCCGCAGCCCGAAGCCGCGCCCCCTGCGGAGACCGCGCCGGCGGAAGAAGCCGTCGCTACGGCCGCTGCCGAGGATGCCCCCGCCGAACCGGCAGGGGAGAGCGAAGCGGAACCTGTTGAAGAAGCGGCATACGCCACCCCCGAAGCGCCGGAAGCACCCGAGGAAGCCCCCGCAGAAGAAGGCGAACCCGAAGCAGAGCCGGAAACGCCTGCTGAGGACAGCGCCCCCGCAGAGCAGGATGCCACCGCTGCGGCCCCCACGGAGGAGGCCGCAGCTGACGAAGACGCCGCCTTGGATGCCGCTGAGGCCGACGAGGAGACCGTGGAGCTGCCGCCCATCGATGAAAAGCGCCTGCTGGACATGACCCGCACGGTGCAGCTCTCGGTGGAGCAGATCACCGCCAACATGGATATTCCCGCCGGGGAGGATACCGACACTTCGTCCGACGACGACGCGGCGGAGGATGACACCCCCGCCACCATGGGGGATGTTGTGCGCAGCGGCGTGACCGGCATGGCCAGGTGGCTGCTGCTGGTGGTGGTGTTTGTGCTGGTAGTGGCCGGCATCGGCGTGGCCTACCTGTACCGCAGCGCCACCCCCGATATGCTGCCTTCCATCAGCGTGACCTTCGCCGGGCAGACACTGGAGCCTTCGGCCTACAAGTGGCATGTGCCGGTCATCGGCAACTGGTTCAAGCGTACCTACGCCGAAACTTATAGTTCCGTCCCCGCTGTGCTGGAGGCCCCCATCTCCACACTGTCGCCGGATATTACGATCAGCTCCACCAACTATGCCACCCAGCTGACCGTGACCGACGCCAACAAGGAAACCGTGTTCGAGGGTACGCTGTCGGAGTTCAGCGGCTATTGCTTTGACGAGACCGGCACCTACACCGCCAAGCTGGTGGCCAGCGTTACCGGCTCCCGCGCAGCAGGCGCCGCCGACATCACCGGCTCCGAGACCTGGCTGTTCACCTTCGATATTGCCATCGAGCCGTCCGTTTATTTAAGCGAGAATACCATCGAGCAGGGCGGCGTAGCCGCCATCCGTGTGACCGGCAGTTACGAGAACGACGCCCCCACCCTGACCACCACGCTGAAAAATCAGGGCTTTATCCAGTCCTCCAACGGCTGGGTGTGCTACCTGCCCATCCCCTGGAACGCAGCCTTAGGCACCGAGACCATCAACGTGCAGGTGGGCCGCTACTCCACCACACTGTACCTGAAAGTGACCGACGGCGGATTCAGCTACAAGGATTACTCCTCGCAGTCCCAGCGCGCCACGCCCTACCTCGGGCAGGACGACGCCCCCACCAAGGTCAGCAAGCTGTTCACCGCAGCGCCCACCGGCATCAGCTGGGCGGACGCCGGGTTCGTGCAGCCGTTCCTCAACCGCCTCAACACCACGCTGACCTTCGGCGCGACCGAGTATGTGGGCCGCCGCTACAGCGAGCGCAGCACCAACACCGGCGCAGGCGGCCGCACCAGTACGAACGTAATTTTGTCCACCACCCGCGGTGAGCTGGTCATTGCCCCCGCCAGCGGCAAGATCGACCTGGCCGAGGACCTGGGCGGCGACTACGGAACTACGTTGGTCATCGACCACGGCGCGGGCGTGCGCACGATCTTCTACGGGCTGAGCGACATTGACATCAAGGCCGGGCAGCAGGTCAAGCAGGGCCAGACCCTTGCCACCTGCGGCAAGACCACCGTTGTGGAAATGCGCATCGGCACCGTCCCCATCGACCCCATCGCCGTCTGGCGTGGCCAGTGCAACGGGTTGAAGTATTATTAAACCATTCGATTTTTCCCGATCCCATCTGAGGGGTCGGGATTTTTTATTTGCACGCGGCGCAAAAGGCTCCTCTGGGAGGGAGCTTTTTTTGTATCCGCACCATTCGCCTCAATCCAAGCATACTATGGCGAAAGCACACCCAAAGGGGGAGGAACAGCCTATGAAAACCTTTTGCGTGGTGGGGCATGATGCCCGCCAGCGGGCGGCGGCGCAGACTTTGCAGGCCGCGGGGTTCCGCATCATCGGGCCGGAGGCCGCCTGCCAGGCCGATTTTGTCCTGCTGCCCATGTCCCAGGAACGTGTCAGCGATGCCGTCGCCCGCACCCTGCAGGGAGTACGCCCCGGCACCCTGCTGCTGGCCGGACGCCCCGGTTCACCCATCCAGGCCGCCGCCCGGCAGGCCAGTCTGCCGCTGCTGGACTACTTCCAGCGGCCCGAGCTGGAATGTTTAAACGCCGTGCCCACCGCAGAGGGCTGCCTTGCCCTGCTGCTGCAATTGCGCCGCCGCACCATCTGGGAAAGCGACTTCCTTGTTCTCGGCTACGGACGCATCGGCCGGGCGGTAGCGCGGCGGCTGGACCTGCTGGGCGGGCATACCACCGTTGCCGCCCGCAATGCCGTGCAGCGGGCCAACGCCCGGTGTGCGGGGCATCGTGCCGCCCCGCTGGACCGCCTGCCCGTGCTGCTGGCAAAGCATGATACCGTCATCAACACCATCCCCGCGCCGGTGCTGCCCCGCAAAATGCTGGAAAAGCTGCCCCGCGGGGCGCTGGTCATCGACCTGGCCAGCCTGCCCGGCGGCACCGACTTTGACGCCGCCGAAGCCCTGGGCATCCAGGCCGAACACGCCCTGGCCCTGCCCGGCAAGTGCGCCCCCGATACCGCCGGGGCGCTCATCGCCCAAACCGTACTGACCATCCTGCAAGAAAGAGGTGATCTGCATGATGAACCGGCCTGACGGCCCCCGCACCGTGGCCTTTGCTTTATGCGGCAGTTTTTGCAGCTTTTCGGCTGTGCTGCCCCAGGTGCGCCGCCTGCGGGCGCTGGGCTGGCGGGTGCTGCCCATTTTAAGCTGCAGCGCCGCCGCGCTGGACACCCGCTTTGGCACGGCCGCCGCTCTGCGCGCCCAATTGCAGGAGATGACCGGCGAAACACCGCTGACCACCCTGCAGCAGGTGGAACCGCTTGGCCCAAAAGGGATGGCCCAGGCGCTTATCATCGCCCCGGCCACGGGCACCACCATGGCCATGCTGGCAGCGGGCCTCAGCGCCACGCCGGTAACCCTGGCCGCCAAAAGCCTGCTGCGGGGCGGACGGCCCGTTGTTCTGGCTCCCTCCACCAACGATGCGCTCTCGGGCAGCGCCCCGGCTATTGCCCAGCTGCTGCAGCGGCGGAACTACTACTTTGTGCCCTTCGGCCAGGACGACAGCTACAAAAAGCCCTGCAGCCTCAAAAGCGATTTCACCCTCATCCCCGATACGCTGGAAAGCGCCTTGCGCGGTGTGCAGTTGCAGCCGATTCTGCTGTAATGCCGGCGCGATTTGTGACATATAAGTATAGGGGCGAGCAGTGTCGCCCGCAGAGCCTTGCGTTGCCGCAGGGTTTACGGGCCGATGCAAGCATCGGCCCCTACAGCAGGCCGTGTGGCTGGATTTGTAGGGGTGGATGCTCGCATCCGCCCGCGGGCTTGACACGCTGTTCGCCCCTACATCCTCTACAATTTCCACGCACAGCCAGCGTAAAAGGGGGTACCCATGCAACTTATCACCATCACTGGCGGGCAGACGCTTCACGGCCGCATACGACCCGCCGCCGCAAAAAACAGCGTACTGCCGCTGCTGGCTGCCACCCTGCTGTGCCGTACCCCCAGCCGCCTGCGGGCCGTGCCGCCCCTGGCCGATGTCGCCACCAGCCTGGCGCTGCTGCAATCCGTGGGTGCCAAGGCCGAACGGCAGGGGAGTGACCTGTTCGTTGCCCCCGGCCAAGACCTGCAAGGGGAGATTCCCGACTACCTCGCCGGGGCCATGCGCAGCTCGGTGTTCTATCTGGCGCCGCTGCTCTGCCGGGTGGGCGAGGTGCGCCTGCCGCTGCCCGGTGGCTGCAAGCTGGGCCCCCGTCCCGTCGACATCCACCTGGCCGGGCTGGCGGCCATGGGTGCCCAGGTGGAATTGGAGGGCATCGCCGTGACACTGCGGCGGCGCGGACCGCTCCACGGGGTAGATTTCGCCCTGCGCCTGCCCAGCGTGGGGGCTACCATGACCCTGATGATGGCCGCGACCCAGGCGGGCGGCACAACCATCCTGCGCGGGGCTGCCTGCGAGCCAGAAATATGCGACCTAGCGAACTTTCTGCGTGCCTGCGGGGCGCACATCACCGGGGCCGGTACGCCGGTGGTGGTGATACAGGGCGGCAAGCCTTTGCAGGGCACCGCCTGGACGCCCTTGCCGGACCGCATTGCCGCCGCCACCTACGCCGCCGCCCTGGCCTGCGCCGGGGGAGAGGTGACCGTCACCCACTGCGCCCCCGCCTATTATGCGGCCTTTCTCGACTTTTTGCAGGCGGCGGGCGTGGATGTTGCCCGCCAGGATACCACCGTCACGCTGGCCCGAAGCCCCGCCCGGCCTTTGCGCGGCGGGCAAACGCTTTGCGCCAACGCCTGGCCCGCCTTTGCCACCGATACCGCGCCCCTGGCTGCCGCCGTGCTGCTGACCGCCGACGCCCCCAGCGAGATCTACGACCACCTGTTTGCCCGCCGCTTTGCCTGCGCCGAGGGCTTTACCGCCCTGGGGGCAAGATGCTGCACCGCCGGGCGTACACTTTATATGGACGGCCGCGCAGCCCTGCACGGAGCCGCGGTGACTGCCCCCGACCTGCGCGGCGGGGCCGCCCTGCTGCTGGCTGCACTGGGGGCCGAAGGCGTGACCCTCCTGCGGGACCCCGGCCATATTCCCCGCGGTTATGCCGATCTGCCCGGCGATCTGCGCACCCTTGGGGCCGATTGCATCACAGAAAAGACATAATTTTTCTACGTTCCTGCCAAAAACCGGGCATCCCCCCGGCCCGTATTGGTGGATTCTGCAGTGATGAGGGCATTTTTTTGCAAAATTCTGGCGCAGGTATTGAAATTGACAGGAAAATTTGGTATTCTAATAATCAGTTATATGCAAAAAATCCACGGACCAGTGTGCCCATTTACAGGGCCTGCCCTGGGTCCTGTGCCATTTTAAACAAACACTTAGGGGGATACACTCATGGCATTCGTTCTTGACGAAGAAATGCAAAATGTGACCAACATTAAAGTCATCGGCGTGGGCGGTGGCGGCGGCAACGCTGTCAACCGCATGGTCGAGTCCGGCCTCTCCGGTGTCGAGTTCGTCGCAATGAACACCGACCAGCAGGCTCTGCTGAATTCCAAGGCCACCCAGAAGGTCCAGCTGGGCGCAAAGCTCACCAAGGGCCGCGGTGCCGGCGCTGATCCCGAGATCGGCCAGCGCGCTGCCGAGGAGAGCAAGGATGAGATCTCCAACGCCCTGAAGGGCGCCCAGATGGTCTTCATCACCGCCGGTATGGGCGGCGGCACCGGCACCGGCGCTGCCCCTGTCGTGGCCGAGACTGCCCATGACCTGGGCATCCTGACCGTCGGCATCGTCACCAAGCCCTTTGCCTTTGAGGGCAAGCGCAAGATGAGCCTGGCCGAGCAGGGCATTGCCTCCCTGATGATGCACGTCGACTCTCTGATCGTCATCCCCAACGAGCGCCTGAAGCTCATCAGCCAGGAGCGCATCACCCTGATGAACGCTTTTGAGGCTGCCGACAACGTGCTGCGTCAGGGCGTTGAGAGCATCTCCAGCCTGATCAACATTCCTGCCTTCATCAACCTGGACTTCGCAGACGTCCGCTCCATCATGAAGGACGCCGGCTTCGCCCACATGGGTGTCGGCGTCGCCAAGGGCGCCGGCAAGGCCGAGAACGCCGCCAAGGCTGCCATCTCCAGCCCGCTGCTGGAGACCAGCATCGCCGGCGCACGCGGTGTCATCATCAACATCACTTCCAGCCCGGACATCGGCCTGGAGGATGTCGAGACCGCTGCCTCCATGATCACCCAGTCCGCACATCCCGATGCCAACATCATCTGGGGTACTGCGTTCGACGAGCGCCTGAGCGACGAGATGAGCATCACCGTCGTTGCCACCGGCTTCGAGAGCACCCCCGAGGTCGACGAGCCCATCCAGGCCCATGTCGATGCCAAGCGCGGTGTCGCCCCTGCCCCCGCCGTCCAGCCTGTTGAGGCTCCGGCTCAGGCCGAGGTTGCCCAGCCCGCACAGCGCACCGCTGCCCCGCAGCAGGACATCAACCCCGTCATGCCCAACCCCATCTTCACCCAGTCCTTTGACGCCCAGCCCGCTGCCAAGCAGGCCCCGGCCGAGGAAGAGGATGACGGCGATTACTTCGACGATCTGCTCAGCATCCTGAACAAGCGCAGCTGATCGCCCCTGACTTTAAATTTTCCGCGAGAGGATGTAAAACGCCATGCCATCTGATTCCATGAACATACAGGAGCAGGGGTTCCGCTCCCGTATGTTTGGCGGCTTCGATAAAAATGATGTCCTGGCGTACATGAACACGCTCGCCAACGAAGCCCAGCAGCACGAACTGGAATACCAGGAAAAGCTGCGCCAGCTTCAAGCCCAGCTGGATGATCTGCGCAGCCAGCGCAGTGATGCCGAAGCCCGCATCGAGGCCCTGAAAGCCGAGTTAGCTGCCGCCAACCAGCGGGCTGACCTGGCCGAGAGCAAACGCCACGAAAGCGACGAGCAGCTGCAAAAAGCACAATCCGTCGCTGAAAGCGTGCAGAGCGAGCACCGGGAGATCCAGAAAAATGCCAACATCTGGCAGCTGAAATGCCACGACCTGCAGCAACAGAACGAAACGCTGACGCAGCAGTTGGCTGCAGCCCGCCAGTTGAACGCAGCCCCGGCCCCCACGCCCGATGTAGTGCGGGAAGCCAAGCTGGAAGCCCAGAAAATTCTGGCCGATGCCAAGCTGTATGCCGAGAGCGCCGAAAAGGAGCTGAAGCAGCAGGCCGACACCCAGAAGTCCCGCATGGCCGAGAATGCCCGGGGCATTGCCTCCGGCGTAATGCTGGTGCGCGACCGCCTGGCACGGGTGGATCAGCGTTTGAGCGCTGCCACTTTGGACCTCGATAACCTGACTCTGGCCATCTACCAGGCGTTGGATGAGACCGAGGCCGAGTTGAAGGAGCTGGGCGTGGAAATGCGCGATTATGCCCAGGGCACCCCGGAGACGGATATTCCCGTGGAGCCGTTGCCCACGGAAAGTGCGCCCGCCGCACCGGTTGTGCCGCAGCCTGTACCCCAGACTCCCCAGCCTGCGCAGCAGCCTCAGCCCCAGGCCGCACCGTCCAAGCCGGAGAAGTTCCGGGTCAAGGCAACGCCGCACCGTGCGCCCGCCAAGCCGGTACGCCGCCTGCGCAGCGTGAACCGCCCAGTATCCCAGCTATTGCAGGATCAGATCGACCGCATGGGCGATAACCAATAATTTGTACATAAACTCCCCGATGAAGATCGGGGAGTTTTTTGTTGCCTCACGCTCCACTTCTGTAGGGGACGATGCTCGTCATCGGCCCGAAACTTTTCCCCATTTCCCTGTAAGATTTTCTCCGTCCCGCTTGTCTATAAGAGTGAAAGGCGCCAAAACAAAAGGAGTTGAAGCTCATGCAAACAAACACCACGCCCACGCTGTTGCAGGCCATCCGGCAGGACCCGGATACCGGGCTGCGGTGGGCCATGCGGGACTACGCCGCGCTGGTGCGGGGCATTGCCCGCCGCATCCTGCCCGGGCACGACCGAGATATAGAGGAATGTACCGCCGATGTATTTGTGGCGCTGTGGCGCAATGCCACCCGGCTGGAAGCCACCGGCACACCGGTGCGGGCCTGGCTCATCGTCACAGCACGGAATACCGCCATCAACCGTTACCGCGCCTTACAGCGGCACGACACTCTGCCGCTGACCGATGAACTGGCCGCCACCATCGCCGACCTGCCCGCCGACCAGGCCGGGGATGCCGCCGACGAGCTGGCCGTGCTGGTGGCAGCGCTGGAGCCGCCCGACCGTGAGATATTTCTGCGCAAATACTACCTGATGCAATCCAGCAGGGAGATCGCCGCCGCGCTGGATCTGCGGGTATCCACCGTAAACACCCGGCTGAGCCGCGGGCGCGACCGCCTGCGCCGCCAATTACAGGAAAGGGGTTATACACATGGCTGATCTGCATACATTTTGGAACGAGCTTGACGCCCTGCCCACCGAGGAAACACCGCTGACCGCCGCCGAAAGCGACCGCCTGGCCGATGCTGTACTGGCAAAAGTACACGTCGAATCCGGCGAAGCACCGCGCAAAAAATCCGTACACCGTGCAAAATCCGCCAAGCGCCGCCGCGTTCCTGTCTGGGGCAGGGCACTGGCCGGAGTCGCCGCCTGCATGGCCGTGCTGTGCGGGGTCAATACAGTGAATCCTGCGCTGGCCGAGGGTCTGCCCTTTGTGGGGGATGTGTTCAGTTTCCTCAACCAGCATGACAGCAAAAACCAACTGAAAAGCGACCGGCTTTCCGGCTATGCCCAGCAGGCCGCAGTGCCTGCCGTACCGGAAAGCCAGAGCGAGACAGGGGAGAGCAGCACCGCCAGCCCCTACACCCTGACGCTGAACCAGGTCTACTGCGACGGCCTCTACCTGCGCATCGGCCTGACGCTGACCGCCCCGGACGGGAATGACAGTCTGGCGGGTTACGACTGGCTGGCCCAGAATCCGGGCGGCGAAGGCTGGATCGAGATCTGCCAGGCGCAGGCCGACGGCACCCTGCTAGCGAACGGGCAGGCCCTTTACCCCCAGAACGGTTTTGTGTTTGAAAAAGTGGACGACCACACCTACGCCGCCGCCATGGACTATGACCTGGCGGACTACAACGGCGACACCGCTGCCATCGACTGCCAACTGACCGTGGCGGGCTTGACCGGCGTGCAGAATGCCTATGATGCCGACGGCAGCTATCTGCGCACCAGGCTGGATGGCCGCTGGAAGCTGAACTTTACCGCCTCGTCCGGCGATACGGCCAACCGTATCGGTACGGTTTCCGAACCGGAAGTCAACGGCTATACGCTGTCCAGCGTGATCGCTGCCCCCGGCGAGACCCGTGTAACGGTACAGCTATCGGCAGATACCCCCGAAGGCGCCACGCTGCAGATGTTCTCCGCGGATGGCCAAAAGCTGCAATGCGCCAGCAGCCGCCCCAGTGCAGACAGCAGCGCCGTCAGCTACGACTTTGACGCTGCCCCCGCCGATGCCGCCGGTCTGACCGTAAAACTGGTGGATAAAAACACCGATCCGCTGGTCGAGCTGGCCCAGTGGGACGTCAGCCTGCCGACGGAATAAGCCCTGCCATGAGGCCCACAAAATTTCCTCTTGCACCCGCCTGCGCTCTGTGCTATGATTAGAAAAAACGGATGTATGCGTCTGAATTTTGTGCAAAATGTACGATTTTGGCAGCATCCAAAGTAAGCAGGAGGTTTTTGCAATGCTTGGATTTACCTATTACACCCCGACCAAAGTCGCGTTCGGCAAAGGTTCGGTCGAAAGAGTCGGCGAGCTGATGAAGCAGTTTGGCGGCACCCGCGTGCTGATCCACTACGGTGGCCAGAGCGCTGTGCGTTCCGGCGTGCTGGACCGCGTCAAGAAGTCGCTGGATGAGGCGGGCATCTTCCATGTGGAACTGGGCGGCGTTGTGCCTAACCCGCATCTGGCCAAGGTGCGCGAGGGCATTGAGCTGTCCAAGGCCAACGGCATAGACTTCCTGCTGGCTGTCGGCGGCGGTTCGGTCATCGATTCCTGCAAGGCCATCGCTTACGGCCTGGCTGAGCCGGAGCATGATGTCTGGGAGCTGTACGCGGGCCAGCGCAAGGCCAAAGCCTGCTTCCCGGTTGCATCCGTGCTGACCATCGCCGCCGCTGGCTCTGAGATGAGCAACAGCTGCGTCATCACCAACACCGACACCGAGGAAAAGCGCGCCTACGACGACGACCTGGCCCGCCCGAAGTTTGCCATCATGGACCCCGAACTGACCATGACCCTGCCGGACTACCAGACCGAGGCCGGCTGTGCCGACATCATGATGCACACGATGGAGCGTTATTTTGTCAACAGCGGCACGATGGAACTGACCGACGCGCTGGCCGAAGGCCTGCTGCGCACCGTCATGCACAACGCCGAAGTGCTGCACACCGACCCGCGCAACTACGATGCCCGCGCCGAGGTGATGTGGGCGTCCTCTCTGGCACACAACGGCCTGACTGGCTGCGGCAGCGACGGCGGCGACTGGATGCCCCACCTGCTGGAGCATGAGATGGGCGGCATGTTCAACGTCACCCACGGCGCAGGCCTGGCCGCAGTCTGGCCCAGCTGGGCGCGCTATGTCTACAAAGACTGCCTGCCCCGCTTTGTGAAGTACGCCGTCAACGTCATGGGTGTGACCCCCGGTGCCACCGATGAGGAGACCGCGCTGGCCGGTATCGCCGCGATGGAGGAGTTCTATCATCGCATCGGCATGCCCGTCAACTTCAAGGAGCTGGGCATCGACCCCACCGACGAGCAGATGGCCGAGATGGCCGCCAGCTGCGCCCGCGCCTGCGGCGGTGCCAAGGGCTCCGCCAAGGTGCTGCACCAGAGCGATATGGAAGCTATTTATAAGATGTTGAAGTAATTGATTGTTTTTGTAGAAAAAGCAGGTCCCGTCATATGGCAGGGCCCCCGTAAAACAGTATTTTGACCTGATAACAAGAAACCCAGAACTGTTGGCTGAATCAGCTGTGCAGTTCTGGGTTTTCTATTGTTTATGAGAGCACGAATCGTTCCGTGACCATAAATTTTCAATTTTTGCCCCGCGGACAGTTTCTTGTTGGGGCGTACCTGCCCCAACCCCTGCCGGGAACGAGTACGGTAAACTGGAAGCTGTCTAATTCAATTCAAACATCGCCTTTTCATAATCTTTTACATAATAACTGATATTTTTGCGCCCCCGCTGAATA
>ENA-ORLY01003011-ORLY01003011.1-human-gut-metagenome-genome-assembly--contig:-NODE-3011-length-14549-cov-4.686982_pt1 | contig 14549 bp, 10 predicted proteins | sample MGYA00243071_ERZ508832 | MGnify/ENA primary metagenome ERZ508832 (study PRJEB26277, sample SAMN04329777) | human gut metagenome | biome: human-associated habitat | host: Homo sapiens | place: USA...
GTCCATGGCAGCAAAACACTATACATGAACAGGCAGACTAAGATTTACTAATTTTCTCCCAAAGTCACAAAAGCAGTCCCTGTTTTATGCAATTTGCCAGTCACTAAGTTGTGAGCCGCTTTTTGACACCCTAATCAGTATAGACAGGTAAATCCACGTTGCTACAAATGTGAGGTCACTTCATATTATCTATTCATAAAATGAAATGTATTTTTGATTTTGAACTGACGGCAGAGGAAATGCACCAGATCGAAGAACTTGATACCGGAAAGAGTCTTTTCTTCTCACATCATAATCCGGAGATGGTGGAATGGTTTATGAGTTTTGTGTAAGGATGTAGCATAATTGGCATTTAAAGGGATAGTAATATAGTAGGTTAAGGGAAGAAACATAAAAGTGTGAGATGCTAATTCTTTGTAAAATCAAAAGAGAAACCCCTCTATGCAGTATTGCCCTTTTTGTGATAAGATATATAAAAACTAATGCCGCGTCAAACAGTACCTGTATGGAAGAATGTTTGGACAAAGGCATCAGATTAGGAGCATAGGATGATAACTGAAAGATCAATGAATATAATTGTTACAGCCGGAGGAACGAGCGAACCGATCGATAATGTCAGAAGGATCGCAAATACGGGAACCGGCAGACTAGGAAGTCTGGTCGCGGATGAATTAGCAGAGGCAGACTGGACAGACCATATATTTTATGTCTGTGCAAAGGACTCGATCCGCCCGGTATCAAAGCGGGTAACCTGTGTGGAAATACAGAGCGTTGCGGATCTGCAGGAGGCTGTAACAGAGCTTACAAAAAAATATGTGATCCATGGAGTCGTGCACAGCATGGCAGTCAGCGATTACAAAGTCCGTTCGGTATCAACGATTGATAGTTTATCAGAGTATTTAGAGAACCGGAGTGCAGAGACAGGTGATCTGCAGAAAAAAATCGTACAGGGAATGGATGAGACCGATTTACGGGAAGGGGTAGGAAAACTGTCCTCACAAATGGGAGCACCGTTACTTTTGTTAGAGCCGACACCGAAAATCCTTCCAATGTTCCGGGAAATGGCACCACAGGCGGTAATTATCGGTTTTAAGCTGCTCAGTCAGGTTTCCGTGGAGGAGCTTTTCGATACAGCGCATCGTTTACTTGTAAAAAACCGCTGCGATTTTGTACTGGCGAATGATATGACAGAGATTGATGAAAACCATCATCGTGGTTATCTGATCGATCCGGAAAGAAACATACAGACCTTTGACACGAAGCAGGAGATCGCAAAGGGAATTGTTCAAACAATATACAGTGAGGTGGAACACAGATGAAGAAAAATATAATATTAGGTGTTACCGGAAGTATTGCAGCTTATAAGGCAGCCGATATTGCAAATACATTGACAAAAGAAGGACACAGCGTTCATGTGATCATGACAAAGGCAGGCATGGAATTTATCACACCGCTGACCATGCAGACCTTGACAAAAAACAAAGTTCACACAGACCAGTTTGCACCTTATGTGCCTTCGGAAGTAGAACATATTTCACTTGCACAGAAGGCAGATCTGTTTCTGGTGGCTCCGGCAAGTGCAGATTTTATCGCAAAAGCTGCTGCAGGGATAGCAGATGATATGTTGACGACGGTATTGTTAGCAACCCGGAACGTTCCGATTCTGGTTGCCCCTGCTATGAATACCGCGATGTACGAAAATCCGATCACACAGCGCAATATCAGAACACTGTCAGAGTTCGGGGTTAAGATGATCGAACCGCGTGAGGCATTACTTGCCTGCGGAGATTTAGGAAAGGGCGCATTAGCAGATACAGAGGATATTATCTCCGCGGTTCAAAAAGCATTATGCAAAGGAATTTGAAAAGCAGGCAAAGTAAAAGTCGGCAGAAAAATGGCAAAAGAAAAACAGAAGAAAACAGCTTCTGATAAAAGAGTCATATAAAAAATAATAAGTAGTGAAAAAGAAAGCCCCATGGTAATCATACGAATCTGAAATCTGACGATTGGAGATCCGTACCATACCACGGGGTTTTTTTGATTAAAAATGGCAGGAAAAAATTTAATCTTCCTGTAAATTATGTAGTTCGTTTAACAGATCATTTTTCAGATCATAGAGCTTCTTACTTAAATCTACATGGATCTCATGCGGATTGACAAAACGCTTGGTCTCATCCCAGATCGTGTCTTTTTCTTTGTTACAGATCTCCTGGATCTCCATAACGCTTGGAGATTCATAGATACATTTTCCATCTTTAAAGACCGGCACAAGAAGCTCGCGTAACGTATAGCTTCCACCGGCTAAACGTGTCTTTTTCCAAGGCTCGTTCGGGTCAAAAATGGTCATATCTTCCTCCGGGTCAAAGACTTCGCCGACTAAACAGATCAGGTCAGCACGGATCTTTCCGGTATTCTTGTCATAGATACGATAAATCGTCTTATTTCCGGGATTAGTAACTTTTTCCGTATTCTCGGATAACTTGATCTTAGGAATAAAAGTACCGTTCTCATCCCGGATAGCAGCTAATTTGTATACACCGCCAAAAGCAGGATTGTCTTTTGCTGTGATCAGGTTTGTTCCAACACCCCAGGAGGTGATCACAGCACCCTGAAGTTTCAGGCTCTCGATCAGGTATTCGTCTAAATCATTAGAAGCAGAGATGACTGCATCCGGGAAACCGGCTTCGTCTAACATTTTTCGTACTTTTTTAGAAAGATAAGCTAAGTCGCCGCTGTCCATACGGATTCCGTAGAAAGTAAGAGGAATACCGGCTTCACGCATTTCTTTAAAGACGCGGATGGCATTTGGCATACCGGATTTTAAAGTGTCATAAGTATCGACTAATAAGATGCAGGCAGACGGATATAATTCTGCATATTTCTTAAATGCCGTATATTCATCCGGAAAACTCATGATCCAGCTATGTGCGTGGGTACCTTTGACAGGAACATCAAAAAGCTGTCCGGCGAGGACATTAGAAGTTCCGGTACAACCACCGATCACGGCAGCTCTTGCACCATAAGTTCCGGCATCCGGTCCCTGTGCACGGCGAAGACCAAATTCCATAACGCCGTCACCTTTTGCTGCATAGCAGACTCTGGCTGATTTCGTAGCGATCAGACACTGGTGGTTTAAAATATTTAAAATAGCTGTTTCTACTAACTGTGCTTCCATGATCGGAGCAACGACCTTAATGATCGGCTCACGCGGGAAAATAACGGTTCCCTCCGGAATGGCATAAATGTCGCCGGAAAAATGGAAGTTGGCAAGGTACTCTAAGAAGTCATCATCAAAGATGTTCAGACTTTTCAAATAGGCAAGATCATTTTCATCGAAATGAAGGTCCTTGATATATTCAATGACCTGATCGAGTCCTGCGCAAATTGCATATCCGCCGTCACATGGATTGTTGCGGTAGAAAGCATCAAATACAACTACTTCGTGGTTCTGTGTCTTGAAATATCCCTGCATCATTGTCATCTCATACAAATCTGTCATCAGGGTCAGGTTTAATGTACTCATAATAATTTACATGAAAAAAACATGTACTCCTCTCTTTTTCTTGTGGTACAGACCGTAGTCTGTGCTGTGACAGCAAGCTGTCTTGTCAGTCTAATTAACAGAAATTATACCACATTCTGCTATTTTTACAAGGTTGCATTTGGTTTTTCGCAGGAATGGTTGAGGAAAACAGGGATAACATGATATAATTTTCAAAAGTTGTGAGCCGACATAGGAAACAGTCAGGAGAAAAAACAGGTCATGATACAGCACATATTTTTGGATTTAGACGATACGATATTTGATTTTAAGAAAGCGGAGCGGATTGCCTTGAGCAGAACCCTGCGTGAAGAGGGGATCAAGCCGACGGAACATATTCTAAATCGCTACAGTGAGATCAATCTTTCGCAGTGGAAACTATTAGAATTAGGAAAACTGACGCGTGAGGAAGTGTTAGTAAGGCGTTATGAGATATTGTTTCAGGAAGTGGGAATGTCCTGTGATGCGAAAAAAATTTCAGAAAAGTATGAGGATTTTTTAGGAGAAGGACATTATTTTATTTCGGGTGCAAAAGAACTGTTAGAGGATCTGTCAAAAAAATATCATTTGTATCTGGCATCGAACGGAGCCGTGAAAGTGCAGATGAGCAGGATCCAAAGTGCCGGAATTGAAAAATATTTAGAGAAGATATTTTTATCGGAACAGATCGGATACGAGAAACCAAGTCCGCAGTTTTTTGAAAAATGTTTCGCACAGATTCCGGATTTTAAAAAGGAAGAAGCACTGATCTTAGGTGACAGTCTGACTTCCGATATCCGGGGCGGAAAAAATGCCGGGATCCTGACCGTGTGGTTTCATCCATCTGGAAAAAAGGTCGAAGAGGAGATCGTGCCGGATTATGAGATTGGAAAGTTAGAAGAACTGAAAACGATTTTGTCCTTTTATTCCTGAAAAAATGCAAGGGAATGGTTGACAATCCTGGCCGTTAGGATTTATAATTCTAACGAATCAGATAAAGAATTAAAAAGACAATGACGAAGACAGTAGGATATTGGCAAAAGTGACAGCGAGCCGGAGCAGGTGAAAGCCGGTATGAGTAGCCATTATTACGAACATCACTTCTAAGTTGCAGCCTGAACCCGGCATTAAAAATATATAGAAGGTATATATTAGGAAGAAATTATTTTTAAGGCAGGCAGTAGGTGCTGACGGAGGTCTCCACGTTATGGAGAACATGTATGCAGGAGCAGGGCTTCTAAGTACAAGGTAACAGGTGGTAACGCAGAAAATATGCTCGCGTCCTTTTACAGGACACGGGTTTTTTTATTTTATAAATGCGGATGCCAAAGCTATATTTTTATATAGGTATATGGTACAAATCCAATATTCCAAGTTTCCTTGTGCAGGACATTCCGATGAACCTCAAAAAACAGACATCGTGTTCGCCAGTGGACTTCACGATATCTTGAGTTTCATCTCCATTGCACAAAAAGAAACTTTCCATATTGGATTTGTACCAATTACTACGATATCTGAAAATATAGCTTTGGCATCCGAAGCATAAAAAAAGAAACCACTTTATGTAGTGAATATAATAGGAGGAACACAGATGTACAACAAAGTATCAACTAACATGAACTTTGTCGAGCGTGAAAAAGAAATTGAAAAATTCTGGCGCGACAATGACATTTTTAAAAAAAGTATGGAGAACCGGAAAGAGGGAGAAACCTATACCTTCTATGACGGACCGCCGACTGCAAATGGAAAACCGCATATCGGTCATGTATTAACGCGTGTTATCAAAGATATGATCCCAAGATACCAGACCATGAAAGGCAAGATGGTTCCGCGAAAAGCCGGCTGGGATACGCATGGACTTCCGGTAGAGTTAGAGGTAGAAAAACTCTTAGGTCTGGATGGAAAAGAGCAGATCGAAGAATACGGATTAGACCCATTTATCAAGAAGTGTAAGGAAAGTGTCTGGAAATACAAGGGAATGTGGGAAGATTTTTCTGAAACCGTTGGTTTCTGGGCAGATATGGATAATCCGTATGTTACCTATGATGATAATTTTATTGAGTCCGAATGGTGGGCATTAAAACAGATCTGGGACAAAAAGCTGTTATACAAAGGCTTCAAAATCGTACCATACTGCCCACGATGCGGTACACCTCTGTCCTCCCATGAGGTTGCACAGGGATATAAAGACGTAAAAGAACGTTCCGCAATTGCAAGATTTAAGGTAAAAGATGAGGATGCTTACATTCTGGCATGGACGACAACTCCTTGGACACTGCCTTCAAACGTGGCACTTTGTGTAAACCCGGATGAAACCTATGTAAAAGTAAAAGCAGGCGACGGATATACCTATTATATGGCAGAAGCACTGTTAGATTCCGTTCTTGGAAAACTTGCCGATGAGGAAAATGGTGTAAAAGCCTACGAAATCTTAGAGACCTATAAGGGCAGTGATTTAGAAAATAAAGAGTATGAGCCACTCTTTGATTTTGCAAAAGACATTATCGCAAAACAGCATAAGAAAGCATATTATGTAACCTGTGACACCTATGTAACCATGGGCGATGGTACCGGAGTCGTACACATTGCACCGGCATTTGGTGAAGATGATGCACAGGTAGGAAGAAAATATGACCTTCCGTTTGTACAGCTTGTCAATGGAAAAGGTGAAATGACCGAAGAGACACCATACGCAGGCGTATTCTGCAAAAAGGCAGATCCAATGGTGTTAAAGGATTTAGAGGAAAAAGGCCTGTTATTTGATGCACCAAAATTTGAGCACAGCTACCCACACTGCTGGAGATGTGATACACCGTTAATCTACTACGCAAGAGAGTCCTGGTTCATTAAAATGACCGCAGTAAAGGATGACTTGGTACGCAATAACAATACGGTTAACTGGATTCCGGAATCGATCGGAAAAGGACGTTTCGGTGACTGGCTGGAAAATATCCAGGACTGGGGAATTTCCCGTAACCGTTACTGGGGAACACCACTCAACGTATGGGAATGTGAATGTGGTCATCAGGAGTGCATCGGAAGCCGCGCAGAGTTAGCAGAAAAGAGTGGAAACCCGGATGCTGCACAGGTAGAGCTTCACAGACCATACATTGATGCCGTAACCATCAAATGCCCGGATTGTGGAAAAGAAATGCACCGTGTACCGGAAGTGATCGACTGCTGGTTTGATTCCGGAGCAATGCCATTTGCACAGCATCATTATCCATTTGAAAATAAAGAAGTGTTTGAGCAGCAGTTCCCTGCAAAATTCATTTCCGAGGCAGTAGACCAGACGCGTGGATGGTTCTATTCCTTAATGGCAGAGTCTACACTGTTATTTAACAAAGCACCTTATGAAAATGTTATCGTTTTAGGTCACGTTCAGGATGAGAACGGACAGAAGATGAGTAAGTCCAAAGGAAATGCCGTAGATCCGTTTGAAGCATTAGAGCAGTACGGAGCAGATGCGATCCGCTGGTACTTCTATATTAATTCCGCACCATGGCTGCCAAACCGTTTCCACGGAAAAGCAGTACAGGAAGGACAGAGAAAATTCATGTCTACACTGTGGAATACCTATGCATTCTATGTACTGTATGCAGAGATTGATCAGTTTGATGCAACGAAGTATATTTTAGACTACGAGAAATTACCAGTTATGGATAAATGGTTATTGTCCAAACTGAATACACTGGTTAAGACGGTCGATGAGAACCTTGGAAATTACAGAATCCCGGAGGCAGCAAGAGCTTTGGATTCCTTTGTGGATGAGATGAGTAACTGGTATGTCAGAAGAAGCCGTGACCGTTTCTGGGCAAAAGGCATGGAGCAGGATAAAATCAATGCATATATGACCTTGTATACCGCATTGGTAACTGTCGCTAAGACAGCAGCACCGATGATCCCGTTCATGACAGAGGATATCTATCAGAACCTTGTCAGAAATCTGGATCCGTCAGCACCGGAAAGTATCCATCTGTGTGACTTCCCGGTTGCAAATGAGCAGCACATTGATAAAGAATTAGAAGACAATATGGAAGCTGTTTTAAAAATCGTCGTAATTGGCCGTGCATGCAGAAACACAGCAAACATTAAGACAAAACAGCCGATCGGAAAGATGTATGTCAAAGCAGATTTTGCACTGTCAGAGTATTTTGTTGAGATCATCGAAGATGAGCTGAATGTAAAGAGCGTGGAATTTACAGAAGATGTCAGTGCATTTACAAGCTACACCTTCAAACCACAGCTTCGTACCGTAGGACCAAAATACGGTAAATATTTGAAACAGATCCAGCAGACTTTAGCATCCTTAGATGGCAATCAGGCAATGGCGAAACTCAAGGCAGAAGGGGCGCTCAAGCTTGACAATATCAGCGACGAGGTTGTATTATGTGAAGAGGATTTACTGATCAGTATGGCACAGAAAGAAGGCTATGTTTCTGACAGTGAAGGTGGGGTTACCGTGGTACTTGACACGAATCTGACACCGGAACTGATCGAAGAAGGAATGGTAAGAGAAATCATCAGTAAATTACAGACCATGAGAAAAGAAGCAGACTTTGAGGTAACAGACCGGATCCATGTAACCTACAGCGGTTCCGACAAGGTAGGCGAGATCTTTGAAAAGTATGGTGAAAATATCAAGACAGTAGTCCTTGCAGATACTGTCACAGAGGGAACGACAGACGGATATCAGAAGGAGTGGAAGATTAACGGAGAAACAGTTCTTCTTGGTGTTCAAAAGGCACAGTAAACAATTATAAAAGAGGAGTTTGCTTATGAATAATGAGACTTTTGACAAAGCGCAATTTATAAAAGATGTACAGGACAACGTGAAGAACCTGTACCGCAAAACCATCAAAGAGGCAACCCAGCAGGAGATTTTTCAGGCTGTATCCTTTACGGTAAAAGATGTCATCATTGATGAGTGGTTAGCAACACAGAGAAGTTTTGATAAACAGGACCCGAAAATGGTTTATTACATGTCCATGGAGTTCTTAATGGGTCGTGCTCTCGGCAACAACCTGATCAACTTAAAGGCATACAAACAGGTAAAAGAAGCACTCGAAGAGATGGGACTGAATCTGGATGTCATTGAGGATCAGGAGCCGGATCCGGCACTTGGAAACGGTGGACTGGGTCGTCTTGCAGCCTGCTTTATGGAATCCCTCGCAACACTGGGCTATGCAGCATATGGCTGTGGAATCCGTTACCGTTACGGAATGTTCAAACAGAAGATCAAAGATGGTTTTCAGGTTGAGGTACCGGACAACTGGTTAAAAGACGGTTATCCATTTGAATTGCGCAGACCGGAGCATGCCTGTGAAGTAAAATTTGGCGGATATGTCCGTGCAGAAGCAGGTGAGAACGGAAGAACCCGTTTTATTCAGGAAGGATATCAGTCAGTAAATGCCGTACCATACGATATGCCGATCATCGGATATGGTAATAACGTGGTAAATACTCTGATGATCTGGGATGCAGAGCCGATGAACTGCTTCGAGTTAGATTCCTTTGATAAAGGAGATTACCACAAAGCAGTAGAGCAGGAGAACCTTGCTAAGAACTTAGTAGAAGTTCTTTATCCGAACGATAACCATATCGCAGGAAAAGAGCTGCGTTTAAAACAGCAGTACTTCTTTGTATCTGCAAGCGTACAGCGTGCCGTAGCACGTTTTAAAAAGAATCATCCTGACATTCATCAGTTACCGGAAAAAGTAACGTTCCAGTTAAACGATACACATCCGACCGTAGCCGTAGCAGAGTTGATGCGTGTCCTGTTAGATGAAGAAGGTTTAGAGTGGGATGAGGCATGGGAGATCACAACCAAGACCTGTGCATACACAAACCATACGATCATGGCAGAAGCATTGGAAAAATGGCCGATTGAGATCTTCTCCAGATTACTGCCTAGAATCTATCAGATCGTAGAAGAGATTAACAGACGTTTCATCCTTGAGATAGAGAAAAAATATCCGGGCAATCAGGAAAAAGTCCGCAAGATGGCAATTGTCTATGACGGACAGGTAAAAATGGCACATCTTGCGATCGCAGCAGGATATTCCGTCAACGGTGTGGCAAGACTTCATACAGAAATCTTAAAGAACCAGGAATTAAAGGATTTTTACGAGATGTTCCCGCAGAAATTCAACAATAAGACCAATGGTATCACACAGCGCCGTTTCTTAATGCATGGAAACCCACTGTTAGCAGACTGGGTAAGCAACAAGATTGGCGAGGACTGGATCACGAACTTAAAACATTTAAAGAAATTAGAGATCTATGCGGATGATAAGAAAGCACAGCAGGAGTTCATGCAGATCAAGTACCAGAACAAGCTGCGTTTGGCAGAGTACATCCAGAAGCACAACGGAGTGGAAGTAGACCCACGTTCTATTTTCGATGTACAGGTTAAGAGACTGCATGAGTACAAGAGACAGTTATTAAATATCCTTCATGTGATGTATCTGTACAATCAGTTGAAAGAGCATCCGGAAATGGAATTCTACCCAAGAACCTTTATCTTCGGAGCAAAGGCAGCAGCAGGATATAAAAATGCAAAGCTGACGATCAAACTGATCAACAGCGTTGCAGATGTGATCAATAATGACCCGAGTATCAATGGAAAGATCAAAGTCGTATTCATTGAGGACTATAGAGTATCCATTGCAGAGTGGATCTTTGCAGCAGCAGATGTATCCGAGCAGATTTCTACAGCAAGTAAGGAAGCCTCAGGAACAGGTAACATGAAGTTTATGTTAAATGGTGCTTTAACACTTGGAACCATGGATGGAGCCAATGTAGAGATCGTAGAGGAAGTCGGAGAAGAGAATGCATTTATCTTCGGTATGAGTTCCGATGAAGTCATTGAGCATGAGCAGAAACGTGATTACAATCCGATGGATATTTTCAATCAGGATCAGGATATCCGCAAGGTATTAATGGAACTGATCAACGGATTCTATTCACCAAATGATCCGGAGTTATTCCGTGATCTGTATAACTCACTGCTGAATACACAGTGTACACAGTTTGCAGATACCTATTTCATCTTAGCAGATTTCCGTTCCTATGCAGAAGCGCAGAAACGTGTGATGGAAGCATATAAAGATGAAGAAGGCTGGGCAAAGAGTGCAATTTTAAATGTTGCAAATTCAGGAAAATTCTCATCCGACAGAACCATCCAGGAATATGTGGATGACATCTGGCACTTAGATAAAGTAACAGTAGATATGAGTGTCGTTGAGGATTAATCGGCATTAATAGAATATAGGGATCGTGTGAAAAACCGGAACAGAAGGCTGGGAGGACTGGATGTTTCCGGTTTTTTTTTATGGGATTGAAAAATAAAGTTAAGTCTTTTATACTAATATTATAAAATGTGTGGTTAGATTTTGGGCTTGTGTTTCGCAAGCGTTGACGAAAACGGTAGGGAGATTTGCTAAAATTTTAAACGCAGATGCGTCTCTTCTTTCCTTCCCTTATTCAATAAAGAACGCATAATGAGTAACCACACATTTTTTTGAGGAGGAGAAATGAAAAGTTTAAATGAACTAGAGACAAGAAATGAATTAGCAGATTACTTAAAGATACCTAAAAAAACATTATCATATATCCTATATATAAAGAAGGTAGATGAGTTATATATATCCTTTGAAATACCAAAGAAAGGCGGGGGAGTTAGGAGTATAGATGCACCTGTAGAACAGCTGAAAAATATTCAAAGAAAAGTGGCAGATGCTTTATGGAAGTATCAGTTGGATATTTGGAAAAGCAGAAATGTAAATCCGAATATTTCCCATGCGTTTACACAGGGAAAAGGTATTATAACAAACGCACAAATTCATAGAAATAAGAGATTTGTATATAATTTGGATTTGGAAAATTTTTTTGATAGTTTTCATTTTGGTCGTGTACGCGGATTTTTCTTAAAAAATCGTGATTATCAGTTTGCAGATGAAGTAGCAGCAACGATTGCAAATTTATGCTGTTATAAAGGAAAATTGCCACAGGGGGCACCGAGTTCGCCAATCATTACAAATTTAATTTGTAATGTGATGGATATGAGATTGCTAAAAATTGCAAAAAAATACAAGTTGGATTATACAAGATATGCGGATGATTTAACATTTTCGACAAATGATAGGAAATTTTTGGAAATTCAGGAACAGTTCTATCAGGAAGTTGCCAAAGAAATAGAATCCTCTGGTTTTAAGATAAATGATAAAAAGACAAGATTACAATTTCGAGATTCCAGACAGGAAGTTACAGGGGTGATTGTAAATAAAAAGCTGAATGTGAATCGGGATTATTATAAGAGAACTAGGGCTATGGCATATGAATTGTATACAAAAGGCGAATTTTTTATAGATGGTGAAGCCGGAACCATGAATCAACTAGAAGGAAGATTTTCATTTATAGATCAATTAGAACAATATAATAATAAACGGGATGGAAATAAGCATAATTTTAACGAACTCAATGGGAGGGAGAGACAGTATCAAAAATTTCTGTTTTATAAATATTTTTTTGTGAATGAAAAACCAGTCATTGTTACAGAGGGAAAAACGGATATAGTCTATATAAAAGCGGCATTAAAAAATTTGTATAAGGAATACCCGGCATTAGTTACAAAAAATAGTAAAGGAGAATTTGGATATAAAATCTCCTTTTTTAAAAAGACAAAAAGGATGCGGTACTTTTTGAATATTGTAAAAGATGGCGGAGATATAATGAAAAATATTTACAATTTTTTCACAAATCATGGAGGAGTTAAATTACCTAATTATTTAGAAAGCTTTAAAAAATTAAGTGAAACAATACCACAGAATCCGGTGATTTTATTATTGGATAATGAGTTTGAAGGTGGGAAACCGGTAGGTAAATTTGTAAAGTACTTGCAACTAACTGAAGAAGAAAAAGAGACTTTAAAAAGAGAGAACAGACTTAATATAGTGGATAATTTATATCTTGTAGTCACACCATTAACGAAAGAAAAGGAGAGTGACATTGAGGACTTGTTTGATAAAGAAACATTGGCGAAAGAGATAAATGGGAAAAGTTTTTGCAAGAAGGATAAATATGATATCAATAAGTATTATGGAAAAGAAATCTTCTCAAAGCATATTATGAGAAATTATGAGGACATAAATTTTGATGGTTTTAAGCCGTTATTAAATAATATACAGTCAGTTGTAGAAAGTTATCAATCGTATAGAAAAGGAAAGTAACAGAGTGCAGAGGGAGTAGTGAATATTGTCAGCTATTTGAAAAATATGATGCAAAGATATTATGGCTTCTACAATATAAGGTCATAGCAACTAAGAATGTAGTAATAGAAATGGGATATCTATGTCGTAAGCTGACAGCACAAAATTGAAATTATATAGGTAAACAGGAGAAAATATAATGGGAGAATTATCGAAGTTACCGAATATAGGAAAAACTGTAGAAGAGCAGTTGATACAGGTTGGGATCAATTCTGCGGATGAATTAAAGAAAACAGGTGCTAAGGCTGCATGGCTGAAAATACAGGAAATAGATGAATCGGCATGTATCCATCGGCTTATGGCATTAGAGGGAGCTATCCGGGGAGTCAAAAAACGATGCTGCCGGAGGATGTGAAAACGGATCTGAAAGAATTCTATCAGTGGAAAAAGAAATAGAGAAATCAAAAAAGAAGAAGAGAAGTAATATTTTAGCTTGACATAAGTATTAATAAGTGACACGTTAAAACTAACGAACGGTAGCTTACAAACTATTGATAAGTAACAAGAGCGATTTTAAGAGAATAACATGATTCATAACCGAAAAGAAGAACATTCTCATTATAAATCCATTGCCGGACGCTAAGACGCAGAGCAGCAACGAAATGTTTTTTGCCTGTGTCTTTTGCAATCATACAGGAGAAGGAGAAATGACAGGTAATGAGTAATATTGTTGTAATATCAGGGAGTGTACGAAAATGTGGAAACACAGAACTGCTTGTACGGGCATTTGTGGGTGGAGCTAAGAAAAATAACAGTGCTTGTAAGCGGTGCAAAAGATAAAGGCGATGTGAAAAATACAGATGGCTTAGAAGAGGCATATCAATTAGGAAACTGTGATATTTGACCCTCGCGGCAATAAAGCAAAAGGAAGGTTAGATAAGATGAACAGAAATGGAAAGAAATTATTGACTTTAGGAATGGTGTTGCTTGTAATGTTTGTAATCTGGACATTTCAGACATATTTAGTTGGTGCCGGAGCATCATCCTTGCGTGAAGCCATCAAATTATTCTGGACCTTCCGTGTTCCGTGGGGATGGACATACACTGCCGGAACAGTAGCTGATTGGGTGGCACAGTTTAGTTTTGGATTTTATAGTTTGATGCTTACATCTTTGTTGTTAGGGTTGATCGTAATGGTGTTATATAAGCCACGAACCTGGTGTACATTTTGTCCAATGGGAACAATGACGCAGGGTATCTGTAAATTAAAAAATAATGAAAAGAAGTAATACTATAAGGTGATTCATAAAAGGCATATGTCAAAAACATTATTGACATATGCCTTTTATAGGGCTATTATATAAGAAAAGCGAGAAAGGAGCAGTTTATGCCGAGACCAGTAAAATGCAGAAAAGTCTGTCATTTCCCCAATGTTTTAGAATTTCTTCCGGCAGATGATACTGAGAAAAAAACACCCATTGTTCTAACGGTAGATGAGTACGAGACAATCCGTCTTTTGGACAAGAAAGGTTACAGTCAGGAGCAGTGTGCAGCATCTATGCAAGTCGCAAGAACAACGGTCCAGCGAATTTACGAGATCGCCAGGAAAAAGATCGCAGATGCACTTATCGACGGGCATCCACTCAAAATTGAGGGCGGAGATTTCAGAATCTGTGACGGTCAGAGCGGCAACTGCAGCTTTGGAGGATGTTACAAACAGGAAATTTACAAAAAATATGCAGCAGAAAAAGGAGAAGGTATCATGAGAATAGCAGTAACATATGAAAATGGACAGATTTTCCAGCACTTTGGACACACAG
>ENA-ORLY01003012-ORLY01003012.1-human-gut-metagenome-genome-assembly--contig:-NODE-3012-length-14549-cov-2.939400_pt1 | contig 14549 bp, 13 predicted proteins | sample MGYA00243071_ERZ508832 | MGnify/ENA primary metagenome ERZ508832 (study PRJEB26277, sample SAMN04329777) | human gut metagenome | biome: human-associated habitat | host: Homo sapiens | place: USA...
AATAAATTAGATAATAAGAAATAGAAGATGTATTATAGATATTTTGTCTATTGAAGTTACGGTTAATTTTAGTTCTTTTGAAGATGTTTTAAAAGAACAATTAGATGTACTTAAGAATGAGAAAGAAGTTTTAGAGAATGTATCTAATTATACTAATAGAATTAGTTTTAAAGAGGAAAGATTAAGTGAATTAGAAGAAGCTAATAATTCTGTAGAGATTCTTTCGATATTAAGAGAATATGGATTAATTGATACTTATGATAATAAAGAGGAATTAGAAGAAGTTCCATTGGAAACTTCTGAATTTGAAAAAGAAGATAATGGTGATGATGAAGAAGAAATCTTTGTTAAAGAAATTAATCCTTATCGTATAGTTGATGTTATTGATTATCCTAAATCTTTAAATATTGGTTTAGCTAGACTTAAGGGTGAGAGTGTTAGAGAGAAGGTTAATAAGAAGTTAAATCCTACTATTAAGGCTCCTACTTTTGATGATATTACTAATGAAATAGATAATAGTAAAGAAGAAGATAAGGCTATTGATACTTCTAATAATGATTTAGTGGATGATAAGAAATTAGATAATGAAGGTGTTAAGGAAGATATTGTTACTCCTACTTGGGATATTCCTAAGAAAGAAGAGGTTGTTACTCCTACTTGGGAGGTTCCTAAGAAAGAGGATATTATTAAGAAGGATGATACTGATATTAAGGTAATTAATGATGATAATATTCCTGTATGGGGTAGTAATATTAATAAAAATATTAATACAGTAGAAGAAGTTAATACTTCTAATGGTAGTGTTCCTATATGGAATAATACTTTAGATAATAATAGTAATTCTACTGATACAAAGATTCTTGATAATAAGGAAGATAATGCTTTCTGGGTACCTGTATCTGATTCTAAATTAGATGCTAATGTTTTTCCTAGTATTGATATTCCTGCAAATAATGGTTTTAATGGTTCTAAAGATAATTTTGGGTTCCCGGATATTAATAATTAGAGGTGATATGATGAAAGTTGATGTTAATAAGGTAATTATACTTGAAAATAAGGAAGAGTATGTAGTACTTGATAAAGTTAATTGTGAAGATATAGATTATTATTATATAGCTAAAATTAATGATACTAAAACTGATATTGAAAATAATTATAAACTTGTTAGAATTACTACTAATAATGATGGTGATAGTATTATAGAGGAAGTTACTGGAGAAGATAGTTTAAGAAAAATATTGCCTTTATTTGAAAAAACTTATTAAATATTAAAGATGACTTTGGTCATCTTTTTCTATTTCCTTTGTTTATAATATATTATCTTTAAAAAAGGCGAACACTTAGTCGTTAACATGTTGTTAAAAAAGTTAAAAAATTCAATTTAAGAAACATTGTAATTCTTTAAAATGCTGAAAAAAGTAAAAATAATTTACATTTGTAATATACTTAAAATTTCTATAATTCCTTTAAATATAAAGAAATATTGGTTATAATATACAAAAGAATAAAATATTAAAAAAACTATTTTTTTAAAAAAGTATATTTTTACTTTACTTAAAAATTGAAAAAATGTAAAAAAATAAAAAAGCAAACAGAAACTATTGACATGGGTGTAGTGATGCTATATAATTAGATTGTAAAATAAATGTTGGAGGAAGTAAAATGATTGAAACAGAAGAAAAATTAGAAAACCTTGAAGTGGTTAAAAGAAATGGTAGAAAGGTAGAATTTGATGGTACTAAAGTTGCTTTGGCCATTAAGAAAGGGTTTGATAGTGTAATAGCAGAAGATGCTGAAGAAAAGAAGTATACTTCTAAAGATATTCAAAAGATATATCAAGCTGTTATTAAGAAAATAGCTAAAGAATATTTACCTAATGGTAAGATTAAGATTGAAGAAGTTCAAGATTTGATTGAAGATATGCTTAAGAAATATAATTATGATGATGTATATGAGAATTTCTCTGAATATAGAAAGAGAAGAGCTGCTGCTAGAGAGGCTTTTAGAGATGATAAGAATATGGCTAAGCTTCAGAAGAAGATTGAGGGCTTAGGACTTAAATCTGCTAATGAAGAGGATTCTAAGAGGGAGAATGCTAATATTGATGGTAATTCTGCTATGGGAACTATGCTTCAATTTGGTAGTACTATATCAAGAGCGTTTACTGAAACTTATTTGATGAAAAAGAAGTTTGCTGAAGCTCATGATAATGGTGATATTCATATTCATGATATGGATTTTGAGGCTATGGGTACTACTACTTGTATGCAGATTGATTTGAATAAGTTATTTAAGAATGGTTTTTCAACAGGACATGGTCATCTTAGGGAACCTAAAGATATTATGAGTTATAGTGCACTTGCTGCTATTGCTATTCAATCTGATCAGAATGATCAGCATGGTGGTCAGTCTATACCGGCTTTTGATTTTTATATGGCTCCTGGTGTACTTAAGACTTTTAAAAGACAATATAAACAAGCTGTATATGAATTATTAGATTTTACTGATTTTATTAGTTTTGTTAATATGGATAGGGTTGAAAAAGAAATTGATAAATTGAATAGTATTGATGTTGATATTACTTACTTTGAGCCTATATATAAAGATAGTCATGAGGTTAAGAGAATTTTTGAAAAAGCTTATGAAACTGCTTATAAGAAAACTAATAGAATGACTTATCAAGCTATGGAGGCTTTTATTCATAATTTGAATACTATGCATTCTAGAGCAGGAGCTCAGGTACCTTTTTCTTCTATTAACTTTGGTACTGATACTTCTCCTGAAGGTAGAATGGTTATTAAGAATTTCTTATTATCGGTAGATGCTGGTCTTGGTAAAAATGAAACTCCAATATTTCCAATATCTATATTTAAGTTAAGAAAAGGTGTTAATTATGAAACTGATGATCCTAACTATGATTTATTTAAATTAGCATGTAAGGTATCTTCAAAGAGATTGTTCCCTAACTTCTCATTTATGGATTCTTCGTTTAATAAACCTTATTTTAAGGGAGATTATAATACTGAAGTTGGTTATATGGGATGTACAACTAGGGTAATTGCTAATGTTGTAGAAGAGGATAAGGCTGTTACTCCTGGTAGAGGTAATTTATCTTTTACTTCGATTAATTTACCTAGACTTGGTATTAAACATGGTATTGTTAGAAATGATGAGACTGATTTGGATGGCTTTTATAAGGAACTTGGAGAACTTATGGATTTGGTTAAAGATCAGTTACTTGAGAGATTTGAAATTCAATGTAATAAGAGACTTTATAATTTTCCATTTTTACTTGGTCAGGGTGTTTGGATTGATTCGGATAAACTTAAACCTAATGATAGGTTAAGAAAGGTATTGAAACATGGTACTTTATCTATTGGTTTTATTGGTCTTGCTGAATGTCTTAAGGCTTTGATAGGTAAACATCATGGGGAAAGTGATGATGCTCAAAAACTTGGACTTGAAATTATTGAGTTTATGAGAAAGAGATGCGATGAGTACTCTTCTGAATATCATTTAAACTTTACTTTACTTGCTACTCCTGCGGAAGGTTTATCTGGTAGATTTGTTAATATTGATAAGGCTATATATGGTAAGATTAAGGGCGTTACTGATAGAGAGTATTATACTAATTCTTTCCATGTTCCAGTATATTATAATATTTCAATAGTTAATAAGATTAAGAAGGAAGGTCCTTATCATAAATATACTAATGCTGGTCATATTAGTTATATTGAGTTAGATGGTGATACTACTAATAACTTAGAGGCATTTGAAAAGATTATTAGATTAATGTATGAAAATGATATGGGATATGCCGCTATTAATCATCCAGTAGATAGAGATCCTGTATGTGGTTATATTGGTGTTATTGGTGATGTTTGTCCTGGATGTGGTAGGAAGGCTTATGAAGGTGTTCCTATCGAAAAAGTAAATGAATTTAAAAATAGTTGTAATTGTTAGAAAGGAAGTAATTAAAATGAAAGAAGAAAAACAAGAAAAATTAGTTGGTGAGGGTGTAGGTTTTGATAGAATTAGAAGGATTACTGGTTATTTAGTTGGTACTGTAGATAGATTTAATAACGGTAAGAGAGCTGAAGAAAGAGATAGAGTAAAACATAGTACTGAAGGATTATTAGATAAAAAGGCTGCTTAATGGAAATTAGACTTGCTTCGCCGGTATTACAATCTGATAGTATTGTAGATGGGGAAGGTATAAGAGCAGTATTATGGACCCAGGGTTGCTTACATAAGTGCCCTGGGTGTCATAATCCTCAAACGCATTCTTTTGATGATGGCTTTTTGGTAGATATTCGTGAAATAGAGGATCAAATAGATGAGCTTGAAGGGCAAGATGGTATTACTTTTTCTGGTGGAGATCCTTTATATCAGGTTGATGCTTGTTTAGAACTTGCTAAATATATTAAAGCTAAAAAAATGAATGTTTGGTGCTATACTGGTTTTACTTTTGAAGGTCTTATGTCTTTGGCTAAGGATAATCCTAAAATAATTGAATTTTTAAAAACTATTGATGTATTAATAGATGGTCCTTTTGTTCTTGAAAAGAAGAGTTATGATTGTATTTTTAGAGGATCTACTAATCAGAGGATTATTGATAGTAAGAATAGTGTTAAGAATAAAAAGGTTGTTTTAATGGATAAGTATTATAATACTAATAATAAAAAGAAAAATACTAGGGATCGTATATATGTATGATTCTTTTTATTTTTTTATTTATAGTAGATTTTATTTGAGAAATCTGATAAAATAGATAAGTAGGATGTGAATGTATGTATTTAAAGGAGTTAAGAGCATATGGTTTTAAATCATTTGCTGATAAAACAAGAGTTGAGTTTTGTAAGAATGTTAATGGTATTGTTGGACCTAATGGTTCTGGTAAATCTAATATTGTAGATGCTGTTAGATGGGTATTAGGAGAACAATCTATGAAGTCTTTAAGGGGTGATTCTTCACTTGATGTTATTTTTTCTGGTAGTGAGAGTAGAAAACCGCTTAATAGTGCTTCGGTATCTTTGATATTTGATAATACAGATAAGACATTGCCTATTGATTTTGATGAGGTTGCTATTAAGAGAATGGCTTTTCGTACAGGTGAAAATGAGTATTATATTAATAATGAAAGGGTAAGACTTAAGGATATTATTGAGTTATTATCTGATTCTGGTACTGCTAAAGAGAGTTTTAATATTATTAGTCAGGGTAAGATTGATGAAATACTTTCTAATAAACCAGAAGATAGAAGGGTAATATTTGAAGAGGCTGCTGGGGTACTTAAGTATAAAAGAAGAAAAGAAGAAGCTTTAAGAAAACTTGATAGAACTAATCAGAATTTAAATCGCGTTAATGATATTATTTTAGAACTTGAAGGTAATGTAGTACCTTTAGAAGAGGCTTCAAAGAGTGCTATTAGATATAAAGATATTAAAGATAAGTTATCTAATATAGAGGTTGCTTCGATTGCTAAAATGATTAGTGATTTGAATTTTGAATATAAAGAAGATAAAGAAAAGATTGAGTTATTAGAAGATGAAATTGCTAAGGTTAGTACTAATAATAGTAATTATGATATTGATATTCTTAAATATAAAGATAAACTTAGAAATATAAGGGAAGATATTTCTTCTAAACAGAGTACTTTAATTGATCTTACTAAGAATGAAGAGAAGATTACTTCTTCTATTAAATTATTACAAGAGAGAAATAAGTATAAAGAAGAGTCTTCTAAAATTGCTAATAATATTATTTCTTTGAAAGAAGATATTATTGATATTAATAATAATTTGAATAATTTTAATAGTGATATTTTGGTTATTAATAAGAAGATAGAGTTATTAAAAGAGGATATTGATAATATTAGTAGTAAGAGTAGTGATTTATTATTTAGGAAGAATAATTATAATAATATGATTATTAAGAATAATAGGGATATTGATAGTTTGAAATATAGAATTCAATATTTGGAAGATAGTATTAATAATAATTCATTGGTTCCTAAACAGATTAAGATGATATTAGATAATCCTAAATTTAATGGTATTCATAATGTTATTGCTAGTCTTATTGATACGGATAATAAATATAATACTGCTATTAGTACTGCTTTAGGGGGACAGGCTTCATATTTAGTAGTGGATACTCCTAATATTGCTAAAGAACTTATTAATTATCTTAAGAGTAATAATCTTGGTAGAGCGACTTTTTATCCGATATCTGTTATTAATGGCCGTTATATTGATAATGGTATTTTAGATAATATTAGATATGAGGATGGATATATTGGTATTGCTAGTGAACTTGTTAAGTATGATAATAGATATAGTAATATTATTTCTAATGTACTTGGTAATACTATTATAGTGGATAATATTGATACTGCTAATAGATTTAGTGCTCTTATTAATAAAAAATATAAAATTGTTACTTTAGATGGTCAAGTCGTTAATGTTGGTGGTTCTTTAACTGGTGGTAGTAAGGATAAGTTTAATAATTCTTTATCTATTAGATATGAACTCGATGAGAATAGAAAGAAATGTAATATTATTGAAGATAAGAATAAAGATATTGTTAAGGAACTTAGTGATATTGATAAAGAACTTAATGAGATTAATAATAAATTATATGAATATCAAAATAATAAGATTCAATATGAAACTAAGAAAGAAAATATTTATATAACTATTAATAAACTTAATAAGGATAAAGAAGAAAAAGAAAATGAACTTAGGGATTTGACTAATATTACTTCTAATAATAGTGAAGAAGATAATCTTATTAATGAACTTGCTAAAATTAGGGAGAATATTAGTAGTGTTAATAGTAGTCTTTCTTTATTAAAAGTGGATGAGGATAAGATTAATAATACTATTAATGAGCTTGAGGAAACTTCTAGAAGTAGTAATAGTTATATTGGTAAGAAGCAAAAGGAACTTAATAATTTGAATATTATTGTTAATAGAATTGATGTTAAGTTAGATAATTTGCTTAATGATTTGACTAATGGTTATAATATGACTTATGAGTTTGCTATTAATAATTATAAATTAGATATGGATATAGATAGTGCTAATAAGGAGATTAGTAGGCTTAAGAATGATTTGCTTGCTATTGGAGATGTTAATTTGAATGCTCCTAGTGAATATGAAAGGGTTAAAGAGAGATATGATTTTTTGAAATCACAGAAAGAGGATTTAATTACTGCTGAAAATACTTTATATGATATTATTAAAGAGATGGATACTATTATGAAAGAAAAATTCCTAGATACTTTTAATAGAGTAAAAGAGGAATTTAAGGTTGTATATAGAGAATTATTTAAGGGCGGTAAGGCTGAACTATCACTTACTGATCCGGATAATTTATTAGAAACTGGTATTGAGATTAAAGCAGAACCTCCTGGTAAGAAACTTCAGAGTATTAGTTTGTTATCTGGTGGAGAGAAGACTTTTACGGCTATATCGTTATTATTTGCTATACTTAATGTCAGACCTGTACCTTTTTGTTTATTTGATGAGGTTGAGGCTGCTTTAGATGATGCTAATGTTGAGGCTTTTGGTAAATATTTAGATAAGTATAGAGATAACACACAATTTATTATTATTACTCATAAAAAGAATACTATGGAATATGCTGATGTTTTATATGGTATTACAATGCAAGAGTCTGGGGTTAGTAAGATTGTATCTGTAAAATTAGAGGATATTAAGAAATAAAATTTGTTATTTTATTTCTTTTTTAGTAAAATGAATTAATGAAAGAAAAAATAATATAATTGACTTTGTTTGCTATTTGTGTTATATTATTTTCTAATTTTAGAGGGGGGTATTTTATATGATATTTGAAAAGTATGGTATAATATATATAATAGGTGTGATAGGTGAGAAGTATGAATAATATATTAAATTTATATGAACATAATATTGAAGCATTTAATAGGGTACTTAATGCTTATAATAATGGTGAAGATAAAGTGGCTATATTACAGGCTACTGGTACTGGTAAAAGTTATGTAGCTTTAAGATTAGCTTATGAATATAAAGATAAAAAAGTATTATATATATCTCCTTCTGAAGCTATAATAGAGCATATTAAAAATATAATAAATAATAATGGTTTAGATATAAATAGGGATTTTCCTAATTTAAAATTTAGAACATATCAAAGTTTAATAAATTTATCAAGAGAAGAAATAGTTGATTTAGATGTTGATTTACTTATAACAGATGAACTTCATCATCTTGGTGCTCCTGTATGGGGAAATAGAATTAATACTATTGTAGATACTCATCCTAATATGTTATTGTTTGGAATGTCTGCCTATAATGTAAGAGATAGGGGTACTATATATGAAAGAGATATGACTAATCCAGATACTGATGAATTATTTTCTGGTAAGGTAGTAAACTATTATGATTTATGCGATGCTATGATAGATGGGGTACTACCTAAACCTATTTATCGAAGTGCTTATGTAAGATTATATGATTATGAGAAATATCTTGAAGATAAAATAGAAGAAGGAAATTTATCAACGAAAGATTATACGGAATATAAGAAGTTATTATTAGATGTTAAAAGGAAAATAACTAATGCTCCGAGTATACCTGATATGGTAAGAAAAAATATTAAAAATGCTGGTAAATATATTTATTTTTGTCCTCCGATTACTGAGGAGGATACTAATGATATAGATACAATTATGAATGAAGTTAAACAATGGTTTGATGGGTATGATGTAGTATTTTATAAAACGACAAGTAAAGATAAAACAAGTGGTAAACTAAATAGAGAGGCTTTTTATAATGATAGAGATCTAGAAGGAAATAGTGTTAAAAAGAAACTTAGAATTATGTTTGCTATTAATCAATATAATGAAGGAGTGCATGCTCCAGATGTTGATGGAGTAATACTTGGAAGGGGTACTACTTCAGATATTGTATATTTTGAGCAAATAGGTAGAGCTTTAGCGGTAAAGGGAAAGACAAAAGAAAAGTACGAAGAATATGATTCATTAACTAGAAATGAATTAATAGATATAGCTAAAGGTAATGGTATAGATGTATCTTTAGATATGACAAAAGAAGAAATAATTGATAAACTATTATCACCAGTAATTATAGATTTAACTAATAATATAGAGTTTATTGAAGAATTAGAAAATAATTTAAAGAATAGGGTAAAAGAAATTCAAAGGAAACAAGGTAAAAGTAATAGAAAGATTAAAATAAGAAATACTGATTTTGATATAAATATAGAGAATAAAGATTTATATGAAATATTAAGATATGTAAGAGATAGAATTAATCCTAATAACTGGGATATGATGTATGAATTAGCAAAGAAATATTATGAACATTACGGTGATTTAAAAATACCATGTAGTTTTAAAACAATAAATGGCTATGAAATTGATGTAAAAGGCTATAGTTTGGGATTTTGGATTGTTAATCAAAAAACAAAATATAAAAATGGTACTCTTTCTGAAGATAGAATAAAACAACTTGAAGAAATAGGTATGATATTTGAAATTAAACAACACGTTGCTTGGAACAAAATGTATGAACTAGCAAAGAAATATTATGAACATTATGGCAATTTGAAAGTACCTCAGAAGTTTAAAACAAAAAATGGCTATGAAATTGATGAAAATGGCTATAATTTAGGATTTTGGATTGCTAATCAAAGAGTGAAATATAAAAATGATACTCTTTTCGAGGATAGAATGAAAAAACTTGAAGAAATAGGTATGACATTTAAAAATATAAATGGTGACACATGGAATAAGATGCGCGAATTAGCAAAGAAATATTATGAACATTATGGTGATTTGAAAATACCTCGTAGTTTTAAAACAGTAAATGGTTATGAAGTCGATGAGAAAGGTTATACTTTAGGAGCATGGATTAATACTCAAAGATTTAGTTATAAAAAGGGTACTCTTTTTGAAGATAGAATAGAAAAACTTGAAGAAATAGGTATGATGTGGAATATAAGAAAAGATACTGATACAAAGAAAGTATTATGTGATAAGCATGGTATTGATAGTTCTTTGGTAGAGAATATATCTTATATGGAACTTTTTGCTAAAATTAATTATTTATTGGATAATAATATGGATATTATTATTGATGGTAAACTTAATCCTATATTTTTTATGAGTAATGAGAATATGATGATGAATTATGGTGTTTCTTTAAAAGATATGGTTAATATTTATACTAAGAATAAGAAGGCTAAATAGAGGTGAAATTATATGGAAAATATTGGTGTTGTTAGAGAGATTTTTATACCAAAATGTGATGATGAACTTAGTTCTGAATTGATTGGTTTTAAAGTATATGTATATGATTTGGATAAGGAGATTACTATTACTTTAAAACAAGATGAATATAATGTAGATATTTATAAAGATGATGAGGTTATTGTTATTAAAAATAATGATAGTTATGATATTATGTTATATGATGGTGATATAGATGTTTCTTAGAAGATATTTAGATGATTTTTACTTTGATATGGTTATGAATAATTATGATATTTCTTATTTGGAAAGTATTTTTGAGGATAATTTTGAAAAGATATATTGTTTGTTGAAAATGTATAATTTTTATTATATTAATGATATTATTTTGAATTATATAGAGATATTTTCTTTGGATTTTGATGATGTTAAGAATGGTATTATTGAACTTAGGAATAAACTTGGTAGTAATTATGTATATATTATTGGTAATGATATGAGATATTTAGATTGTTTACTTAATAATTAATAGTAGTATTTTTTATGTTTTTATGATAAAATGGTTATTGATGAGGTGTTATGTATGAATGATAAACAAAATAAACAGATTACTAGTAGGGATGTAGATTTTGCTAAATGGTATACTGATGTTGTTAGAGCTGCTAAACTTGCATGTTATTCTAATACTAAGGGGTGTATTGTTATTGAGCCTAATGGTTATGCTATATGGGAAAATATGCAAAGTATTATAGATAAGAAGTTTAAGGAAACTGGGCATGTTAATGTATCTATGCCAATGCTTATTCCTGAATCTCTTCTTAATAAAGAAGGGGAATTAGTAGAGGGATTTGCTCCTGAAGTTGCTTGGGTTACTTATGGTGGTAATAAGAAATTAGATGAGAGGCTATGTATTAGACCTACTTCTGAAACGGTATTTAGTGATTATTATGCTAATAATATTTCTTCTTATCGTGATTTACCTAAATTATATAATCAATGGTGTAGTGTATTAAGATGGGAGAAGGAAACTAGACCTTTTCTTAGAAGTCGTGAGTTTTTATGGCAAGAGGGTCATACTATTCATGAAACTCGTGAAGAAGCTGAAACTGAGACTTTACAAATGTTAAATATTTATAATGATTTCTTTCATGATTATTTAGCTATTCCTAGTATTGTAGGTAGAAAGACTGAAAAGGAGAAATTTGCTGGTGCTGAATATACTTATACAGTTGAAGCTCTTATGTATAATGGTATTACTTTGCAGTCCGCTACTAGTCATTTCTTTGGTCAGAAGTTTGCTCGTGCTTATGATATTAAATATACTTCTAGAGATAATAAGATTGATTATCCTTATCAGACTTCTTGGGGTTGTTCTACGAGAATGATAGGAGCTCTTATTATGGTACATTCTGATGATTATGGTCTTGTTTTACCTCCTAAAATTGCTCCTAAAAAGGTTGTTATTATACCTATTGGTAATGATTTGGAAGTATTATCTTTAGCTAATGATTATTTTGATAAGTTGAAACAAGAGGGTATTGAGGCTTATATTGATAATAGTGAAAAGAGTCCGGGATATAAATTTGCTGAAGCTGAAGTTCAAGGTATTCCAGTACGTATTGAAATTGGTAAGAGGGATTTAGAGAATAATATGGTTACTTTGGTTAGAAGGGATACTAGAGAAAAATTACAAGTATTTACAAATACTGATATTATTCATGATGTTAAATTACTTCTTCTTGATATTCAAAGGGATATGTACGATAGGGCTTTAAGAAGAAGAGAAGAGATGACTTATACTGCTACGGATATGGAAGAGTTTGCTAGTATTATGAATGCTCATCCTGGTTTTGTTAAAGCTATGTGGTGTGGTGATCCTAAATGTGAAGAAAAGATTAAGGAAATAAGAGGTACGAAATCTAGATGTATTCCTTTTAGTGATGAAAAAGTATCAGATAAATGTGTTGTTTGTGGTAAAGAGGCTAAGGATTTAGTTATTTGGGGAATGCAATATTAAGAATACCATAGTTTATACTATGGTATTTTTTGTGTCAAATTTTGTTATATAATAGTTAAAAACTTGACTTAATTGTTAACTATTGGTATTATTTATTTAGTATTAATTTTGAAGGGAAGTTTATTATGAAGAAATTAAGTATTATTGTTCCTTGTTTTAATGAGGAAGAGAGTATACCTTATTTTTATGATGAGGTTAAAAAGGTTACTAAGAATATGGATATTAAGTTGGAACTTATTTTTGTTGATGATGGAAGTAGGGATAAGACTTTAGAGGTTATTAAGAGTAAGACTGATGATAAGGAAGTTAAGTATATTTCTTTTTCAAGAAATTTTGGAAAAGAGGCCGCTATGTATGCTGGTCTTAGTATGGCTAGTGGTGATTATGTAACTATTATGGATGTTGATTTACAGGATCCACCTAGTTTATTACCTGAAATGGTTAGATTGATTGAAGAAGAAGGATATGATTGTGTTGCTACTAAGAGTACTAGTAGAAATGGATATTCTTTCTTAAGAAAGACATTTACTAAATGGTTTTATGATATTATTGGTAAAATGTCTAAAACAGAGATGGTACCTGGTGCTAGAGATTATAGACTTATGACTAGACAAATGGTAGAGGCTGTTTTAAGTATGAAGGAATATAATCGTTATTCGAAAGGTTTATTTAGTTTTGTTGGATTTAAGACTAAATGGATTGAATTTGAAAATAAGGAAAGAGTGGCAGGTACTACTAAATGGAATTTTTGGAAGTTATTTTCTTATGCTTTAGATGGTATTGTAGGATTTAGTACTGCTCCTCTTACTATTGCTGCTTTTATTGGTGTTTTATTCTGTTTGATAGCTTTTATTATGATTATTGTTATTATTGTTAAAACACTTGCTTTTGGTGATCCTACTAGTGGATGGCCTAGTCTTGCTTGTATTATTTTTATGGTAAGTGGTATTCAGCTTTTATGTTTAGGTGTTATTGGTGAATATTTGGCAAAGATGTATTTAGAGGTTAAGCAAAGACCTATATATATTATTAAAGAAAGTAATGTTGATAAGAAATGAAAAAAATAAAAGAATTATATTATAAATATGAAGAGATTATCTCCTATTTAATAGTGGGTGGTTTAACTACGGTAGTTAGTTTGGCTACATATTATTTACTTGTATATACTATTCTTAATCCAAAAGAAGCAGTAGAACTACAAATTGCAAATATTATATCTTGGATTGCTTCGGTTACTTTTGCATATTTTACTAATAGGAAATATGTATTTAAGACCAAGGATAAAATATCTTTTAAAGAGGGGATTAATTTCTATTTATCTAGAGTAAGTACACTTCTTTTGGATATGCTAATGATGTATATATTTGTTAGTGTTTTGAAATTTGATGATAAGGTTATTAAACTTATTGTTCAGGTTATTGTTATAGTACTTAATTATGTATTAAGTAAGTTTATTGTTTTTAAAAAGAAATAGAGGTTTGGCATGAAAAAGAAAGATTATTATAATTATATGATTTTAACTGGTATTGTCTTTGTTATTTGCTGGCTGATTAGTAAAGTGATGAGGAGGGTAATGGATTGTGATGAGTAAAGGAAATTATTCTCTATCAAAAAACCAGAGAAGAGGAAATATTGTATCTTATGCAGTTCTTATTATCGGGGCACTGCTGGTAATACTTCCTATTTTATGGATGTTTATTACTGCATTAAAAGATGACTTGGAAATTTACCAGATGAATGGAAGAATCTTGCCAGAGGCAATTACAGCCACATCTTTTATACGAATCTGGAAAGATTATGATTTTGTATTGTACTTCAGAAACAGTTTAGGTGTTACTCTTGTTGCAGTATTGATTTCGCTGGTAGCGTCCACACTGACAGGATATGGTGCAACAAGATTTAATTTCAGAGGGAAAAATACATTTCTTTCCTTTATTTTAATGACACAGATGTTTCCATCTATTATGCTTCTGGTTCCGTTTTATAAAATATTAAGTGTTTATGGGTTGAATAACTCACTGGTGGGATTGTGTATCGTATATGTTTCCTTTACTATTCCATTTTGTTCCTGGATGATGGTTGGATATTTCAGAACAATTCCAACAGAAATTGATGAATCTGCGGCAATTGATGGGGCTTCTCATTTACAGACATTCTGGAAGATTGCACTTCCGTTGGTAAAACCAGGATTAGTATCTTCTGCAATCTATGCATTTATTACTTGTTGGAATGAATATATGTTTGCAGCAATCCTTCTGGTAAATGACAAGCTGA
>ENA-ORLY01003016-ORLY01003016.1-human-gut-metagenome-genome-assembly--contig:-NODE-3016-length-14540-cov-4.947521_pt1 | contig 14540 bp, 10 predicted proteins | sample MGYA00243071_ERZ508832 | MGnify/ENA primary metagenome ERZ508832 (study PRJEB26277, sample SAMN04329777) | human gut metagenome | biome: human-associated habitat | host: Homo sapiens | place: USA...
CGAACCCCCGGCCTACTGATTCGTAGTCAGTCACTCTATCCAGCTGAGCTACCAACGCATACGTTCCGGTCGGAACAAGATGTATTTTATCACGCAGGGCGGGGTTTGTCAACAGTTTTTTGCGGATTTTTTGATTTTATTTTCGTTTTTTATTTTTCCGCACAGAAAAGTACGTCTTTTCGTTTTTTCAACATTTTCTGCGCAGACCTCAGGCTTCCTCTGCCAGACGCTCGGCGATGCGGACACCGGTCGGCGTTGCGGCAAGGCCGCCCTGGCCGGTCTCCCGCAGATCGGGGGAGAGCAGACTGCCCACGCGGCCCATGGCATCGATGACTTCATCGCAGGGGATGGCGTAATCCACCCCCGCAAGCGCCATATTGGCGCAGGAAACGGCGTTCACGGCACCAACAACATTGCGCTTGATGCAGGGCACCTCCACCAGACCGGCCACAGGGTCGCAGACCAGGCCCAGCAGGTTGCCCAGTGCCATAGCGGCAGCGGCGGCGCACTGCTCCGGCGTGCCGCCCTTCAGGTGGCAGAGGGCGGCGGCGGCCATGGCGCTGGCGGCTCCTACCTCAGCCTGACAGCCTCCCTCGGCACCGGCCAGAGTGGCCCGGGCGGCGATGACCTGCCCGAAGCCTGCGGCCACATAGAGGGCATCACAGATGGCTTCTTCATCGGCCTCGCCTGCACGGGCAAGGGGAAGCAGCACCGCCGGGAGCACACCGCAGCTGCCCGCCGTGGGGGCAGCAACGATCCGTTTCATACAGGCGTTGCACTCAGCGGTCTTGAGGGCTTCGGCGGTCACCTCTGCAAGGTAATCCCCGCCATAGCTTCTGCCCGCCTGATGGGCCTGTTCCACCTTGGCGGCATCGCCGCCGGACAGGCCGCTGCGGCTGCGCTGGGCAGGGTCATAATCCAGGCTGGTGGCCTCCATCACATGCCACAGGTGATGCATGGCATGGCGGCTGGCCTCTTCGGTCAGGCGGCTCTCGGCCAGATCACTGCGCAGGATGGCCTCGGCAAGGGAGAGGTTCTGGCTGCGGGCAGCGGCCAACATTTCTTCACAGGATAAAAAGGACATGGTCATTCCTCCGCGTCTTCTTCGGGCTCGTCGATGTTCAGGCAGGTCACCTTCAGGATGCCGGGCAGGGTCGCCAGCTTCCGTTCCAGCGGGTGGGGGATGTGGGAATCGCACTCCAGCACCATAACGGCATAGCCGCCGGTTCCTGCGCGGAACACCTGCATTGATGCAACGTTGATCCTGCGCACGGCAAGGCAGGTGGTCACCTCGGCGATGCAGCCGGGGGTGTCCTCATTGTGAATGATCAGGGTGTTGCTGTCGCCGCCGAAATCGGCGGGCACGCCGTCGATCTCGGTCACGCGGATGCGCCCGCCGCCCACCGAAGCGGCTTTCATGGAAAGCACCCGCCCCTCCCGGCCCGTCAGGGTGAGAACAGCGGTATTAGGGTGCGCAGAGCGCAATTCCACAGGATGGATCCGGAATGCCATGCCCTGCTCTGCGGCCAGGGCAAAGCTGTCGGGCAGGCGGGGATCATCGGGCCGCAGGCCAAGCAGGCCGGCGACCAGGGCTTTATCCGTGCCATGTCCCTTTCCGGTGGTGGCAAAACTGCCGTACAGACCGATATCCGCCTGCACCGGGATCTCGCCCAGAAGCTTCTGGGCCGTGTAGCCGATCCGGGCGGCACCCGCTGTATGGCTGGAAGAGGGGCCGATCATAACCGGCCCGAGAACGTCAAACAAGCGCATCCGATGCACATCCTTTCGTGCTCCGCCGGGCAAAAATCGCCCGCTTCGCACTTTTTCTCTCTTTTATTATACCGCTTTTGCCCCACTTGTGCTATAATAACTTTATTAATGTTTGAAATCGCTCCTTTTGGGGCAACACGGAGGTTGGATTCCTATGAAACTGGTAAGCGTGGAAACTCCCGAAAAGAGTGTCTGCAAGATGACCTTCAGCGCAACAGCTGAGGAGCTGGAGGCCGCATCCAATGCGGTGTATGAGCGCACCCGCGCCAGCTACACCATCAAGGGCTTTGCCAAGGGCGAGGCTGACCGTGCTCAGATCGAGGCCGACCGCGGTGAGCACACATTCTGGTATGATGCCATCAACGACCTGATGGATCGAGATGTTCCTGCCCTGTACGAGGCCGCCATGGCCGAGCACGGCTTCAAGGCGGTGGATGAGCCCAGCTATGACTTGGTCAGCGTTAAAAAGGACGAGGGCTTTGTAGCCACTGCCACCACCCCGCTGCAGCCGGAGCTGAACCTGACCCAGACCACCGGCTTCCATGTGGAGTGCGTGACCCCCGCCGTCACCGACAAAGAGATCGATGCCGTGCTGGAGCGCCGCCGCAATGCTGCCGCTGAGCTGGTGCCCCACAAGGGCCCGGCCGTCAAGGGCAACATCGTTCACATCGATTACGAGGGCCTGCTGGACGGCAAGCCCTTCCAGGGCGGTTCCGCACAGAACCAGACCCTGCAGCTGGGCAGCGGCCGGATGATCCCCGGCTTTGAGGACGGCATTCTGGGCCACAAGGGCGGCGAGGAATTCGAGATCAACGTCACCTTCCCGGTACGCTATCACGTCAAGGACCTGGCCGGAAAGCCCGTTGTCTTTAAGATCAAGCTGATCGATGTCTGCGTCCGCCAGCTGCCCGCCCTGAACAGCGATTTTGCCAAGAAGGTGGGCAAGGTGGACACCATGGAAGCGTTCCGGGAGCAGGTGCGCAAGCAGCTGCATGACGGCAAGCACGCCAGCGCCCTGAACCGCGCCAAGGATCAGGTGCTGACCCAGCTGGCCTCTGCCGCTGAGGGCGAGCTCCCCAGCGTTCTGGTGGAAAGCACCTACCAGCAGGAGATGCAGAACATCCAGCAGCAGCTCCAGATGCAGCGCATGAGCCTGGACCGCTACCTGAGCCAGATCCACCAGACCCGCGAGAACTTCACGGCCAACGTTCACGCCGCCGCCGAGAAGAACACCCGCGCCCGGATGGCTCTGCTGCAGGTCGCCCAGAACGAGGGTCTGGTGCCCACCGATGAGGAGATCACCAAGAACCTGCAGGAGCGCGCCGACCGCACCAAGAAAACGCTGGAAGAGGTCAAGGCCAACGCCAACATCCCCGCCATGCAGCGCAGCGAGGCCATCCGCCGCGCCGCCGACTGGGTGATCGAGCACTCCACCATCGAAGAAAAGTAATTTCCCAAAGTACAACAAAAAGAGCCTGTCTCCAAGGAATTTCGGGAGACAGGCTCTTTTCTTTTGCAGTTTATTTTGTCAGAAGATTGAAGCCCATGACCACGATGCCCAGCACGACCAGAACGATGCCGGTTGCACGGTTCAGGGTCTTGGCATCGGCCTTATTGGCAAAGACAGCGGCGATGCGGGCCCACAGCAGGGTGAACAGGACGCAGAGGATGAACACGGTCCAGTCCGGTGCGCCGCCGATGGCAAAGTGGGAGACCGCGCCGGTCAGGGCGGTGAAAGTCATAATGAACACGCTGGTGCCCACGGCAGTCTTGAGCTCGTAGCCCAGCACACTGGTCAGGATGAGCAGCATCATCATGCCGCCGCCGGCACCGATGAAGCCGCAGATCATCCCGATGACCACACCGCAGACGATAGACTGGAGGGCACGCTTCTTAGCAGAGACCCCCTGCATGGCTTCTTTGGTGGTCATAACGGGCTTGACGATGAATTTAATGCCCAGCAGGAATGTCATAAACACCGAAAAGCTGCCCATGGTGGTGGAAGGCACCAGGCTTGCCACCCAGCTGCCCACCACGGTGAACAGCAGCACGCTGGCCATCATAATCAGGCCGTTCTTGATATCCAGGTTCTTGTTTTTGTGGTAGGTGTAGGCAGATACCGCACTGGCCAGCACATCCGAGGAAAGTGCAATACCGACTGCCATATAGGGGTCCATCCCCAGGAAGGTGATGAGCATCGGGCTGATGACCGCGGCGGCGCTCATGCCCGCAAAGCCGGTGCCCAGGCCCGCGCCCATTCCGGCAAAAAAGGTAACGATGATGGTAAACAGCAGGTTCATCTTATTCTTCTCCTTCTAGGATCGCATCCAGATTTTCGTTCATCGTATCGATGACTTCAAAAAATATCTCGAGTTTTTCTTCCTCCAGCCCTGCCATCAGGCGGCGAATGAAATCATCCTGCATCCTGCGGCCCTGTTCGATGATGGACTGCGCCTTTTCGGTGCAGGCAAGCTCCGTTTTGCGGCGGTCGCCCAGCACCGGGCGGCGCTCCAAAAAGCCCTCCTGCACCAGCTTGTCCACATTCACCGAGACAAGGTTCGCCTTGATGTGGCGCACCTCCACGATATCGCGGGCAGTCGTGTAGCTGGGGTTGTTGGCAAGAAACATCAGGATATCAAACGCTGTCTGCGGCAGATGCAGCTTCTGGCACAGCGGCTTGCAGACGGCGCTGTACACAAGGCCCGTTTTGTTGGCAAATTCCACACTGGAGTTCAGCTCACGCATTGCGCGCCTCTCTTTCTCTCTTTTTGAATTGTTCATTTTTGAAGTATTTTAGCACAGGGAATCTCTGTTGTCAAGGGCAGGCGGCGTAAAATCTCCTGATCCCTATATTTTTTTCATCGCAAAAAGCCCGCACCATGAAGATTTTCACGGTACGGGCTTTTGATATGCTTCAGGGCAGGGTCACAGCACCGCCACGGCGAGGAGCCGCACAACGAGCGCGGCAAGCCATGCCACAACGCACTGGTTTACGACCATAACGGTGGCCCAGCGGCCGCCCATCTCCCGCTTGACCGATGCCACAGCGGCGATGCAGGGAGTATAGAGCAGGCAGAACACCAGCAGGGGAGCCGCTGCCGCCGGGCTGAGCGCCGCGCCCAGTGCGGCAGAGGAGCCATACAGAATGGTAAGGGTGGAAACAACGCTCTCCTTTGCCATAAAGCCGGTGATCAGCGCCGTGGACACCCGCCAGTCGCCAAAGCCCAGCGGTGCGAACAACGGCGCGATGCCGCTGGCGATCCAGGCCAGGATGCTCTCCTGCGGGTCTGCGGTCAGGCTGAGCTGGAAGTCAAAGTTCTGCAGGAACCAGATGATGATGGTTGCCAGGAAGATGACCGTAAAGGCACGCTCGAGAAAATCCCGGGCCTTTTCCCAGAGCAGCTGGGCCACATTTTTCAGGCCGGGCAGGCGGTAGTTGGGCAGCTCCATGACAAAGGGCACGGCCTCGCCTTTGAACAGCGTCCCCTTGAGCAGAAAGGCCATACCGATGCCCACAAGGATGCCCAGGAAATACAGGCCCACCATGACCAGCGCGGCGTACTCCGGGAAGAAGGTCACCGCAAACAGGCTGTAGATCGGGAGCTTGGCCGAGCAGCTCATAAAGGGCGTGAGCAGGATGGTCATTTTCCGATCCCGCTCCGAGGGCAGCGTGCGGCTTGCCATCACGCCGGGAACCGTGCAGCCAAAGCCGATGAGCATGGGCACGATGCTGCGGCCCGAAAGACCGATACGCCGCAGCAGCTTGTCCATCACAAAAGCCACGCGGGCCATATAGCCGGTATCCTCCAGCAGGGAAAGGAAGAAGAACAGGGTCACGATGATGGGCAGGAAGCTCAGCACACTGCCCACACCGGTAAAGATGCCGTCGATCACCAGCGAATGCACTGCATCGTTGACGTTCCACGCCGTCAGGGCATTGTCCACAAGGATCGTCAGGTTCTCAATGCCCAGTTCCAGCAGGCTTTGCAGCCCTGCGCCGATCACGCCGAAGGTCAGATAGAACACCAGCGCCATAATGCCCACGAACGCCGGAATCGCCGTGTACTTTCCGGTGAGGAAGCGGTCGATCCTTGCGCTGCGCAGCTGCTCCTTGCTCTGGTGGGGCTTTACCACGGTCTGATTCACCAGCTGATGGATAAAGTGGAACCGCATGTCTGCAATGGCGGCGGCGCGGTCCAGGCCGCGCTCCTGCTCCATCTGCAGGATGATATGCTCGATCATCTCTTTTTCGTTCTGATCCAGCTTCAGGGCCTCCTCAATGCGTGGGTCGCCCTCCACCAGCTTTGTGGCGGCAAAGCGCACCGGGATCCCCGCCGCCCGGGCGTGGTCCTCGATGAGGTGGATGATGCCGTGGATGCAGCGGTGAACCGCACCGCCGTGGTCATCCTCGCCGCAGAAGTCCATCCGGCCCGGACGCTCCTGATACTTTGCCACATGGATGGCGTGATCCACCAGCTCATCCACGCCCTCGTTCTTGGCGGCAGAAATGGGAACCACCGGGATGCCCAGCATCGCTTCCATCTCGTTGATGTTGATGGTGCCGCCGTTGCCGCGCACCTCATCCATCATATTCAGTGCCAGCACCATGGGGGTGTCCAGCTCCATCAGCTGCATCGTTAAGTACAGGTTGCGCTCGATGTTGGTGGCATCCACGATATTGATGATGCCCGTGGGCTTTTCGCCAATGATGAACTGCCGGGTCACGATCTCCTCGCTGGAATAGGGCGACATGGAGTAGATGCCGGGCAGGTCGGTGACTTCGGTATCGGGGTACTCCCGGATGGCACCGCTCTTGCGGTCCACCGTCACGCCCGGAAAGTTGCCCACATGCTGGTTGGAGCCGGTGAGCTGGTTGAACAGAGTCGTTTTGCCGCAGTTCTGATTCCCGGCCAGCGCAAATGTCAGCACCGTTCCATCCGGCAGCGGGTGTTCGCCCTTTTTGGTGTGGTAGCGGCCGCCCTCGCCCAGGCCCGGGTGCTCCACCATCCGGCCGGCCTTCCGTGCCGGAGCTGCTGCGGGTGCTTCCGCCGGGGTGATCTCGATCCGTGCCGCATCGTCCAGCCGCAGGGTCAGCTCATAGCCGTGGATCTGCAGCTCCATGGGGTCCCCCATGGGCGCGAATTTCACCAGCGTGACCTTCTCGCCGGGGATCAGCCCCATATCCAGAAAATGCTGGCGGAGTTCTCCCGTTCCGCCCACTGTATCGATCACAGCACTTTCGCCGATCTTCAGTTCCTTTAATGTCATGGCAGATGCCTTTCCTTCGACAAAATGTTAGTGTATATGAACAGTCTTAATATATGCTAACTCAAAGGCATTGTCAAGGCAGGAAGCGGCAAAAATTCCCGCCTGTCCCCGCTGTTTTTTGTGGAAATCCTTCTCCTGTTCCGGCAGATTTCCGGGCAAAAGAAAACGCACCCCTGAATTTTCACGTTCAAAGGTGCGTTTTGAGAACAGTTCTGTTTACTTCACGGTGTGGTAGCCATCGGGGTTGTTCTTCTGCCAGTTCCAGCTGTCGGCACACATCTCCTCGATGCCGTACTCAGCCACCCAGCCCAGCTCATTCTTGGCCTTGGTGGGATCGGCATAGCACTCGGCGATATCGCCGGGGCGGCGGGGATCGATCACATAGGGGAGCTTCTTGCCGCAGGCCTTCTCAAAGGCATGGATGACATCCAGCACGCTGTAGCCGTGGCCGGTGCCCAGGTTGCAGATGAACAGGCCGCAGTTGGTCTGCAGCTTCTTGATGGCGCAGACATGGCCCCGGGCCAGATCAACCACATGGATGTAATCGCGCACGCCGGTGCCGTCGGGGGTGGGGTAGTCGTTGCCAAAGACGTGCACCTTTTCCAGCTTGCCCACGGCCACCTTGGCGATGTAGGGCATCAGGTTGTTGGGGATGCCGTTGGGGTCCTCGCCGATGAGGCCGGACTTGTGGGCACCGATGGGGTTGAAGTAGCGCAGCAGGGCCACGTTCAGGCTGGGGTCGGCCTTGCAGACATCCTGCAGGATGCGCTCAGTGAAAGCCTTGGTGGTGCCGTAGGGGTTGGTGGTGGCACCCACGGGGAAGTCCTCGGTGATGGGCACGCTGGCGGGGTCGCCGTAGACGGTGGCGGAGGAGCTGAACACGAAGTTGCGGCAGTTGTGGCGGCGCATCACGTCCAGAATGACCAGCGTGCAGTTGAGGTTGTTATAGTAGTACTCGATGGGCTTGGAAACGCTCTCGCCCACAGCCTTATAGGCGGCAAACTGGATGACGGCATCGATATCGGGGCACTCGGTGAAGATCTTCTCCACATCCTCGTGCTTTGTCATATCAGCCTGATAGAACCGGAAGTCCTTGCCGGTGATCTGCTTGACCCGATCCAGCACCACGGGGGAAGCGTTGTAATAGTTATCTGCCACCACGATGTCAAAGCCAGCGTTCAGCAGTTCGATACAGGTGTGGCTGCCGATATAACCGGCACCGCCGGAAACCAAAATTGCCATAAAAGTACCTCTCTTCTCGTCACCAAAGTTGCTTGCGCGGGGCAGGCCCGCCTTCTGCCACAAGGATACAACGTTTTGGCCCCAGAATCAAGTAACGGGAATTTTATAAGGATGGATTTTTGTTTCCATTTATTTTTTCGTGCATTGATTTACAAGCGTTTTTTGTTTTTTGCACATGGAGTGATGGAACGCTTTGTGCAAATCAGAAAAAAAGCCCTCTCAGGCAAAGCCGTCAGGCTTTGAATGAGAGGGCTGCATTTTACAGTTTCCCGCACTGTTTGCCGGTGAAGAACCGCAGGGTGGTGTTGGCACGGAACACTTTCCCGGCCCGCAGGGCGGTGGAGGGGAACTCCGGGTGGGAGGGGCTGCAGGGGAAGTGCTGGGTCTCCAGCGCAAAGCCGCCGTATTTCTGCATCGGCACGCCGCCCTTGCCGGGGGCGGGGCAGTCCTGCAGGAAATTGCCGGTGTAGAGCTGCACGCCGGGCTGGGTGGTATAGACCTTCATGCTGATGCCGGTCTTATCGCTGGAAGCCCAGGCGCACAGGCTCTGGCTGGCCCCGCGGCCCCTGTCGATGACAAAGCAGTGGTCATAGCCGCCGCCCACCATGGTGGTCTGGGAAAAGCCGGTGTCGATGTCCCGGCCAATGGGCTTGCCCGCCCGGAAATCCATCGGCGTGCCCGCCACGGGCAGGATATTGCCGGTGGGGCAGGTCTCGTTGTTGCCCTCCAGATAGCGGGACGCATAGATGCGCAGCTTCTGGCCCAGCACATCGCCGCCGCCATCCAGATTGAAGTAGGTGTGGTTGGTCAGGTTGATGATGGTGTCGGCATCAGAGGAGACACGGTAATCCATCCGCAGGGCGTTGTCCTCGGTGAGAATATACCGCACCGAGATCTTCAGATTTCCCGGGAAACCATCCTCTCCATCGGGGCTTTCGGCCTCCAGAAGCAGGGTATCGCCAAAGGTCTTTACCTCATACAGCTTGCGCGGGAAGGTACCGTGCAGGTGGTTTTTACCGTTGTTGGCTTCCAGCTGATAGGTCTTGCCGCCCACGTTGAACACGGCGTTCTCGATGCGGTTGGCGTACCGGCCCACGAACGCGCCGCAGCAGGTACTGCCGGACGATTCAAAGTCCTTGACGTAATCGGCGTAGGTGTCGTGGCCCAGCACCACATCCACCGGCCCGCGCTTGGTGGGCACCCAGATATTCTTGATGATACAGCCGTAGTTCAGCACACTGACCGCCAGCCCGCCGGGGTTTGAGATGATGTATTCATTGATCTTTTCGCCGTTTGGAGTCATGCCAAAGGGCTTGGAGAGAAACTGTGCCATAGGGCTCGCCTCCTTTTGTATTTTTTGGGGACAGCACACTCTCTGTTTTATCCTTTATTGTTTTGATTATATCACAATTTTCTCCTTCCGTGTTGGCATTTTTTAAGGGAATCTATCCAATATTTCGAGAGTTTTTTTGTAAGTTCTGCCCCATAGGCAGAAAAAAGCCCCGGAGGGCCAGGGGTAGGCGCTCCGGGGAAGTTTTCTTATGCAGAACACGGTTCGGTAATTGCCTCCCGCACCTGTTCTAACGAAAGTTCGGTGGTCTGGGCGATCTTATCCAGATCATGCTCTCCGTTCTTCCAGAGATTGAGCGCAATGCGCTTTCCCTTTGCCACCTCGGCATCTTCTCGTTCCCGATCAACGATCACCTGCATTGTCTTGCACATAGCTGCCACTCCTTCCGTTTCTTCTATGTTTACTTTATCATGTTTCTAGTCATCTGACAAGATTTTATAACCTCTCCGTCATCTGCGCTTCGCTTGATGCCAGCTCCCCTAGTAGGGGAGCTGGCGAGCGAATGCGAGACTGAGAGGTTCTGGAGAAGGACTGCGTCCAAAGTTATCATAGTCATTGCAACAAAAAAAGTACCCCTCACATGGCTGTGAAGGGTGCTTTGGGGAAGTTTTCTTACTCCGGCTGAGCGGTGTTCTGGGCGATATACTCGGCGGCATCATCGGGGATGTCGTCAAGGTTCTCATCGCCGATATCCACGTTCAGCGGCGGCTTCTTGAAGAGGATGTCGTACATCAGGGGCACAACATACAGGGTCATCAGGGTGGCGTAAGTCAGGCCGAAGATGATGACGATGGCCATGCCGCTCATCAGCTGGCTGGCCATATCGCCGCTGAACACCAGCTGGAGCATGGCCAGAACGGTGGTCAGGGTGGTCATCAGGATGGGGCGCATTCGTGTTTTGCCGGTGGCGATCAGGGCCGCGCGGCGCTCCATGCCGCCGATGCGCAGCTGGTTGGCGTAATCCACGAACACGATGCCGTTGTTGACGACCGTGCCCATCAGGACGATGAAGCCCATCAGGGAAATCATGGTCAGCTGCTGGCCGGTGAGCAGCAGGCCCAGCAGGCCGCCGGTAAAGGCCAGCGGGATGGTGAACAGAACAATGAAGGGGGAGAGCAGGCTCTGGAACTGGGCCACCATAACAAGGTAGACGAAGGGCAGAGCCAGGAACATCCACTGGCCCATCTGATCCACCACCATGCCGTTGATCTCAGAGCCGCCGCCCATATAAAAACTGCAGCCCTCGGGCATTTCATCGGATGCGGCAAACTCGTTCAGCTTCTTTTCCAGTGCGCGGGTCTCGGTGGTGGTATTGGTGCCCTCCACTGCGTCCGCCGTCACGCTGATATAGCGGGTCTGGTTCTTGCTGGTGATGGAGTCCGGGGTGGAGCCGGTGACCCAGGTGGCCATATCGCCCAGCGTGCAGGTGCCGGTCTCGGTGGTACCGTCGGCGGCCATGACGGAGGTCGTAAAGGTCATATCCATCATGTTTTCCTTGGTCATGGGGTCCAGATTGTTGCTGATCTGGACGTTCATGGTGGAGCCATCGATGGCAACGGGGGTCTGGGCCGTGGTGGTGGTGGTCAGCTTGGCGGCGATCTGCTGGTAGACCTGCGCCACGGTCAGGCCGTAGGAGCGGACCTTATCCCGGTCGATCTGCAGGTTGATGGTGGCATCGCCGCTGCCCAGACCGTTGGTGGCATTGGTGAAGCCGTCCATCTCGTTGACCATATCCACCACCTTCTCGGAGAGGGCAGTCATGGTATCAATGTCGTTGCCGGAGATCTGGACGGTCAGGCCCATATCCAGCTGGCTGGTCAGCTCCTGCATTCCGCTGATCTCAACGGTGGCGGTGCAGTTCTCCACACCGTTCACAGCTTCCTCCAGCGCTTCACGGGCCTGTTCGATCTGCCGGGAGGAGAGGCTCTCGTCCAGCATCACGTTGATCTGGTAGGTGCCGTAGCTGTTGGCGGCTTTCAGCAGGTCGGTGATGGTCTGGGGCAGGCCCAGCTGGCCGACATCCATTCCGGCCACGCGGCTGTCGGTGGTAACGCCCACCTCTTCCACGTTGTCCACAGCCAGCAGGGCATCAATGACATTCTCGGCCACAGCATAGGATTCTTCCTTGGTCAGATCCTTCTCGGTGGAGAGGGTGACGATGGCCTCGTTGCTGGTGATGGTGGGCAGCATCTCAACGCCCATGGACATCACGCGCCAGCCGCAGAACACCAGCAGCACCACTGCCGCGCCCAACGGTGCCCAGCGGTGCTGGAAGCACCATTCCAGGCTCTTGACGTACTTTTCCTGCACCTTGTCGAACCACTTGAGCTCTTTGGGCTTGGAGTTTTTCAGCAGGGTAGAGGAGGCCGCCGGGGCAACCGTCAGCGCCACGATGAGGGAAGCAGCCAGACAGTAGCCGATGCACATGGACATGGGCTGCAGCAGGCTCTTGATGACACCCGATGTGAAGATGACGGGCAGGAACACGCAGACAGAGGTGAGGGTGGAAGCCATGATGGCCATGCCCACCTGCTTGGTGCCCTGGACCGCCGCGCGGGCAGCGGGTACGCCGCGGCTGCGCAGACGGTAGATGTTCTCGATGACGACGATGGAGTTGTCCACCAGCATACCAATGCCGAGGGACAGGCCCGCCAGCGTCATAATATTCATATCCAGACCGGTGAAGTACATGAGCACCACGGCAAACAGCACCGACAGCGGGATACTGATGCCGACCACCAGCGTGGGCTTGATATCCTTGAGGAAGATGGCCAGCACGATGATGGCAAGGGCCGCACCGATGAGCATACTGCTCAGGATGCTGCTGACGATGATGCTGATGTAGTTGCCCTGGTTGGACAGCACGACCACATGCAGGCCATCGTATTTCTGTTCCAGCTCTTTGAAGGCAGCCTTGCAGTTGCCGGAAACTTCACCGGCGCTGGAAGAATTGCTCTTGAAGATCTTCAGCACCACAGAGCGCTCGCCGTTCAGGCGGGTAAAGCTGTCCTCCGCATTGTCAATGATCTGCACATCGGCCACGTCAGACAGGCGGACATCGCCAAAGCCATCCACATGGAGCAGCAGGGCACCGGAGATATCCTCGATGCTGTCGTACTCCTCGCCGACCTTCAGCAGCCAGGACTTGTTGCTGGAATCCTTGACATAACCGGCGGGCATGGAGAAGTTCTGGGCATAGATTAGCTGTGCCAGCGTGTCAATATCCAGCATCTTGGCCACGTCGGAGTTCTCCATGGCCATCTGCTTGGCATCCTCATACTGCTGCTTGGCATCGGCCAGCTGCTTCTCGTAATCATTCAGCATCTCGCGGGCCTCGGTGAACTTGATATAGGCCTGCAGCTGCTGCTGGGAATAGCTGCCCACGATCTGGGTGAACTGATCCATCAGGCCGGGCACGTCGTCCATGGCCTTGATGGTGCTCTCCAGCGTGTTATAAATGTTGCTCAGGCTCTGCTGCACCTGCAGATCATCGACCAGCTCCCCGGCCGTTGTGCCGGCGGTGTCGCCCTGCGCGTTCAGGCGCTGCTGCAGATCCTGCAAAGCGGTGGTCAGCTTATCGGTGATATCGCGCAGCTCCGCCACGATCTCGATCAGAGAATCGATATCCTGCATTCCGGTCTCATTGAACTTGTCCACGACCCGCTGCAGGCCGTCCCGCACATCGATCAGGGCCTGCTGGATCTCCGGCTCGTTGACCACGGCAATGAGCTGGTTGACGCTCTCCAGAAGGGCCTGTGCCTGCTTCTTGACCAGCATGAAGGAATCCTGCAGCTCGCCGGAGTACTGGCTGTTGATGGTATCGCTGACCAGCTTGTCGTAATTGGCCAGCTGGGTCTCGTACTCCTTTCTGCCTGCCTCGATCTGGGCCTCGGCATCATCCAGCTGGGCCTTTGCATCGGCCAGCTGCACGTCAATGACCTCCAGCAGCTTTTCGTTGATGGCATCGATCTTTTCCTGATCGAGCTGCACCTGCACCATCCGGGTGACCAGGCCGTTGGCGGAAATATTGGAAACGCCGCCCTGACGCTCAATATAGGGGACCATGGTGTCGTTGACGAAATCGGCCAGCTCATAGGAATCGCTGCCCTCGCGGCTGACGGCCACGGTCATAAAAGCATTCATGTTCAGGGTATATTCAATGATGGAGGGGGTCATACAGGTGCTTGGCAGGCTGGCGGTGGTCTGATCCACCTTGTTGGACACCTTGACTACGGCACTGTTCATGTCCGTATCATCCTCAAACTCCATCAGCAGCAGACTGTAGTTTTCTGCCGAGGTGGCGGTGACGTTTTTCACGCCCGAGATGGTGCCCAGCGCGCTCTCCATCACGTCGGAGACCTCGCTCTCCACACGCTCCGGGCTGGCACCGGGATAGACCGTGACCACCATCAGGTACGGTGTGTTCACGTTTGGCAGCAGGTTGGTCTGCATATTCTGCACGGACACAAGGCCCAGCATGATGACCATGATGACTGCGACCAGAACGGTGAACGGTTTTTTGACGCTGAATTTTTCCATTTCTTCCTACCGTTTCTGTGTTTTCCCACGCATTGCGCGGCTGCTCTTTTTTCTCAGAGCGGACCAAAGGCGATACCCCTATTATACACCCGGTTCCGGGGCTTGCAAGGCTTGCCCGGAGATTCTTTCGCAAATCTTGAAAATCTTTTGTGAAATCCGGGTGATACCTCAGTTTTTTGACGTTTTGGAGATCAAATTTCAGACGGAGTTCAAGTGGGATACGAATGAGCGGGGCGGAATGTTGCAGAGGATGATAATTTTTTATCGGCTCCCCCTTTGGGGGCAACGACGATGACCGCCGCCAGTGGCGGATTGAGGGAGGAGTTGTTGGGGCAGTGGCCAGCAAGGTGCGAGTGCAATTGCACGAAGC
>ENA-ORLY01003019-ORLY01003019.1-human-gut-metagenome-genome-assembly--contig:-NODE-3019-length-14531-cov-4.340252_pt1 | contig 14531 bp, 8 predicted proteins | sample MGYA00243071_ERZ508832 | MGnify/ENA primary metagenome ERZ508832 (study PRJEB26277, sample SAMN04329777) | human gut metagenome | biome: human-associated habitat | host: Homo sapiens | place: USA...
TTGTGGTTCACTACACTTGGCGGTAAATACCCGTGACTGGACTTTCACCAGTAAGATTAGTGCCATGCTCGGCACACAAGAAAAGGGCATCGCACTAACTAGGTTAGTGCGACAGCCCCTTTTTAAAATAAACTTTTCAAATAATCAATAAGGATTATTTTACTGAGAAGTATCCAGTAATATCCGGAACCTCTACAGCAAGCCATACTGGCACATCATCTGTACCAACGTTTACCCATACAGTAACCTTTGTAACTGTGAATCCTTCACCCTTACCAATTACTGTATTCCATGAAATGTCAGTACCATTATTCTTTTTGCCTTCAACAGTGCAAACTTCAAATGTATCATGTGCATCTGTATAATCTTTAAAGTTAGTATAGGTGTAATCACCATATTTTGCAACTACAGAATCGGCTAAAACAGCTTCTACTGCAGAACCAGTAGTAGCTCTTGCATCAACACTATTAGTTTTAACTACCGCTGTAGCCTTAGCCTGTGAATCCTTTACAGTAAACGTTGTTGTAATCTTTGGTGTAAATTTAGAATTATTGTTATCTACACCTTCAGCATATACAGTGTAAGTACCTGCCTCAAGATTTTTAGTAACTTCATAATTGGTTTTTCCATTATCTGTCCAAGTATCAGACTGTTCTGAAACTTTAATGCTCAATGCACCGTTTGAAACAGTGAATACTCCAGCCTTTGGAGCTTTTGCAGGAGTTGTTCCATCAACAGTGCTGAAAAGAACAGTTCCGTCTGCTTTCTTTACAACATATTTTACATTTGTAAGGCTATAAAGATCAGTGTTATCTGCAGAACCAATAATTTCTGCAGTTACAACCTTATCATCCTTGTTATCCTTATCAGCCTTGATATCAACATTATCATTTGTGATATTTAACTTCCAAGAATCAGCATTTGCAGTTGTAGTATTCTTAACAGATACAGAAATTGTTCTAGCAACAACTTCTTTGCCATCTTTATTCTTATAAGAAATCTTAAATGTGTAATTTCCTGCTACATCACCAGTAGTAAATGTGATCTTCTTTGTATTATTGCCAGTAAAATGATTTCCAGCCGCCTTATCAGGTTTTGCTAAGCATTCTACATTGATTCTAGCTGCCTCAGCATCTGTCATATCATTACCATACTGATCCTTTAATGTAACGTTTACATCTACGGATCTTCCAATCACATTAGAAAGTGTAACACTGTATTTGTCTAATTCCAATGATGCTACAGCCTTTTCTGCAACAACTGTAATAGCAACAGATCCAACTACTTTGTCATCTTTCTTGATAAGAAGATATGCGGTACCTTCTTTTACACCAGTAACAGTAACAGATTTTGCATTGATATTGCTGTTAGTACCTACCATTAATGTTGTAGGATCAGAAGATACTACAGAATACTTACTGTAATCAGAAATTTCTTTTCCATCAGCATTCTTAATCATGAAGTAAGCTACCTTTGTATCTTTAGCAGCAATCTTCTTCTCATCCTTAGCCTTGTCATAAGACTTGTTACTATCATCAATTCTTACATCAAAGTTATTGATAGCAGACTGATCTACAGCAGTAATTGTAAGCTTACCAGAAGTAACGTTTCCTTCTGCCTTACCATTCTGATCATACTTACCAGACTTGTATGTAATCTCAACTGTAGCTGTATCACCAATCTTATTCAGGTATAACTCGGTTCCGTTTACATATCCATTATTTGTTGTAAGAGTGAAATCATACTTGGAAGCATCCTGTTTTCCATAAGCTGCTTCATCAATGATAACGCCGTTAGCATCCATAGAAACTAACTTGATCTCTGTCTCAGTCGCATAAGGAACTGTCAGAGTATTAGGTGCAACTGAAGCAACCTTTCCGTCAGAAGCTACGAATGTCTTTGTAATTCCATCAAGAGTTACATCATATGTAGCAGCATCCTTTAATTCGCTGAACAGTGTTAATGTAACCTTAGAAGCATCCTTAGAATCAACAGATACCTTAGATACTGGATAAACAACGTTTGTTGTCTCGTTCTTTACTACGAAATCAGTAGGCTTAAGATTCTTTGTATTACCAGTAACAGTAGCTGTAAGCTCTGTCAACTTGTTCTGTGCTACAGTAGAAAGAACATAGTTCTTAACTTCTACATCCTTAGTAGTTGTAGCTGAATCCTTACCAACTGTAATCTTAGCTGTGATTGTTACCTTACCAGCCTTAACACCAGTTACTGTACCGTCAGCTGCTACTGTTGCAATAGAATCATCACTTGATGTGTAAGTAATCTTAGCTCTTGAAGAATTTTTCTTAGTATTTGTTAACTTAGTTGTGCTTCCAATAGCTACTACTGAATCTCCAGATAAAGCAACGCCTACCTTAGCAACTTTCAGTGTGTAAGTAAGTTTCTTTGTCTTTGCCTTAGCATTTTTCTTTGTAGAAGTCTTGTAAGTTACCTTAACCGTAACTTTAGCGGTACCTGGCTTAACACCTGTAACCTTAATCTTCTTTGCTGCTGTCTTCTTAACTTTTGCAACAGACTTCTTGTTGCTTGTTGCAGTTACTTTAACAGACTTCCAAGACTTTGGAGTTTTAACTGTAACTGTCTTGTAGCCCTCAGAATAAACTGTGGCTTTTTTTGCGCTAAGCTTTGCTGTAGAAGCTGCCTGTGCGTTTGTAGCAGGAACTGCTGTTACAACCATAGCTGCAGCGAGAGCAAAAGCTAACACTTTTTTGCTTGATTTCATGTTTTTTCCTCTCTTTCTTTTTGACTAACTTCCATCTCTTCTACTCGTTTAACCCTGCACGTTTAAGTTCCTTCATCTTCTCTTCCAAACCGCTGCGGACGATTCTTCCAATCCAATGTTCTCGCTAATTGCCTCCACTGACCTTCCTCGGTCTTACTGTTAAGTCCATCGTCAGTTTCATCTGCAGACACACAAATCATAAATGACCAGAAACTTTCGCACATCAGACGTCGGCGTAGAGTGTGATATCAACGTTGATTGTCCAGCATCAAGATCAGCAAGCTGAGGTTCCGATGACTTATATTTCTAATATGTATCTGTAATTGTAAGGTCTGTCTGGAACAAGTTCCAGTTTCCATAGCCTCGATAGTAGTTCATCACTTGTCGTACTATTTATAGTACTCTTTTAACTACTCTACGTGACAATCATACACCAAGTATTGTATCTTTGCAACACCAAAATTACATTTTATTGAAAAAATTCTTTAATATTTTCTTAAGCATTTAAGAGTTTTTTCACTTTTTTCTATTATTAAAACTATTTCACGCGTAGTTCGAGTGAAACTACGCGTGAAGATAAACAATTCTATTTAAAGTAAGCAACTCCGGATTCGAAGATCTTCATATCCTGCTCTCCGTAGATGTTCATGGCAACGGCCTCACCGCGGCGCTCGCTGTGTGCCATCTTTCCGAGTACACGTCCATCCGGACTGGTGATACCCTCGATTGCCATGTACGAACCATTGACATTCCACTCTTCATCCATGGTTGGCTCGCCGGCTTCATTGACATACTGGGTGGCAACCTGTCCGTTTGCAAAAAGCTTGTCCAGCCATTCCTTCGGAGCTACGAAACGTCCCTCTCCATGGGATGCCGGGTTGCAGTATGTTGCACCAAGCTTTGCCTGCTGCAGCCATGGGGATTTGTTTGTCACAACCCTGGTATATACCATCTTGCTGATGTGGCGGTTGATGGTGTTGTAGGTCAGTGTCGGCGAATCTGCACTCTGCGCCTGAATCTGTCCGTAAGGAACAAGTCCCAGTTTGATCAGTGCCTGGAATCCGTTGCAGATACCCAGTGCCAGTCCGTCACGTTCTGACAGCAGTTTGCCTACTGCCTCGGTCATCTTTGCATTCCGGAATGCCGTTGCAAAGAACTTTGCAGATCCTTCCGGTTCATCTCCTGCGGAAAAGCCGCCCGGGAACATGATGATCTGTGACTGATCGATTGCCTTGACAAATTCATCGACAGAATCACGGATGTCTGCTGCACTCAGATTCTTGAATACTTTTACAATTGTATTGGCACCTGCACGCTCAAACGCTTTCGCACTGTCGTACTCACAGTTTGTTCCAGGGAATACCGGAATGAATACGGTCGGCTTTGCGACTTTGTTTCTGCATACATAGATGTTCTTTGTATCGTATACGTCACTCTGTACTTTTTCTTTATCCTCGGTTGCGCGGGTTGGGAATACACGCTCGAGTGTTCCGGTCCAGGCTGCAATTGCTTCCTCCATGGAAAGTGACATTTCTTTGTATACAAATTTCTGTGCATCGTTCACTTCACCGACAACAACTCCGGATGCTTCTTTTATAATAGGAAGAAACTCCTCTTTTACTTCTGCAACGATATTACCAAATCCCGGTGCAAATAATGTTTCTGCTGTGACATCCTCTGCAATGGTGACACCTAATTTGTTACCAAATGCCATCTTGCTGACTGCTGCTGCCAGACCTTTTCCGTCCAGTGCATAGGCACTGCGGATTGCTCCCTTGCCGATCAGCTCATGAATCTTGTCATACAGTTTCATCACCTGCTCATATACCGGCAGATCATACGCGTTCTTTTCGATCGTAAAGAGTACCAGCTTATCTCCTGCTTCTTTCAGTTCCGGTGTGATCACGTCTTTTTCTCTTGCCACATCGACTGCAAAAGAAACCAGTGTCGGAGGCACGTCAATATCGTTAAAGGTTCCGGACATGGAATCTTTTCCACCGATGGACGGCAGACCAAAACCGATCTGTGCATCAAATGCACCGAGCAGTGCTGCAAACGGCTGACTCCATCTCTTTGGATCTTCACTCATTCTGCGGAAATACTCCTGGAAGGTGAAGCGTACTTTCTTGTAGTCACCACCGGCGGTCACGATACGGGAAAGGGATTCCAGTACGGCATATACCGATCCGTGGTATGGACTCCAGGAGGATAAGTACGGATCAAATCCGTAGGACATCATGGTTACGGTATCGCATTTTCCTTTCAGAACCGGAAGTTTGGCAACCATGCTCTGTGTCTCGGTCAGCTGATAGCGGCCGCCGTATGGCATGTAGACACTTCCCGCACCGATGGAACCGTCAAACATCTCGACAAGTCCCTTCTGGGAACATACATTAAGATCCGCAAGCATGGCAAGCCATGCTGATTTGTTGTCGTTTTTCTGTAATGCATCTGCGACTTTCGGAAGTTCGATCTTTTTAAAGAAGTTGTCTTCCTCTTTTGGCATCTCGACTTCGACATCTGCTTCCTGATGCGCACCGTTGGTATCGAGGAATGCACGGGAAATATTGACAATGTCTTTTCCTCTCCACTCTAAGATCAGTCTCGGCTCCTCGGTAACAACTGCCACCTCGGTTGCTTCAAGGTTTTCTTCTTTTGCATAAGCAAGGAACTGCTCGACATCCTGCGGAGCGACAACCACTGCCATACGCTCCTGAGACTCGGAGATTGCAATCTCCGTTCCATCCAGACCGGCATATTTCTTCGGTACTTTATCCAGATTCACGCGCAGTCCGTCTGCAAGCTCACCGATGGCTACCGATACACCGCCGGCACCGAAATCGTTACATTTTTTGATAATATGGCTGACTTCTTCTCTGCGGAACAGGCGCTGCAGTTTACGCTCAGTCGGTGCATTACCTTTCTGTACCTCGGCACCACATACAGACGTAGACTGTGTGTTATGTGCCTTGGAAGATCCGGTTGCTCCACCGATACCGTCACGTCCGGTACGTCCGCCCAGAAGGATAATTCTGTCTCCCGGATCAGAGGTCAGTCTCTGTACGGCACGTCTCGGTGCGGCACCCATGACAGCACCGATCTCCATACGTTTTGCTACATAATCCGGATGGTAAACTTCTTTGACATATCCGGTTGCCAGTCCGATCTGATTTCCATAAGAGCTGTAACCTCTGGCTGCCTCGCGCACGATCTTCTTCTGTGGCAGCTTACCCTCAATCGTATCTTTTACGGATACGGTTGGATCTGCGGCTCCAGTCACACGCATTGCCTGATACACATAAGTTCTTCCGGAAAGCGGATCACGGATGGCTCCGCCTAAACAGGTAGCAGCACCACCGAACGGCTCAATCTCGGTCGGATGGTTATGTGTCTCATTCTTAAAGTTTACAAGCCACTCCTCTGTCTTTCCATCTACTTCCACCGGTACCACGATGGAACATGCATTGATCTCGTCAGATTCTTCCTGGTCTGCAAGTTTTCCTTCTTTTTTCAGACGTTTCATGGCAAGCAGTGCCAGATCCATCAGGCAGACAAACTTGTCATCACGTCCCGCATACAGTTTCTTGTGGGTATCCAGATATTCTTCGTAAGTCTTTTTGATTGGTGCCTGGTAAAATCCTTCATCAAACTTCACATTTTTAAGTTCTGTCGAGAAGGTGGTATGACGGCAATGGTCACTCCAGTAAGTATCAAGCACGCGGATCTCTGTCACGGACGGATTCCGCTTCTCGGTATTTTTGAAGTAATTCTGGATATGTAAGAAATCCTTAAAGGTCATGGCAAGATTTAAAGAGCTGTACAGTTCCTTCAGCTGTGCTTCTGCCATGTCGATAAATCCGTCGAAAACTGCCACGTCTGCCGGCTCATCGAAATTCTGTACGAGGGTATCCGGCTTATCCATACCGGTCTCACGGGAATCTACCGGATTGATACAATACTTTTTGATCGCCTCTAACTCATCCTCTGTGATGTCACCCTTGATCACATAGGTCGTCGCGCTGCGGATGATCGGCTCCTCATCCTCATTTAAAAGTTTCACGCACTGCTCTGCGGAATCCGCTCTCTGGTCGAACTGTCCCGGCAGGAATTCTACAGAAAATACGTTTCCGCCTTCTGCGTCAAAGTTCTCCTCATAAATATCATCCACTGGCGGCTCGGAAAATACCGTCTGCAATGCCTTCTGGTAAGTGGCATCCGATACATTTTCCACATCATAACGGATCAGAACACGCACCTGATCTGCAGCGATTCCGAGATAATGCTTTACCTCATGTTTTAATTCTTTTGCCTTTACGGCAAAATCCGGTTTCTTTTCTACGTACACACGACGTACATTGCCCATTGGATTTACCTCCTTCTTTTGCGAAACGGAATGCCCCCTGTATTCGGGGGCATTCTATTGATCTTTATGTTATTGTATCATGGGTTGACAATTAAGTAAAATTAATATCGCTTACGATATCTATTACCTGTTCTTATGAAATTACTGTACGGTAATTGCACTGTCCGTTACAACGCCCGGAGTGTCCGGTTCCGGCTGATCCGGCTGATCGGTACCCGGGTTTGGATTTACAAAATTAATCTTTACTTTCAGCTTTCTGGATTTATTTCCTGCCGTATCTTTGACATATACGGTCACGCTATAAGTTCCATAGGTTCCTCTTTCCATAGCGGTAACTGCCTTATGTGCTTCTCTGGCATCCACGAAAACATATTTTGACGCAAGTTTTTTGCCCAGATCTTTTGCCACTACATCTGCCTTAATTGCAGAAACCAGTTTTTCTTTGGAAACGGCTTTATTGTAGGTCAGTGTCTTTCGCTTCAGGCTGATGGATGGTGCTTTCGTATCTTTTACGGTAATTATGATGCTCTTTTGGGTCTTGTTTCCTTTGGCATCTTTTGCGGTGTATGTAATCTTATATTTTCCGGTCTTTGCCGCATTGACTTTTCCGGAAACGGTAAATTTAAGTGTCTTACCTCTGTAATCGGTAGCTTTCACACCCTTTTTCAGATCTACTTTGCTGTTTGTTCTCTCGATGGTTTTATTCTTGATTCCCTTAATCGTCGGACGGAGTTTCAGCCATGGATTTCTCGGATCCGGATCGGTCGGATCCCATCCGCGGTATGGGCTGTTTACATCGATGCGGACCGGAGTTGGCTTTCCGAGTGGTCCCGGATCTTTTCCATCGTAGATGGTGACTTTGGTTCCGACCGGACAGTTGTCATAGATCCACTTGGCATCTTCCACATTCAGACGGACACATCCGTGGGATGCCGTCTGTCCCAGACGGTTATAAGAATTGTATGCCAGCCTGCTCGGGTCCTGTGAACTGTAAAACACAGAGTGGAACAGCACACCACCGTGAATACGGCTGCAATACTGTCCGTACACACCGCCCATAAGTGTATGCCAGCGGTATTTTGCCGGAATCGAAAATGTTCCTGTCGGGGTGGCATTGTTGACACCGACAGAGCAGGCAAATGCTTTGACCGGTTTGGTATATTTGCCTTTGGAATCAAGTGCATATACGGTCACACAGTTCTGCTGACGATTGATTTTAATGTAATATGGCAGTTTTGCTGCCTGAGTTGTAACGGGTGTTCCTGCGAACACAAGCAGCATGAGTGCCGCCATCAATCCGCATAAGGTTTTCAAAATTCCCTTTTTCATGATAATCTCCTTTTCTCTCCTTTGTGAAAGGTATATAATATATCCTATACTATACTATACTACTGAGGATATGATCGATGGATATCAATTATGAATTATACAAGGTTTTCTATTATGTTGCAAGCTCTCTCTCATTTTCGGATGCAAGTAAGAAGCTTTTTATCTCCCAGTCAGCGGTAAGCCAGTCTATCAAAACACTGGAACGCAAGCTGGGACAGCCGCTTTTTATCCGCAGCACAAAAAAAGTGCAGCTGACTCCTGCCGGTGCTCTGCTTCTGAAACATGTGGAACCTGCCATGAATCTGATCTCACGCGGCGAAAGCCAGCTTTTAGAATCCGGCTCTCTTGGTTTAGGACAGCTGCATATCGGTGCCAGCGACACGATCTGCCGCTATTTTCTTCTGCCGTATCTGCAGAAATTCCATCGGAAATTCCCGGATGTTCCGATTAAAATCACCAATGCCAGCTCGATGGGCTGTGTAGACCTGTTAGAGCAGCGCCGGGTAGATCTGATTATCACAAATTTTCCAAACCCGCATCTGAATCCTTCCTATATTCAGAAAACGGTTGGCTCTTTCTCGGATGTGTTCGTCGCCAATCCGGCATATTTTGATCTGGCGGACCGCATCGTTCCTTTCTCGGAGCTTGGCACCTATCCGCTCATGATGTTAGACCGCAAGAGCACAACGAGTGAGTTTCTGCACCACATTTTCCTGCAGCATCAGCTGGAACTGCTGCCTCAGGTAGAGCTCAGCAGCAACGATCTGCTTATTGACATGGCCCGCATCGGTCTTGGAATTGCTTTTATCCCGGATTTTTGTCTGAAACACAAGCCGGAGGATCTCTTTCTCGTCCGCACGCAGGAAACGATCCCGCAGCGGCAGCTGGTGGCTTCGTTAAACCCTACCCTTCCGGTTTCTGCCTCCACCGAAGAGTTTTTAAAGCTCCTCCCGGACGTCTGACCAGAACCGGCTCACTTCTTCCCGCAGCTGCGGCAGACCACAGACGCTTCTCTTTTCCCATTCTCTCGGAAAAAGCGCTCCGTATTCGCGCTGCAGGAAACGTTCATCCAGCAGAAGGATCACGCCGCGGTCCTCGCTGGTCCTGATCACGCGCCCTGCTGCCTGCAGGACTTTGTTCATTCCCGGATAGCGGAACGCATAGTCAAATCCGGACAATCCCCGCTCATCATAATAATTCTTTAAAATTTCACGTTCATCGCTGACCTGCGGAAGTCCGGTTCCCACGATGATGGCACCGATCAGCCGGTCGTTTTTCAGATCAATGCCTTCCCCGAAAATTCCACCCATCACACAGAACGCAACGAGTGTCCCCTGGCGCTCTTTTTCAAATTCTTCCAAAAACGCTTCTCTTTCGTGTTCTTTCATATTACTATGCTGCATCAGAATCTCGCACGAATCGGCCGCCTTCCCGGCAAAGACCTCATATACATCCTGCATCAGCCGGTAAGACGGGAAAAACACCATGTAATTTCCCTGCTGTGCTTCTGTGACTGCACCGATATAGTCCGCGATTTTTTCGTATTCTTTTCTGTTCCTCCGCGTATATTTTGTGCTCACATCCCAGCCAAATGCGAGAAGTCTCTGTGTCTGGGCAAACGTACTCTGCGCATAAATGGCATAGTTATCCTCGTCCGTGGAAAGTAGCCGCTTGTAGTATCCGATCGGCAGGAGCGTTGCGGAGAAAAAGATCGTGGAATTGCTTTTATCGATGCATTTCTGCAGATTGACCGACGGATCTACGCAAAAGAGCCGGATCCGGAACTGGCCTTCCTCCGTCATCTGGCTGTAGATCACGTAATGGTCATCCACCAGATCATAGATATTCAGGAAATTGCGCAGCGCAAAGTAAAAATCCAGCACCGTTTTCTTCTCCGGAAATTCCCGCGGTTTTTCCCAAAATTCATCCATCTGGGAGGCCAGCCGCATAAGGTGGAAGGTCAACGTTCCCACACTGTCCAGAATCTGGTAGTGCTCACACTCACGTTTCATTTCCAGCATGGCTTTGTTGCATTTGTCCAGGATACGGCAGATCGTACGGCTGTGCGCTTTCATGATCCGCTTCACTGCAAGCACGTCTTCTTTGTACAGATCGGCACTGTACATCTCCCTGCTGCGATCCACGAGGTTATGTGCCTCATCCACCAGGAACAGATAGTCTCCCTTTATCCCCTCCTGAAAAAAGCGTTTCAGATATACATTCGGATCGAATACGTAATTGTAATCACAGACAATATTGTCCGCCCAGGTTGCCACATCCAGACTCATCTCAAACGGGCACACCTGATATTCTTTCGCCTGCGCTAAAACTTCCTCTCTGGTAAACAGGTTGGATTTCTGCAAGAGATCAAACACCGCATCGTTCACCCGGTCAAAATGTCCCTTTGCATATGGACAGTTTACCGGGTTGCAGTCCATCTCTTCACACAGGCAGAGTTTTTCTTTTGCTGTAATCTGGATCACTTTGGCACGATAGCCCTGTTCTTCCAGCAGTGCGAACGTTTCTTTTGCCACAGTTGCTGTGATGGTCTTTGCCGTGAGATAAAAGATCCGGTCTGCCAGCCCTTCTCCCACTGCTTTTACCGCCGGAAAGATTGTGGAAATTGTTTTGCCCACACCGGTCGGTGCTTCGATAAACAGATTCTTTCCCCGCAAAATTGTACGATAAACATCTGCAACCAGCTTCTTTTGCCCTTCCCGGTACGGAAATGGAAACTCCAGTCCATGAATGCTCTCCTGCCGCTGTTTTTTCCATGCAATCTGCCAGTCCGCCCATTTCCGATAATCTTCGATCAGATGGCCAAACCACACGGTCAGTGTCTCATAATCGAAAATTTCCCGGAAATACCGAATTTCTTCCGTATCCAGATTGCAGTAGGTCATCTGCACGCCGATCCGCTCCAGACGGTTCTGTTTCGCATAGATATACGCATAGCACATTGCCTGGGCTTTATGCACGTAGACCGGCTGTTCCATTGCCGCAACGTTTCTATATACACCCTTGATCTCATCGATGAAGCTGATTTCTTCTTCCGGAGGGATTTCCGCCGCAAACTCCATCTCCGGTTGCAGCACAGACTCCGTCGCAGCCGGCAGATCCGGCTGAAATTTTCCATAGACGATTCCGTCTGCACGTCCTTCCACGACCAGTACGTAATCGTTGGCTTTCCATTCAATTTTCAGCGGTACTTCCGCCTGGTAGGAGGTGTCCATGCTTTTTTGAATTTTCCGGTGGATACGGCTGCCTTCCATCATGGCCTCTGCACTCGCCAGCTTTCCGGCACGATTATCGATATCTCCTGCCCGGAAAATAAACTCTACCAGATTTCTCACAGAGATATGTAATTCCTGCATGTACACCTCCTTTCTCCCGCGGGTATTTTCCTGTTGTATGAAGCGGGTTTTTATTTGTTCCATTATTTTACAATAAAAAGCCCCGCTCCGGAATACGGAGCGGGACTTAAAGTTCCATAGTCACGATATAATAATTGTATTATGCCACTGCAAATTTAGCAACTACGTTTTCGAAGTTTTCATTCTTTCCACCGTAGCAAACCTGAAGATTCTTCTTTACGCCAAGACCAATCATACCAAGCAATGACTTTGCATCAATGAATGTTCTGTCACATTTTACATCAATATCAAAATCACAACCACCCGCTGCACGTACAAAATCCTTAACTTCATCCATATCTGATAACCGAATTACTTTAACAGTTTCATACATAATCCAACACCTCTTTCTACCTTTAAACAACATACTTTTATTATCATCCCCAAGTTTAGAAAAGATTATGCCACTTTTTTTCTCATCTGTCAAAGTTGTGCAAACTTCGCATTTCTCCGGTTTTTCCTGCATAATGACGGTAATCGCGCAACCGTTTCCATCAGATTCTTACCGTTTTTTTTCGTGTATTTATATTTATACCTGCTATCTTATGCAATTTCTCCAAAAAATTGCCTTTCCAATGACCAAAACAAGCATTTTTTGATGAAAACTATTTTTATCAAAGTGGTTTCCCACTTTTTTTCAGAATATCCACATATAATTCTCCGATCGGACTGACCTTTATCCCCTTGTGCCGGATATAGCCGATCCGCATCTTTTCGCTCTCTGCCAGCGGCACTGCCGCGTAATCATTTCCGTTTAATTCTTCACAGATAATCCCGGAACAGAGTGTATAACCATTCAGACCAACCATCAGATTCAGCATGGTCGCCCGGTCATCCGCATGGATCATCTTCTTATATTCATAGGTACTTTTCATCTCTTCGGCAAAATAAAAGGAATTATTTTTCCCCTGTTCGAACACCAGACATGGATATTCCTGCAGTTCTTTCATGGAAATTACATCCCTTTGTGCCAGCGGATGTCCTTTCCACAGATATACATAGGTGTCACAGGTAAACAGTTCTTCAAAAATCACATCATTTTCCCTGAAAAGTTTCTGGAGTACTGCTTCATTAAATTTGCTCAGGAAAAGAATCCCCAGCTCACTTTTCATGTTGCGCACATTTTCGATTACCTGATTCGTCTGTGTCTCATGCACGGCAAATTCATATTCTTCCATTCCGACAGCCTTGACCACTTCCACAAATGCCTTGACCGCAAAGGTATAATGCTGCATGGACACAGAAAATTTCTTTTTGGATTCAGACGAAATATAACGGGATTCCAGCAAATGATACTGCTCCACGACCTGCTTGGCATATCCGATAAATTCCTCTCCCTCCGGTGTAAGCACGATTCCGCGGTTTGACCGGATAAAAATGGTGATTCCTGCTTCTTCTTCCAGTTCGCGCACAACCGCAGACAGATTGGGCTGTGAGACAAACAATTTTCGGGATGCTTCGTTCATGGAACGGCTTTCTGCAATCGTAATTACCTGATGTAACTGCTGTAGGGTCATATGTCTTACCTCTTTTCCTTAAGCAAATGATCTGTTATATACCGGACAAGGATCTGAAGTATCCATGCAATCACAATGGAACTGCATACCAGCACCAGTTCGTAACGCAGACGGCATGTATGAAATGCTGCTCCCTTCATAAATTTTCGTATGGTAACATGTACCAGATACAATTCCAGCGAATGAGCACCAAACCATTCCAGTATTCTTATAACCGGGCGCATAGATAACTGGGAAAAGATCCAGGCAATTCCCGCACAACATGAGATATTAAAAATTCCAGTCACATACCTTGCAAAAATAGGAGATCCACTTGGAAGCATGGTGAGCAAATAGCCGGATAACGCAAAAAGAATCAACCATTTCCAATAACTTTCCCTTTTTTCATAGCTGGATCTGCCATAAAAACAGCCCGCTATAAAAACAGGCAGACGAAGCAAAGCAATATTTACATTTCCAAACACCTCTTTCTCATATAATGCAATTACAAGTGCCAATACGGTAACCGCACTTACCATGGAAATCAGCCGGATCTCTCCATCTATTGCGTCCCGTGCGCTATCCACAATCTGAAAGATATAGGGATAAATCAGATAGCATAACAGCATAAGTCCAATATACCAGTAAAGCCTGTCTCCATCACTGAAAAATGTGATAAATGTGAAGTCTTTTATGGCTTCTCCCCATCCTGTTTTATCTACACAGACATCCAGTAAAATATAAGAGGGTACGGCTACGATGCAATAAGGAATCAGGATTCTTTTTAATCTTCTTATGTAAAAACTTCTAACATCTGATCTTTTTTTCATGGAATAATATAACCCCAGACCAGAAAAGAATAAAAATGCATCCACACTTGATGATGAAATATATCTCCAAAAGAAGGAAATCCAGCCACTAAAATGATAGGAGTAATAATGACAGTCGTCCGTAAAATGAAAAACTATAATCAATATGATGGATATTCCCATTAACGCACCCCGATATTGCGAAAGCACGCTGTTATTTGTTTTTTTCATATAATTCTCCTTTATAAAAATTTAATTTAAATTACTATAAATAAAAAAACACCTAAACAGGTGTTTTTAAAGAGCAGGGGATGAGAGAATCGAACTCCCACCAAAGGTTTTGGAGACCCCTATCATACCATTTGACCAATCCCCTAT
>ENA-ORLY01003023-ORLY01003023.1-human-gut-metagenome-genome-assembly--contig:-NODE-3023-length-14500-cov-6.899535_pt1 | contig 14500 bp, 10 predicted proteins | sample MGYA00243071_ERZ508832 | MGnify/ENA primary metagenome ERZ508832 (study PRJEB26277, sample SAMN04329777) | human gut metagenome | biome: human-associated habitat | host: Homo sapiens | place: USA...
ACGCCCGTGCTGTTCATGCTGGGCCTGCTGTTCCCCATTGCGTACAACTTTGGCACCAACATCTTCCTGGGTCAGATCAGCTACATCACCCAGGCGCTTTCCACGGTGCTGCAGTTGGGCGTGACGATGGACTTCTCCATCTTCCTGCTCCACCGTTATCAGGAGGAAAAGGAACTCCGCTCCTCCAACGAGGAAGCCATGGTGACCGCCATCTGCAAGACCATGACCTCCATCACCGCTTCCTCCCTGACCACCATTGCGGGCTTCTTGGCACTGTGCGCCATGCGCCTGACGCTGGGCCGCGATATCGGTGTTGTTATGGCAAAGGGTGTGGCGCTGGGTGTCATCTGCACCATCGTCATTCTGCCTGCTTTGATCCTGACCTTTGATCAGCAGGTCGAAAAGTACAAGCACCGCACCATCGTGCCCAAGCTGACCAAGCTCAGCTACTTTGTTTCCAAGCACGCAATGCCCATCGTGGTCGTCTTTCTTGTGCTGCTGGTGCCCTTTGTGGTGGCCCAGCAAAAGACCGAGGTCTACTACACCCTGTTCGACTCGCTGCCCCAGGATCTGACCGGCATCGTTGGCACCAACAAGCTGGGCGAGGACTTTGGCATGACCACCTCCCACTTTATTCTGGTGGATGAGGACCTGACCGCAACGCAGGTGTCTGACCTCTGCGATGAGCTCAAGGATGTGGACGGCATCACCCAGGTGGTGAGCCTGGATTCCATCACCGGCCCTGGCTTCCAGACCGAACTGCTGCCCGACAGCGTGACCGAGATCCTGCAGTCCGGCGGCTACAAGCTCATTCTGGCCAACAGCTCCTATAAGACCGGCACCGATGCCATCAACAACCAGCTGACCGAGATGAATGACCTCATCAAGGCGGTTGACCCCAACGGTGTCATCACCGGCGAGGGTGCCATGACCAAGGATCTGATCGAGGTTGCGGACGTGGACTTCAAGAACGTCAACGTCTGGTCGATCATGGCAGTCGCTGCCATCATCCTGATCTCCTTCCGGAGCCTGTCCATCCCTGTGCTGCTGGTTGCCAGCATCGAGGCCGCCATCTCCATCAATATGGGCATCCCGTACTTCACCGGTACGCAGCTGCCCTTCATCGCCAGCATCGTCATCGGCACCATCCAGCTGGGCGCGACTGTGGACTACTCCATCCTGATGACCACCCGTTATCACGAGGAGCGCAGCTATGGCCGCACCCCGCAGGAAGCTGCCCAGCAGTCGCTGGAGCACTGCAGCCAGTCCATCCTGACCAGCGGCCTGACCTTCTTTGCCGCAACCGTCGGCGTGGCCGCCATCAGTAAGATGGAGCTGCTGCAGAGCATCTGCCGGCTCATCTCCCGCGGCGCACTGATCAGTATGGCTGTCATTCTGGTCGTTCTGCCCGCTGCCCTGATGCTGCTGGACTGGGTCATCCGCCACACCACCATGCACTGGCTGGTCCCTGAATCTTCCAACGCCAAGAAGTCTGATAAGGAGTAATTACCATGAAAAAATCGCTTCGTTTCGCCAGTGCGGCGCTGGCGCTGACTCTCGCCGCAGGCATGACCCTGCCCGCCTTTGCAGCCGCCAAGGCCGATTATTCCAAGGATGAGACCGTCTACGCCGTGATGAACGCCGACGGCTCCATCAAGTCCACCACCGTCAGTGAGCACCTGTACAGCGCTTCCGGCCTGTCCAATGTCACCGATGAGAGCACTCTGACCGATATCCAGAACACCGAGAGCGATGCCGCGTTCACCCAGGACGGCGAAAAGCTGGTCTGGAACACCGACGATACCGACGTGTACTATAAGGGCAATACCGACAAGCCCCTGCCCATCACCGCAAATGTCACCTATACGCTGGACGGTGTGACCGACAGTCTTGAGAACCTGGTCGGCAAGAGCGGCCACCTGACCGTGACCGTCGATCTGACCAACAACGAGACCGGCACCGTGACCGTCAACGGCAAGGAGCGCACCGTTGTCACCCCGCTCATCACTGCTGTGGGCGTGATCTTTGGTCAGGATGCTACCAACCTGAGCGCCGAGCACGGAATGCTGGAATCCGCCGCCAAGAGCAGCGTGGCCGCTTTTGTCTGCCTGCCCGGCGTGAAGGATTCTCTGGACGGCCTGCTGCCCGATGACCTGTCCACTGTGGAGGATTATCTGCAGGACAGCGTCACCGTGGAAGCCGATGTTGAGAACCTGACCGCACCGCAGGTCATGCTGGCCTGTGCCACCAACGCCGATGCGCTGGGCACCAATGCCTTTGACCTGAGCAGCCTCAACGAACTGACCGATGGTATCAGCCAGCTGAACGATGCCATGAACCAGCTGATGGATGGTGCTGCCCAACTGGTGGACGGTGCTTCCCAGCTGGCCAACGGTACCCTGGCCCTGCTGGACGGCGCTTCTCAGCTGAACAGCGGTGCTTCTGCCCTGGACGATGGTCTGGGCCAGCTGACCAACGGTCTGGATACCCTGAGCTCCAATAACGCCGCCCTGCAGGCCGGTGCCCAGCAGGTGGCCGATGGCGTTCTGGCCTCCGCCAACAGCACCCTGATGGAGGGCGGCCTGATCGACACCCCCATGACCTGGGACAACTACGCTTCCGTCATTGACGAAGTGCTGACCATGAACGAAAAGACACTGGCCGCTGCCCGCAAGAAGATGGTGCGCACCGTCTGGGAGCAGGAGCCCAGCTTTAAGGACAGCCAGCTGGACATTGCCCTGTATCTCTCCGCAACCAAGACCAACCACGACCTGGAAGCTGCTCTGCGGCTGATGCAGAGCTACGACCCCTCCATGTTCAGCGCCATGCTTGACCTGAGCACTGCCAGCGCAAAACAGACCGTGCATGACGAGCTGAAGTATCAGGCTGAGAACAGCCAGGATATCGCAGATGTCCGTGCCCTGAAGAACAGCCTGGCGCAGATCCAGTATTTCGTGTCCAGTGTCAACCAGTATACTAACGGTGTCGCCACCGCTGCTGACGGTGCCCACTCCGCAAAGGACGGTGCCGCCCAGCTGGCCGATGGCACCAAGACCCTGTATGACGGCGTGACTACCCTGAATGATGGCGCAGGCCAGCTCAGCGATGGCACGGTCCGGCTGAACGATGGCCTGAACCAGTTCAATGAGGAGGGCATCTCCAAGCTGACCGGCGCTCTGGACGAGGAGCAGATCCATGGCCTGAAGACCGTGCTGGACGAGATGACCAGCCGTCTGGAGGACTACACCAGCTTTGCCGGTAAGTCCGAGGATGCTTCCGGCAGCGTGAAGTTCATCTATAAGACCGGTGAGACGGTCGCCGCTGCGGATGTTACCGCCGAGACCACCGCCGATGTGCAGGAAGGCAACTTCTTCACCCGCCTGTGGCAGCGGATCGTGAACCTGTTCAAGTTCTGAAAAAACGGCGTGCCTGCTTGACAAGCCGCCGGAGATTGACTATACTACAAATAGATTCGTCAAGAAAAATGACCGCTCAGGCACTGAAACGTTGAGGCGGTCATTTTTTATGCCAATTTTAAGGAGACCACAGCATGGCAGAGAGGGAATTGTATCCGGACGGGGAACAGCGCCGCCGCATCATGGATTTTATTATGGCGGCCGGTCAGACCCTTTTGGAGAACGGGGCAGAGGTGTTCCGGGTGGAGCAGACCATGGAGATCATGGCGGCCAGCTTCCACCTGCGGGAGTTCCATGTCTATGTGCTGACCAACGGCATTTTTGCCAGCGCAGGCACGGCGGAGATGAGCGAGGTGCGCAACGTGCCTACCCGTACCACCCACCTGGGGCGGGTGGCGGCGGTGAATCAGCTTTCCCGTCAGATCGCGTCCGGGGAAGTGGACACCATCGATGAGGCCGAGACCCGGCTGGCTCAGGCCAGGTGCATCCCTTTTCCAAAGGACTGGGTGCAGCTTGCGGCGGGCATGGGCGGCGCGTTCTGCTTTGCGCTAATCTTTGGCGGCGACCTGAAAGCAGGGCTTGCCGCCGCTGCGGCCGGTGTTGCGGCCAACGCCTACCTGTTGTTCTGCGGGCGGCACGGCGTGGGGGGCGGGTTCCGAACCATCTCCACCGCCGCCCTCATCACCCTGTGCTGTATTCTGGGTTGCAGCCTGCTGGGCACTGAAGCCAGTCACGCCATCATCGGCACCCTGATGATCCTGACCCCCGGCATCGCCTTTACCATGGGCATCCGGGACTTTGTGCAGGGCGATTACCTGTCCGGCACCATCCGGATGATCGACGCGCTGCTCATTGCGGCCAGCATCGCCATCGGCGCTGGCCTTGTGCTGAGCCTCTATGCCTTTTTGAAGGGGGTGGCCGTGGTATGACAGAGCTTCTTTTCACCGGGGAGCAGCTGGGCCGTCTGGCCCTGCAGTTCCTGCTGGCCGGGGCGGGCACCCTGAGTTTTGCCATCCTCTTTGCCTGCCCCAGGCGCACCCTGCCCTACTGCGGGCTGGTGGGCGCAGTGGGCTGGCTGGTATACGAGATCGCGGAGCTGTTCGGGATGGAAGCCTTTGCAGCCTCGCTGCTGGCGGTCATTCCGCTGACGCTGCTGGCCCGCATCCTTGCGATGACCCTCAGAACACCGGTGACGGTGTTCCTGCTCACCGGCATCTTTCCGCTGGTGCCCGGTGCGGGCATCTATTACAGCGCCTACTACTTCATTCAGGGCGACAACGCGCTGGCGCTGGCAAACGGCATCTCCACCTTCAAGATCGCCGTGGCGCTGGCCGTGGGCATTGCCCTGGTGCTGGGCATCCCCCTGCCACAGAAACGCCGATAAAACAAAAACGAGACCGCCCGGTGGGCGGTCTCGTTGGTTATGCGGGAAAATCAGGTGGTGGGAACCATCCGCAGCAGCTGGGCCCCGGTGGTGACATCCAGACGGAAATATGCCTTGTTCAGCTCGGTATTGTAGGAAACACTGACCGGTGTTTCGGTACCGTCGGCATTGATCTGCATCAGGCTGTAGCCGGAAACGGTATTGGCGGGTACCTCGATGCTGGCAATGACCGGCTGGGCCATCACACGGGCGGGGGTGACCTCCTCGCTCTTTACGGTGCCGCACTTTTCGCAGATGACCCGTTCAATAACAGTGGGATAGTAGAATGCTGCTGTCATTACCTGCTCACCGTTTTTCAGAGTCCCGGTGTGAATAGTCAGGTTGGAAAAGTTGGAGAAGACACCGTTTACCTTGGTCAGCTGGGTGTTATTCTTTACTTTGCCGCATTCGGGGCAAAGTGTAAGGGTCTCGGTGGTGCCATCGGGGAGCTTATGCTGGAAGGTGGTCTCCACACACTCAGTCTTATACTCTGTCGTGGTCTTCCAGGTGTGTTCCTTGCACTCGGTTTTGCCCGGGGTCTCTTCGGCCATGCTGACCACAGAACTGCCTGCCAGCACACAGACGGACAGACCAAAGGAGGCCAGGGCTTTCAGTATACGATTTTTCATAGAAGGATCCTTTCTCCCCGCATCCCGGCGGGGCAGCGCGGTTTGAGCTTGGCTGCTTTTACCATGGCTCCAGCCTGATTATACCAATTAGAAGGAAAAGGTGTCAATGTCCGGGATTAAGTCCTGTGGGAAGATTCACTAGCAGAATACAACGGAATGACAGAAACACAGGAGCAAAATGTATATATACATTAAGAATGGGACGTTGTATGTATAAATGTTTTCAAAAGGGTTTCATTTGTTCCGATTTTTTGCACAACACTTGACTTTTTTATTTGTACAACATATACTAATCCTGTTCCTTGATGACACGATGAAGCGCATCGTGCCGGGAAAGTGAAAAATTATACAATCAACAGAGGAGTGTTTGAATATGAAAAAGATCAATCGCCGCAGCTTTCTGGCTGCCGCTGGTCTGACCGCTGCCGCTCTGGCTCTGACTGCCTGCGGCGGTTCCGCCTCCAGCACCGCTTCTTCCACTGCAAGCAGTGCAGCTTCTTCCGAGGCTGCTTCCACCAGCGCTGCCGCTGAGCTGACCACCGTTGAGGCTGGCAAGCTGACGATGGCCACCAACGCTGCCTTCCCTCCGTACGAGATGACCACCGATGCCGGTGAGTTTGAGGGCATCGACATCGACACCGCCAAGGCCATTGCTGAGAAGCTGGGCCTGGAGCTGCAGATCGATGATATGGACTTCGACGCAGCACTGCTGAGCGTGCAGCAGGGCAAGGCCGATATCGTCATGGCTGGCGTTACCGTGACCGACGAGCGCAAGGCTGTGATGGACTTCTCCGACAGCTACGCTACCGGCATCCAGTCCATCATCGTTCCCGAGGGCTCTGATATCACCTCTCCCGATGATCTGGCAGGCAAAAAGATCGGCACCCAGCGCGGCACCACCGGCTACATCTACTGCTCTGATGACTTCGGCGATGACGCTGTGGTCGCATACGACGACGGCCTGACCGCTGTGCAGGCTCTGAACAATGGCCAGGTCGATGCAGTTGTCATCGACAATGCCCCTGCAAAGGAGTTCGTTGCCGCCAACCCCGGTCTGGTCATTCTGGACACCAGCTACGCCGAGGAGGATTACGCCATCGGTCTGGCAAAGGGTTCCGCTCTGGAGGATGCTGTCAATGCCGCTCTGGAAGAGCTGAAGGCTGACGGCACCCTGCAGTCCATCGTGGACAAGTACATCACCGCTGAATAATTCAGCTGTACCTTGTATCACGGGGAGGCGGCCCCATCTGGGGCACCTCCCCTTTTTTGGAAAGAACAGGTTACAAAATTCTAACAATTTTAGAAAGCGAGGATGCGAATGGCCGCACAATACGAACTGCTGAAAGAGCTGCTCAACAGCGGCACGAAGCTGGACTTCGGGCAGGAAATGTTCTTCAAATTCTATCAGGCGTTCATCCTGAACGACCGCTGGGTGCAGTACATCCAGGGCGTGGGCACTACGCTGCTGGTCACCGCCATTGCGCTGGCACTGGGCGTGGTGCTGGGCAGTGTGGTGGCACTGGTGCGTGTTGCGCACGACCAGCAGCGTCCCGGCCGCAGGAATCCGGTGCTGGGCTTCTTCAATGCCGTCTGTCAGGTGTACACCACCATCATCCGCGGCACCCCCATGATGGTGCAGCTGCTCATCATGAGCATGGTCATCTTTGCCAACAGCCGCAACTTTACCATGGTGGGTGCACTGACGCTGGGCATCAACTCCGGTGCCTATGTGTCCGAGATCATCCGCGGCGGCCTGATGGCCGTGGACCCCGGCCAGATGGAGGCCGGCCGCAGCCTGGGCCTGAATTACATGACCACCATGGTGGTCATCATCATCCCGCAGGCTATCCGCGCGGTGCTGCCTGCTCTGGGCAACGAGTTCATCATGCTGCTGAAGGATACCTCTCTGATCACGGTCATTGGCGGCAAGGAGCTGCTGTATGCGGCGCAGGGCATTATGAACCGTAGCTATGAAGCCATGTACCCGCTGCTGGGCGTTGCACTGATCTACCTTGTGCTGGTCATGCTGTTCACCCGGCTGCTGGCAATGTTTGAGAGGAGGCTGGCACAAAGTGACCGATAAGATCCTGGAAGTCCGTGGTCTGACCAAGACCTACGGCGGCGTGAAGAAAAAGGGCGCAAAGCAGCCCACCCCCACCCTGGACGTGCTCAAGGGCATCGACATCGACATCTACCGCGGCGACGTGGTGTGCCTGATCGGACCCTCCGGCTGCGGCAAGTCCACCTTCCTGCGCTGCCTGAACCGCTTGGAGATCCCCACCTCCGGCTCCATCAAGTTTGAAGGGGTGGAGGTGGACGATGCCCACATCGACGCTGTGCGCCAGAAGATGGGCATGGTGTTCCAGCACTTCAACCTCTTCCCCCACCTGACCGTGAAGAAGAACCTGGAATTGGCCCCCAGCCTGCTCAAGCTGAAGGACAAGGAAGCCATTTCCCAGCGCGCCGACGAGCTGCTGGCCCGTGTGGGTCTGGCCGATAAGGCCAACGTCTACCCCAAGAGCCTGTCCGGCGGCCAGCAGCAGCGCATTGCCATTGCCCGCGCTCTGGCTATGGACCCGGACGTGATCCTGTTCGATGAGCCCACCAGCGCCCTGGACCCTGAGATGGTAGGTGAGGTTCTGGAGCTGATGAAGGAGCTGGCCCACACCGGCATCACCATGCTGGTGGTCACCCACGAAATGGGCTTTGCCCGCGAGGTGTCCAACCGCGTGATTTTCATCGACGGCGGCCAGATCCAGGAGGACGAGCCCCCGCAGGAGCTGTTCTCCAACCCCAAGCATCCGCGCCTGAAGGCATTTTTGTCCAAGATGCTCTGATCTGCAAAACAAAAAAAGGAACCGCCGCAGCGGTTCCTTTTTTGTTTTATAAGGGCATCTCACAGGGTCTGGTCCGGGCCCTGGGCCTGCTGCTGGCTGGTGTACAGCATCATCAGGTGGTTGGCGCTTTCCTCCAGCTGGCTCTTGGCCTGCCGCAGGGCCGCTTCCTCGGTCTCGTTCATCTTCTCGGGCTTGTCCTTGCGCAGGCAGTGGCGCAGGTTGGCCACATCGGTCTTGATGCGGTTCTTTTCGTCGCGGTCCAGCTCCTTTTTGCACTTGGACAAGGCCTCGTCCACCTTGTAGGCCAGCACCTCGGCCTGGTTGTGCAGCTCCAGCCGCTCCTTGCGGCGGCTGTCCTCGGCCTCGTAGGCTGCGGCATCCGCCATAGCGCGCTGGATCTCGTTTTCGGACAGGTTCGTGCTGCCGGTGATGGTGATGTTCTGCTCCCGGCCGGTGCCCAGATCCTTGGCCGACACCTTGACCACGCCGTTGACGTCGATGTCAAAGGTGACCTCGATCTGCGGCTTGGAAGAGAAGCTGGCCCGGATGCCGTTGAGCTTGAACTTTCCCAGGCTCTTGTTGTCGCGGGCAAAGTGGCGCTCGCCCTGCAGCACGTTGATCTCCACGCTGGTCTGCATGGGGCGTGCCGTGGTAAAGATCTGGCTCTTGCGGGTGGGGATCATGCTGTTGCGGGTGATCAGCGGGGTGGCCACGCCGCCCAGCGTCTCAATGGACAGGGTCAGCGGGGTGACATCCATCAGCACCAGACCCTGTGCGGCGGCACCGGTAGCACCAGCCAGCTTGCCGCCGCCCTGCAGCAGACCGCCCTGCACGGCGGCACCCATGGCCACGCACTCGTCCGGGTTCAGGCTGTGGCTGGGCTCGCAGCCCAGCAGCTCCCGCACCTGGCGCTCCACGGCGGGCATGCGGGTACTGCCGCCCACCAGCAGCACCTTGCCCAGCTGGCTGGCAGAGATCCCGGCATCCCGCAGGGCGTTCTGCACCGGGGTCACGGTACGGGCCAGCAGGTCACCGGTCATCATCTCGAACTGCGGGCGGGACAGCGACAGATCCAGATGGTGGGGGCCGTCCTTGCCCACCGCGATGAAGGGCAGGTTCAGCTGCGCGGAGGGTGCACTGGACAGCTCCTTCTTGGCCTTTTCCGCTTCCTCCTTCAGGCGGCCCATAGCAGCCGGATCGCGGGAGAGGTCGATGCGGTCGGACTTCTTGAACTCGGCCACAGCGTACTCCACGATGCGCTCGTCAAAGTCATCGCCGCCCAGATGGGTGTCGCCGCCGGTGGCCAGCACTGTAAAAGTACCGTCCTCGATCTCGATGATGGACACGTCAAAGGTGCCGCCGCCCAGATCATACACCAGGATCTTCTGGGGTGCTTCGTTGTCCAGGCCGTAGGCCACAGCGGCAGCCGTCGGCTCGTTGATGATGCGCAGCACGTTCAGGCCCGCGATGCGTCCGGCGTCCTGGGTGGCCTTGCGCTGGCTGTCGTCGAAGTAGGCGGGCACCGTGATAACGGCCTCGGTCACCGGCTCGCCCAGATAGCTCTCGGCGTCGCGGCGGATCTTGGCCAGGATCATGGCGCTGATCTCCTGCGGGGTCAGGTCCTTGCCGTCGATGTGCACCCGGTAATCGCTGCCCATGTGGCGCTTGATGCTGGTCACGGTGCGGCCGGAGTTGGTGGCGATCTGCCGCTTGGCCGCGCCGCCCACCAGACGCTCGCCGTCTTTGGTAAAGGCCACCACGCTGGGGGTGGTGCGCTCGCCCTCTGCGTTGGTGATGACCACAGGCTTGCCGCCTTCCACCACCGCCACACAGGAATTTGTTGTGCCAAGGTCAATGCCGATCACTTTGCTCATATCGTTTTCCTCTCTTTGCGGCGCATCCCGTCCGCCAAAGCATTTTATTCACCTGATCATCTTACCCGATTCCTGTGACCATTTTTTAGTCCAATTGTAAAGAATCTATGTTGTAGGCCGTATTCCGGGGCTTCGGATCGGTCAGTTCCCGCAGCAGCTGTTCCGCTTCTGCCTGCAATTCGGCCGCATCCGGTTCCTTCTCCCGGGCCAGGATGGCAAAGCCCTGGGCGGCCTCTGCCGCCAGTGCCATGGCCTTTTTGGCCGAGACGTAGCGGGTCTCGGCCTGGGCAAGGCGCAGACAGATGCGCGGGGTATACTCGATGTCCGGCATGCCCTGCGCCGTCTGCCGGGCTTTGCGGTAGTACAGCAGGGCCTTGCCCGCTTCGCCCCGGGCAGCGCAGTCCTCGCCCAGCGACAGCATGGCCAGCACCTCGCCGTGGTCGGCGGCGGTGCGCCACATCCGGCGGGCCTCGGTCTTGTTCTGCATCTCGCCCCGGCCCCGGTACAGGCAGTCGGCCAGCAGCGAGAGACCCATGGCATTGCCCTGCTGGGCGGCTTCGTCGTAGTGGTCGGCCGCCATGCGCCAGTCCCCGGCGCGGGCCGCTTCCCGCCCGGCTTCTACTTCTTCGTCTCCCGGCTCCTCCGGGTTGTGGCCCGCGTGGAGCAGGCCGTTGAGCAGGGCCTCATCCAGTGTGGCCGAGTGGCCCCACGGGTCGATGACCACGCCGTCGATGTCCGGCGCATCCAGCACCAGTTCCATGGCGTCCTGCAGGGTGTAGTCCGCCATGGGGCGGGCCGCCGTGCTGCGGTCCACACAGGCCGCGGCGCTGGAGGTGAACAGCGGCAGCCAGGTACGGTCCTTGTTTTTCAGGGTCCAGAGCGCAAGCCCTCTGGCCTTTTGCTGCGGGACAGGGTTCTCGGCCCAGGGGGCCGGGGTGGGCGGTGTGCCCGGGGCCGTCTGCAGCGGCACCAGAACATGGGTCTCCAGCTCCAGCGCGTAGTTCAGGGCCCCCATCAGGGCCCAGAAGCTCTCCTCATTCTGCCCGTGATACAGCTGCTCGATGGCCTGCTCGATCGCCGGGCAGCCGGTGCCGCCGGGGCTGTAGCGCACCGGCGTGCGCGGGTGCCGGCTGCTGCCCACCGGGCGGAAGCGCACCCCGCCGTCTGTTCTTCTTGCCATTGTATGTTCCCTGCTTTCCTTCAGTGTCACCTCCTAGTATAGCAGGATTTTCCATCTTTCTCAACGGAAAACCTGCGCTTTGGCTCTGCATCTATCCCGGCAAACGTATGGTTTTTTTCAGCTGTGTGCGCTATAATAGGTAAAATTCCAGAATACTGGGATCAGAAAAGGAGGAAATAGCCTTGAACAACATGCTTGGCTATCTGAGGGACTACAAGCGCGAAAGCGTGCTTGCCCCCCTGTTCAAGATGCTGGAAGCCACATTTGACCTGTTCGTACCGCTGGTCATGGCCGATATCGTCAACGTGGGCATTGCCGCCCACGACCTGCACTACATCCTGGTGCGGTGCGGCATCCTGCTTGTGCTGGCCGTCATCGGCCTGACCTGCAGCCTCACGGCGCAGTATTTTTCCGCCAAGGCGGCGGTGGGCTACTCCACTTCCCTGCGGCACGCCCTGTTTGCCCACATCCAGAGCCTGAGCTTTTCGGAGATGGACACCCTGGGCACCAGCACCCTCATCACCCGCATGACCAGCGACATCAACCAGGTGCAGAGCGGCCTGAACCTGTTTTTGCGCCTGTTCCTGCGCAGCCCCTTTGTGGTGATCGGTGCCATGGTCATGGCCTTCACGGTCAACGCGCGGGCCGCCCTGATCTTTGTGGTGGCCATCCCGCTGCTGAGCGTGGTGGTGTTCGGCGTGATGGTCATCACCCGCCCGCTGTACAAGACCGCGCAGGTGCGGCTGGACCGTGTGCTGGGCCTGACCCGCGAGAACCTGACCGGTGTGCGCGTGGTGCGTGCCTTTGACAAGGAGCAGGACGAGATCGACCGCTTCGAGAACGCCAACGACCTGCTGACTAAAATGCAGCTCCATGTGGGCCATCTTTCGGCCCTGATGAGCCCGCTGACCTATGTGATCATCAACATTGCCATCGTGGCACTGCTGTATGTGGGCAGCATTGAGATCAACGTGGGCGGTATGGCCTCCGGCGACGTGATCGCGCTGGTGAACTATATGAACCAGATCCTGATCGAGCTGGTCAAGCTGGCCAACCTGATCGTGCAGGTGAGCAAAGCGCTGGCCTGCGCCGGCCGTGTGCAGGCTGTGCTGGACACCAAGCCCGGCATGGACTTCCCCGCCGAGCTGCGCAGTGAGGTGCCCGCCGACAAGGCCGGTGACGCCGTGCGCTTTGACCATGTGAGCCTGACCTATGCCGGGGCCGGCGCACCCAGCCTGTCCGACATCAGCTTTACCGCCAAGCGCGGCCAGACCATCGGCGTCATCGGCGGCACCGGCAGCGGCAAGTCCAGCCTGGTCAACCTGATCCCTCGCTTTTACGACGCCACCGAGGGCACCGTGGAGATCCTGGGCCGCCCGGCCGCGGACTACCCCTGCGAGGCCCTGCGCGGCAAGGTGAATGTGGTCATGCAGAAGGCCCAGCTGTTCGGCGGCACCATCCGCTCCAACCTGCTGTGGGGCAACAAGAATGCCACCGACGCCGAGCTGTGGGCGGCCCTGGAGACCGCACAGGCGGCAGAATTCGTCCAGGCAAAGCCCCTTGGGCTGGACGAGCCTGTGGAACAGGGCGGCCGGAACCTTTCCGGCGGCCAGAAGCAGCGCCTGACCATTGCCCGTGCACTGGTGGGCAAGCCAGACATTCTGATCCTGGACGACAGCGCCAGCGCCCTGGACTACGCCACCGACGCGGCCCTGCGCAAGGCACTGGCCGCTCTGCCCGGCAGCCTGACCGTGTTCATCGTGAGCCAGCGCGCTGCCAGCCTGCAGCATGCCGACCAGATCCTTGTGCTGGATGACGGCAGGCTGGTGGGCCTTGGCACCCATGACCAGCTGCGCCAGAGCTGCCCGGTGTACGAAGAGATCTATGAGAGCCAGTTCAAGAAAGGGGATGTGCAGAAATGAGCGCGAAAGCCAAAGCAAAACTGACCCCGGAACAGCGCAAGGCCACACTGACCCGTGTGCTGCACAAGATCCGCCCCTATTCCCTGTTCGTGGTCTGCAGCCTGATCGTGGCCGCCGTGAGTGTGGCCGCACAGCTGTATATCCCCATCCTGTGCGGTGACGCCATCGACCTGATGCTGGGCAAAGGCAATGTGGACTTTGCCGGTGTAGGCCGCATCATTGTGGAGGTGCTGGTGGTGGCCGTGGTGGCCGCCTTTGCCCAGTGGCTGCTGAGCGTGTGCAACAACCGCATCACCTTTTCGGTGAGCCGGGACCTGCGCAACGAGGCCCTGCGCAAGATCCAGACCCTGCCGCTGTCCTACCTCGACAGCCACCCCTCCGGCGACATCGTGAGCCGCATGGTGGCCGATGTGGACACCTTTGCCGACGGCCTGCTGATGGGCTTCACCCAGCTGTTCAGCGGCGTGCTGACCATTCTGGGCACCCTGCTGTTCATGCTGAGCGAGAATGTGGTCATCACGCTGGTGGTGGTGTGCATCACCCCACTGAGTCTGCTGGTGGCCAGCTTCCTTGCCAAGCGCAGTTACAAGTATTTTCAGGGTCAGAGCAGCGTGCGCGGCGAGCAGACTGCGCTGGTCAACGAGATGATCGAGGGCCAGAAGGTGGTGCAGGCCTTCGGCCACGAGGCCGAGAGTCTGGACGCCTTTGACGAAGTGAACGGCCGGCTGCAGGACGTGAGCCTGAAAGCTATCTTCTTCTCCAGCATGACCAACCCCGCCACCCGCTTTGTGAATAACATCGTGTACGCCGGTGTGGGCCTGGTGGGTGCCCTGTACGCTGTGCGCGGCGGCATCACCATCGGCCAGCTGAGCGTGTTTTTGAACTACGCCAACCAGTACACCAAGCCCTTCAACGAGATCTCCGGCGTGGTCACCGAGCTGCAGAACGCGCTGGCCTGTGCGGCCCGCGTGTTTGAGCTGCTGGACGCCGACGACCAGATCCCGGAAGCCGAGAACGCCGCTGTGCTGCAGCCGGACGGCCATGTGCAGCTGGAGGATGTGTCCTTCCGCTACCTGCCCGACCGCCCGCTGATCGAGGGCCTGAGCCTGGACGTGAAGCCCGGCCAGCGCATCGCCATCGTGGGCCCCACCGGCTGCGGCAAGACCACCCTCATCAACCTGCTCATGCGCTTCTATGACGTAAACGGTGGTGCCATCAA
>ENA-ORLY01003024-ORLY01003024.1-human-gut-metagenome-genome-assembly--contig:-NODE-3024-length-14500-cov-3.803162_pt1 | contig 14500 bp, 7 predicted proteins | sample MGYA00243071_ERZ508832 | MGnify/ENA primary metagenome ERZ508832 (study PRJEB26277, sample SAMN04329777) | human gut metagenome | biome: human-associated habitat | host: Homo sapiens | place: USA...
ATAGAGATAAATTAGGAAATCGTCCAGATATACTTTTATTTCCTAAAGAACATAAATGTATTATCATTGAACTAAAAAGTATGGATGCAGATGTGTCTAAATTTGTATCACAAGTTTCTCAATATGCAGGCTTAATCAGGCAATACGCAAAAGAAAGATTTGAAATAACGACATTTTATGCTTATTTGATAGGAGAAAGTTTTACCCTTAGTGAAGTTAAACGAGCAAATCCATTTTTTAAAAAAGCTTATTACTTTGATTATTTATTTTGCCCCAATTATCCAGTAGATGGAGGAGAGAACAGAAGAGACGGAGAAATGTATATTGAAGTAATAAAATATTCAACCCTGTTAGAACGAGCTGTTTTTAGAAACAAAATATTTACAGATAAAATTTAGTTCTTCAGACTAAGCAATCCCACTCTGTCAGTTGTATATTAGAATTGCTGGAGTGGGATTATTTTATGGTTTCGTCATCTTTGTAGGAAGTTTTTTTCTTGCTTTGTAGTGATATAGTGGAAGATAGCGTCTCGAAGTTGGAATATATGTTAGCTGGTTTAGTATGATACGGTATCGTAAATGAGTTGAAACGTTAAACATTTACTCTTTTGGGGGATTCAGTACTTTAATCATATTATATTCTCAAAATTATTAGTAACTTTGCTATTGCACACAAAGTTTACCGCCGTAAATTTTACAGTGGTAAACTTTGCGGCGGTGAAATCGAATATAAAAAGATAAGGATATGAAATTCTACAATAGAGAAAAAGAGTTAGCATCATTGGAAAAGGTTCGCCGAGTATCCTTTTCCGTGCATTCCCAAATGACTGTACTTACCGGTCGGCGACGTATCGGCAAGACCAGTCTTATATTCAAGAGTTGCGAGGATACTCCTACGGTGTACTTGTTTGTCAGTCGAAGCAATGAAGCAGATCTCTGTTTACGCTTTACTTCCGAGATCCGGCAGGCACTTGATATTTATGTACCGGAACTTACCAACTTTGCAGAAATGTTCCGCTTTTTAATGGATTTGGGAACACGGATGGAATATAATCTGGTTATAGACGAATTTCAGGAGTTCTATTACATAAATCAAGAGATTTACAGTTTGATGCAGGATACTTGGGATCGACTGAGGAAACAGAGCCATGTCAATCTTATCGTGAGTGGTTCGGTCTATACCCTTATGAATAAAATTTTCAGGGATTCAAAAGAACCGCTGTATGGCCGTGCTGACAGTATCATAAAGTTAGCACCTTTTACTACTTCCGTATTGAAAGAAATCATATCGGATCATAAGGCTGACTATACTAAAGATGACTTGTTGGCACTCTATACCTTTACCGGTGGTGTCCCAAAGTATATCGAGCAGTTTATGGACCATGGATGTACAAGCATGGAAAGCATGGTCGATTTCATGTTGCAACCCGATTCCTCCTTTCTGACTGAAGGACAGGCTTTGCTGATACAGGAGTTCGGGAAAAAGTATGGTAATTACTTTTCTATCTTATCAGCAATCTCCAATGGTAAGAACACCCTACCGGAAATGGAAGCGGTTATGGGGGGAATGAGTCTGGGCGGACAATTGAAGAGATTGGATGAAGATTATGATCTGGTAAAGAAGAAACGGCCCATACTCTCCAAGGAGGGTTCCCAGACCGTCCGTTATGATGTTTCGGATATGTTTTTACGTTTTTGGTTCCGGTATTTTATCAAGTATCAAAATTATATAGAGATACAGAATTTTGAACGCTTGGCAGATATTATAAAAAAGGATTATCCGACATTCTCCGGTTTGGCTCTGGAAATGTATTTCCGCCAACAGATGATGGAAAGCAAGGAATTTGCAGATATAGGCTCTTGGTGGCAAGGCAGGAATAATAAAGATCAGGATGAAATAGATATTGTCGGACTATATGCGGAAGAGAAAAAAGCTCTGGTGGCAGAGGTGAAAAGACAATCCAAAAATTTCAAGCCGGATTTGTTTGCGCTCAAAGTAGAGGAATTACGGAAGAAAGTCTTGTTTAAGTATGAGATAGAGAGCAGGCTTTTTTCAATGGAAGATATGTAAGGAATAATATACAATTAGTAAATATAGACATGAAAATAGGAAATAAAATTGATGAATATGAGATAATAGAATATATTGGCGAAGGTGGTATGGGAACTGTTTTTCGTGTATGCAAAGATGGGAATTATTATGCTTTAAAAACGTGTAGAACGGATGATGAAGAATCTATTTTGAGATTTAAACGTGAAGTTAGAATTATGAAATCAGTTCACGATTCTAATATAATCAATGTAATTGATGAAAATTTAGATGCTATTCCACCCTATTTTATCATGCCATTATGTGAGCAGTCATTAGAAGATGCTGTAGATGGAATTTTAACTGAAGAGGAAAAATTTGATTATTCTCTACAAGTATGTGAAGGTATTCAATTATTACATAATCAAAAGATTATTCATCGAGATATTAAACCAAGTAATGCTCTATTATATAAAGGAATTGTCAAAGTTGCAGATCTTGGGTTAGGAAAATTCATTAATCGTGATTCTGTATGCCTAACTCCAACAAATGATAAAACTATGGGAACTTATGACTATGTAGCGCCTGAAATATATATAGACGGGAAAGGTCGAGATGCTGATGAAAGGAGTGATATATACTCTATTGGTAAATTGCTCTATTACGTCTTTTCAGATGGAGAAAGTCCACTTTTTGTTAATTCTTCAAAAGTGAGTGCTGATATTTTTTCGATTATTGGTAAATGTACAAAAGTGATGCCAAATGATCGTTATCAGAACGTATCAGAAATTATTAATGCATTGAACATTTGCAAAAAAACCAGAATGACAGCTTTATCTTTAGAGGATATAGTTTCAAAACATAAAGCAGGAGTAAATGATGTACAATTTGCAGAAGATATTTATCAATATTTGCTTACATCGCAAAATGATTTAGGACTTTTAATTCAAGATTTAAAAGTATTGAAGAAAGATGATTTCCAATTACTTCTTAAACATAAACAAAAAGAAATTGGTAATATCGCAAATTTGTTATTGACAACGTATAAAGAAAATAATTACTATTGGATTCAATTTGAGGATGTTGATATTTTAGTAAGCTATGCTCATTTATTGATGAAAAACACACAAATATTGCAAGAGAAGCAGGAGCTTTTAGAATTTTCAATAGAGATATCAATAAATTATAATCGTTGGATGGCTATGGGAATTGTTGTGAATATGTTTGCAGATTTGTCAAAAGATGAAATTAAGGCAATGGCTCCATTCCTCGTTGCAAGCAAAGACAGCATCAATCAAATACAGGAAAATGTTAATAAACCACTTCCTGATGCTCTAAAAATATTGATACGTTGAAAAGCCTATTCTATTATTATAAACCCCACTCTGCTGCTTCGTGGAAGCTGGCAGGGTGGGGTTGTCTTTATGGCTTCGGTTATAGGGGCTATAACTTCAACTTCGGTTTGGGTCTTTGGGACTGGTCAGGATCGGGATCATCCTTGTTGCCGGGCTTGGGGATGCCGCCGATGACGAGTTTGCCGCCGAGTGCTCCCATCGCCTCTTTGATGCTGATGCTTTTGGGCATCTCGCTTACCTTGGGCGGGGTGCGCTGTTTGTTGGTAAGGAAGTCGGGCATTCGGTGGACATAAGGCTCAGCAGGGGGCGTGCCCGGTGTGGGGAGAGTATCCGACGAGGGAGTGCCGGGCGAAGCATCGGCAGCGGGTATGCCGACGGCGGCAGGGGTGTTGTTCTGTCCGTCGGGCGTTATCGGCTGGGAGGGCACGACTTCGATCACGCCATCGGTGCTCTTTTCCTGCGCATCCACCGATTTGAGGGAGAGCAGGATCTTGCGGTCGAGGGCGGCAAGGTCGGCTTTGAGCTGCTTCAACTCGTCCTCCTTTTTCCAGACTTCCCCGACAACCTGTTCCAAGACGGGGAGTTCCTTCTCAATGGCTTCGTTGTCCTTTGTGTATTTCTCTATCAGGCGGGGGATGCTATCGAAGGCGTTGATGAAGTTCTGGCAGGCGGTTTTCGGATCGACTGCCAAGCGGCCGTTGTTGTAATTGTAGAGGAAGTTGCCTTCGCCACGCACGAAGAAACGGTTCTCGCAGAAGTCCAGACCGTCCTTGACGGTGGTGTCGGTCTTGACAAGGATGTCGAAGCCATAGAGCGAACCGATGACCTTCGGCTGGCCGTGCGTGCGTTCCCTGTCCTCTATCTCGTGGAGCTTGGCGGCAATCACTTTCGGATCATCGCTTGCCACGCCGTCAATCTTCAAGAGGTTGAGCTTATTGCCCTCCTTGTCGTACTGCATACGGCTCTCGATGGCGGCTTTGTCTTTCTTGACACGGGCAATGATGTCATCGTTGCTTGCCCGGTTCGCCAAGAAGGTTTCCAGCTTGATGCGTGATTCCCCTTTGCCCCGTTGGAAGGCTTTGCGCTCGCCTTCCATGCCGGCAATCCGTTTCTCCAACCGTGCCTTGTCGAGCAGGTCGGTATTCCCGGAGAGCACCGCCACGTACTCAGAGAAAGGGATGCCTCCCTTCTCGTCCATGCCTCCCTCGTCGATAGTGCGGCAACCCATGTTGTTCTGCTTGAGCTGGGTGATGAAAAGCTGCTTGTTGTAGAGCAGGTTGAACTTATAGCTGTCAAGCGACTTCTCCACGGCGTAGATGATCACGTCCACCTTGTTGTCCGCATAGAGCTTGGCTACCTCGTTGCCTTTGCGGATACCCCGGCCGTCCCGTTGCTGCAAGTCCGAAGGCCTCCACGGTGCGTCGAGGTGATGGATGGCGACGCATCGTTTCTGGGCGTTGACGCCCGTGCCAAGCATTTCAGTAGAGCCGAAGAGAACACGTATCTTTCCCTCGTTCATCGCCTCGATCATGGCTTTGCGCTTTTTCTCGGTCTTGGCTTCCTGAATGAAACGTATCTGGTCTTCGGGGATGCCGTGATCCTCCACCAGCTTGCGCTTGATCTCGCTGTACGGATTCCACTGGTCGGGCTTGTAGGTTCCCAAGTCCGAAAAGACGAACTGCGTACCTTTATGCCCGGCGTATTTATTGTAATACTCCGCAATCATATCGGCGCAATGGGTGGCCTTATTGTCTTTATCGTCACCGTAGGACAGCGGGTCGATGAGCCGCATGTCGAGCGACATCTTCCGGGCATAGTCGGTGGCGATGAGCATCTTCGCCTTCTCCTCCTTTTCGTTCAGGGGCGGGCGTCCCAATACGGTGGCATTGCCGGTCTTGGCGAACTCGATGAGCTTCCGTATGAACTCCTGCTGGTCGGGTGTCGGGGGTATGTTGTGCAGTATCTCGTTCTTCTTCGGACGGTCGATGCCGATGTCGGCTGCGGTACGGAAGTCGGTAATCTCGGAATAGAACGAGGCGAGCTCCGGAACCTTGATGAAGTAACGGAAACGCTCTTTCTGCACGACCTCGTTGGTGACGGAGAACTCGTAATCGACGGACTTCCGGGCGAACACCGCCGCCCATGCGTCAAAGGAGTTGATCCCCTGACGCTCCAACTCTTTGGGACGAAGATACTTGAACAGCAGGTACAGCTCGGTCAACGAGTTGGAAATGGTGGTTCCAGACAGGAAGGTGGCTCCCAAGTCCTTGCCGGTGCGCTGCTGGATGGTACGCAGGGCGAACAGCATGTTGAGCGCACGCTGGCTTCCCTCACTGTTACCCAGACCTGCCACACGGTCGTGGCGGGTGGTGAACGTCAGGTTCTTGAACCGGTGCGATTCATCGACAAAGAGGTGGTCGATGCCCATGCGCTTGAAGTCCGCCACGTCATCCTTGCGGGTCTCGATCTCGTGAAGCAGCTCCTTCAGCTTGACTTCAAGGTTCATCTTGCGTTTCTCCATGCCCTTGATCTGTGCGTTGCTCACTTCCTCCCCCTGCTGGTAGAGGACTTCGAGGTTCTCCTCCACGCTGTCCAGCTCTTGCTGCAAGATGTCACGCTGGATTTCAGGGGACTGCGGTATCATGCCGAACTGCTCGTGCGAGAGGATGATGGCATCCCAGTCGTTGTTCTTCATCCGGTGAAAAATCTCGACACGGCGTTCCGGCGTGAAATCCTCCTTGCCGGGATAGAGCACCTTGGCGTTCGGGTAGGCGGTGGCGAAGGTCTGGGCGATCTCGTGGATATTCGCTTTCAGGCCGGTGATAAGGGGCTTGTTCGCCAGTCCCAGACGTTTCATCTCGTAGGCGGCACAGCACATGATGAGCGTCTTGCCGCCTCCCACCTCGTGATCAGCGATCCCCCCTCCGTTCTGTTTGAGCATCCAGATGCAGTCCTTCTGGCTGGGATACAGGTCGGGAATGCCCAGCCCCTTGAGGTCGAGGTCGGGAAAGTTCTGGTGCGAGCCGTCGTACTTGGGACGGACGAAACAGTTGAACTTACGGTTGTACATGTCCGCCATTTTCCGCTTGAACTCCGGCGACTGTTCCATGAGCCAGTCGGAGAAGCCGTTACGGATTTCGTCAATCTTGCTGTTGGCAAGCAAGGTAATCTCCGGGTCACGTATCTTCATTTCCTTGCCCGTTTTGTCCAATACGGTCTTGGTGATGTTGGGCGTGGTGTTGTGGATGGCATGGCGCATGAGGGCGATGCCGTTGAAGATGCGGCTCTCCGAACGCACCGAATACTGGTTCATGATGCGTGGAGAGGTCATGTCGGCCTTGATGCTGTACTCGTCGTTGCTGGCGGTATAGCAGACGGACACGTCCGTGTCGAACAGCCATGAGGCATAGCGGCTGTACACTCCCGCCGGTATCCAACGCTCACCGAAATTGAAGTCCAGATCCTCGAAAGGTATGGGCGTGGGAAGCGACTGCCGCAGGGCTTCGAGAGAAATACGTGCCTCGCCGTTATCGGGATGCGACTGCAAATATTCCTCGATATGTTCGGCCTTGGCCATGACATTGCCGGAAATAAAACGGTCGGCAATCTCGTAGTTCTTCGAGAGGGGATTGTAAAATATCCGTCCACGCAGTTCCTCCAACAGATCAGATTGCGATTTATCGGTCAGGGACTCCATGTACGCCATATCCACGTTGCCGTATTTGTTGAGTGAGGCGGTAAGTGCCTCGTGCACGTCGTCGGTATGGGTGATCTCGTTGATGTTGTACGAAACGGGATGGTCGAAGATGTCCGCTTTGACCGCTTGGCCGTCGATGTAACGCTCCAGTGACAAGATCTCACGGTTGCCCGCATCCATACGGAACAGGTCGATGTTCTTCTTGTCGTTCAGGTTGCCGAACTGACGGATGAAATCATCGTAAAGGGTGTTGAGCATGGTGCGCAACGCCGGATTCCCGGTATGAGTAGCGGCCTCGTTCTCGTACAGGTGATGGTAGGTGTCACGTATCTCGATGTAGAGCGACGCACGGCGGCGTTGGCGTTCGGGCAGTTCCAACGGGTTGAATACCGGTGCGCCCTCGCCGACGGCGGAAAGGTAACCTATCTGTCCGTCGTCATACACAAGGGAGCCGTTACGGTGATGCTCCAGCAGACCGGCCGGATAAGGACGGGGCTTCATGCGTTCCTGTCGGGCGGCTTTTTCCTCTTGCCGGAGACGTTCCTGTTTCAGTCGTTCCTGCTCCTGCCGTTCTTTTTCTTGGGGAGTCGGTTCGGCCGGGGTGGTCTGCATGGCAGAATGTTGCTCCAACGGAGGCATATCGAAAAGGGACAGCTGCCCGGAGTCCTCTTTCTTGCGCCTTGTTTTCCTTTTCCTGACTTGTGAACGTTCCTCTTGAGTGAAGCCGAAAAGGTCATATAGAGACATGACCGGCTCCGGCGTGGTCTTTCCGGTGGTTTGCCGAGCACCTGCTGATGGTTGCTCCGGCGTGACAGCCCGACGATCCACCTGTACCGTCTGTTGATTCATGGAAGAGGAATGCCCGTCTATGTTCGCCGATTGACTGAGTTCCCGCACTTGTGCGATGCGTTGCTGCATGGTTTCTGCCGGACGGTTCACCAAATCACGTAATTCCTGTACAGGTGAATGTCGGAGATACAAGTCCAAGTCGAGCTGTTCCGAGAGATTGCGGTCAAGGAAAGACTTCATGTCGGCGGCGATGGCCTCCATGCCCCCGTCATGCAGGTAGATGCGTGCCGGCTTACCGTAGGGATCGGTACCGACATGCCCACGTGTATGCACAATAGCGGCGGTACGCTCGAAATACTCGTTCTGTGTTGTCCCGTCGGCCTGCGTGCCGACTTCCACGAAAGCGTGTTCGAGCGGGGTGTACTCCCTTTGGGAAAGCGTATCCTTCTGTAAAAGGATCAGATCGCTGCCCACCTCCGTACCGGCATAGTCTGTAAAGAGGTTGTTGGGCAGGCGGACAGCCGAGAGCAGCCGGGATCGGTTCATCAGGTATTGCCTTATGGGATGAGCCATAGCGGAGTTCATCACCCCCTGCGAGGTGATGAAAGCAAGGATACCTCCCTCACGGACAGCGTCCAGCCCTTTGACAAAGAAATAGTTGTGCAGTGTGTTCAGCGCAAAACGTCTGGCCGTACCGTTGTCGAAGGAGGGATCGAAAATACGTATGTCACCGAAAGGGATGTTGCTGCTCACCACGTCGAAATAGCCGTTGCGATGCGGGGGAAGCTCCTCGAAGCCCTTGATGTTGACCTGCGCTTCGGGATGAAGCCGGGAAAGGATGCGGCCGGTCAGCAAATCCTTTTCATAGGTGACCATTTCCGGCGAGTTGCCGGATGCGGAGTAGCATTGCGGTTGGAAGGCTGAAACAAAATTGCCGGTTCCCGATGAAGGATCGAGGAAACGGCCGGGCGATACCCCGTGTTCGCCCAAAGAAGAAGCAATAGCGTCGATAATGGCCGGTGGCGTGTAGAAAGCGGTGAAGGTGGATGCCTTCACGCTTTCCACCAACCGCTTGTACTCACGTTCGTCAGCGGCTCCGTCACGTAGGACGTTGTGAAGTTCCGTAATCAGGGGGAACAGCTCACGGTCGGCCTGTGTCCAGCGGAGTATGTCGGTGAGTTTCCCGAAAGGAGAAAGAACCGCCTTGATACCCCCGAACCCGGAGTAGGCGGCGAGTATGCCCGCTTCCTCCGGGGTGGCGGTACGCTGTTCCTTCTCCAAACGGAACATCAGCCGGATTGCCTCTATATTGTCCCTGAGATGCGCCTTTTTATTATAAGCCATTCTCTTCCAACCAGATTGTAACCGTGTCGGTCAGTTCGTCATACAGCCGATCGAACTCCGGGTTGAACATGAAATCATCCGAGAGCGTATAGCCGGAGAAGACCTTCCGGCATTCGGGCAGCAACTGCAAGGCCACGTTGCGTGCGTTACCTTCGGGGATTTCGGCGGCGAACTCGTTCCAAAGGACGGTGATCAGCGTGTCCAAAGGTGAGAAATGCAACCCTTGAAAAAGCAGGTCGTTCGCCTGCTGTGCCGCATCGTCGTAAGTCAGGCCGGAACGGATGGCTGCGCTGAAGGCTTCGGCGGCATGGTTACTACGGGTGGCGACAAAAGACTCGTCATCCGCCAAATCCGGATGCGATTCACGCAGGAAGACAACAGGGTAAGACGGTAATAAGATAATTCATCCGGCTCTTCCGCTACGGATACCGGCACGTTGGATTTATTCTGATTCATATAATTATCGGATTATTAGTGATACAATTCGGTTTATTTCTTCCTGCCACCTTTCTTTTCCTGCGGTTTCCTTTCCGGAAAGGAATAGCCTACGGTAAAGTCAGGATGAAGCACCAGTGCGGCGTCGAAGCTATTGCCCTCACGATTCTTGAAGCCTTTGACAAGAGAGGTACGTCCTTTGGTCACCAGCTCAACGATCTGCTTATCGGTCAGTACCTTGCCTCCCTTGTTGCGAAACAGGGTGAAGTTACAATCGACATCGGCACATTTGGCGACCTTATCAAAGAACAGGATGCGGCATTCTCGGCACTTGGGACAAGTACATTGTTCCCCTGAAGGAGTCACATTGAGGGTGGTAGCCAGCAGCTCGGTCACGATCTGTGCGGTGTAGACCTCTATGTCCCGGTGGAAAGAGAGGGCATCGGCCTCTCCGGCTTCTATCCGGGCGAGGGTGTTCTCCCATGTCGCTGTCATTTCAACATCGGCAATCTTCTTATCCTTTACCGTATCGTAAACCGCCAGCCCTTTTTCGGTAGGCATCAGATTTTTCTTATCCCGGCGTACATAGCCACGGGTAAACAATGTCTCGATGACGGCTGCACGGGTAGCCGGAGTGCCGATACCGACCTCCCGGATTCCGGCACGCAACTGTTCATAGCTGATCTCTTTGCCGCAATGCTCCATAGCGGAAAGCAGGGAACTCTCGGTATGCAGCGGTTTGGGCTTGGTCTGCTTCTCCACCGTTTCGGAAGCGAGCAATGGCAGGGTTTCACCTGTTTGCAGCCCCGGCAACGTGGTTTCTTCCCCCTCTTCTTCCGGCTCGCCACGCACGGCACGCCAGCCGGCAGACTTGATGACCGTCCCTTTGAGGGTGAATATCCCACCGCCTGCGGACAAGGTCACGTCGGTCATTTCCTTGACGCAATGCGGGGAGAAGGCTTCGAGCAGGCGTGCGGCCACCATTTCGTAGATAGCCTGCTCGTCTTTCGACAACCCTTCGGGCAGGTTCTCGGTGATGAGCAGCGCATGGTGGTCGGTGACTTTGGCATCATCAACCGACCGACGGTTGAGCGGTGTGTCCCGTAGAACGGATGCGATGGCGGCGAAGCGTGGATATTGTTGCAAGAGCGTTATGCGTGAGGGGATTTCCTCAAAAACATCTTCGGATATATAACGGCTGCCGGTACGTGGATAACTTAGTACCTTCTTTTCATATAGGCTTTGCGCAAGCGTGAGCGTCTTGTCTGCGGAGAAATCCAGTTTGCTGTTGGCCTCTTTCTGCAAGGCAGTCAGGTCATAGAGCAATGGCGGTTCCTGAACAGCCTCCCTGTACTCCACGGAAGTGACAACGAGCTTACCGTCGTTCTCCACCTCACGGAACTTGGCGGTGGCTGAGCCGAGGTCATCGAAGCGGTCTTGTGACCATGCGGAAAAGTCGATACCGTCTTTAGCTGTCGAAACCTTTATCCGAAAATAGGTCCGGGGCTTGAACTGTTTGTTCTCCCGGTATCGTGAGCAGATCATCGCCAATGTGGGTGTCTGCACCCGTCCCAAAGAGAACACGCCCTGCCCGGCGGCAAGGCTGAGCGCCTGAGAACTGTTGATGCCCACGAGCCAGTCCGCCTCGCTGCGGGCTTTAGCGGAGAGGTAAAGATTGTCGTAAAGGCTTCCCTCCCTGAGATTCCGCAACCCTTCACGGATGGCCTTGTCGGTGAGCGAGGAGATCCACAGACGGACAAAGGGTTTGGTACAGCCGAGATAGTTGTACACGTAACGGAAAATCAACTCTCCCTCACGACCTGCGTCGGTGGCGACGATGATGGACTCGCACCTGTCGAACAGCTCCCGGAGCACTTCCAGCTGCCTGACCACTCCGGGATCGTCCTTGTACACCTTACCCTCCCGCACCTGACGGGGTACAAGCCTGAACTCCTGCGGCAATATGGGGAGGTGTTCCCGGCGGAAGCCGGAAAAGCCGTAGCTTTCGGGCATGGCAAGACCGACCAGATGCCCGAATGCCCATGTTACGGCATATCCGTCCCCCGTTAGATACCCGTCTTTCCGTTGGCGTGCGCCCACTACGGACGCTATGCCCTGTGCCACGCTGGGCTTTTCTGCAATGATAACTTTCATATAATTATTGTATTATTCATGTGAATGATCAGATGGATACCCCTTTCTTATCGGCTTTCTGTACCGGGCGGTTCCGGCTGACGGCGTTTGCCGGCTTCGTTCCGTCCTGACGGACGGCCGCCTGCTGCGACTGTTCCTGTTTCTTGCTCTTGTCCGGGTTCCATTTGAAGAAATCGAACTTCGCCCGCTCGTGGTTGACACGGACGAAAGCACTGAACAGGTTCCCCTCGTTGTCGGTCATGTCCTTGATGTAGGTCGCCTTGCCCTGTGCCAGTGATGCCTGCTGTTCTTCGGTAAGGTCTTTCCCCTTCAGCCGTGAGGGGATTACCAGCCCACGCTCCTGCTGCCGGTTCTGTTCCTGTTCCTGAACTACGGTCTGCTCCTGCCGGCGGGCGATTCCCTTGAAGTCATAGTCGAATCCGCCCTTGCACGCATTGAACTGCAAACGTGCATCATAATGACGCTGCTTTTTCTCCGACCACATGTTTTCGACAAGGACGGACTCGCCGCTTGCGATGCGTTTTCTCTGTTCGTCGGTCAACGCCGTGCCGTTCACCTCTGCGGGAATGGTTATCCCGCTGACCGGTATGTGATGGAGCCGGTTGGTCTTGGGATTGAGCGATACCAGACACGGCTCACGCACGCCTCCGGCCAGTTCGAGTTCCACCACGCAACCCGCATTGCCTTTTTCCAGCAGGTTCTGTTTCACTTCGGGAGTGAACTCCACGTTGAAATACGGCGTGTCCAGTTCCGGATAACGCTTGCAACATTCGATCTCGTTCCGGAGCGTACCGTCGGGATTCTCCGCCAGACGGATGCAGGCGGGAGTTTCAAACTCTATTCCCTCGATAACGGTTTTCAGGGTGAGTACGGCGGATTCGTTGCCGTTGAGCAACCGTTTGAGGCCCGGTTCTCCTAACGTTTCGGGTGTTACCCCCATGCGCTCAAGCTGCTGCCAGTCCACCTGTTCCATACTCCAGCGGGTGGATTGCTCCGTTCCGCCCCCGCCGGACTGCTGTTGTGCCTGCTGCCGGCTCTGTACGTACTGTTCCGTGTCAAGACGGTATTCGTCCAGTAAGGCAGAATTACTTTCGGGCTGCTTGAACAGGCCGACAAGCTCCTTGGCGGAGGCAAGCAAGTCCGCCGGAAGGTGATAGAAGCGGAAATCGGACGGCCGCTCGAACTGTCGTTTCATGTTGAGGAAGAACGTTTCGAGTATAGACACGTTGCGGTCTATCCGCATGAACTGATCCGAAGGCTTTGCCCCTGCCAACGGTCTGGTCTTGAGTCCCCCTTCGGGTTCGATGTCCTCCACCACGTGCGGGGTGTTGCCTTCGGCGGCGTTGGTCACCACCAATACCTCGTCTTTCAGATCTTTCAGTTTTTTGTCCATAAAGTGAATGAGTTTAATTGTGATACAATCAGGTTAATTGCGGCACGAAAGTAGAGGTAAGAGGCTATGGCGCAAAGGGAAAGGAGGGAATGGGGAACGAGTGGCTACGGGATGGCATGAAGTGGCCTGCCGGCAAGAAAGAATGACGTTCCGATACAAAAACTTCAAAATAAAAAGCGTACCTTCGCAACAAGAAACATAAGAAAGGACAATCCGATATGATTACCAACCGGGAAGAAGTAATAGACAAGGCATTCAAGGTGTTTTTGAGGATGAATTACGAGAAAGCGAGTATCAGCACGCTGGCGAAAGCCTGCGGAGTGGTAAAGACAGGGGTGGTGTATTATTTTCCCCACAAACTCGACCTGTTTATGGCGGTAGCGGACAAGTATGCCATACAGATGCAGACACCGGCCAACAAGTTTGCCGGGCCGACGGAAACGCTGGCAGGATTTATAGAGCAGTATGTGGCAGGAGTGAGTACGGCCATGAACCGTATCATCAAACAGGTGCGATGCTGTGCGGACGACAATGAATGCTGTCCCAACTTCTACTATTTCCATTTTCTTTCCCAAGTGAGGATGTATTATCCCGGAGCCCGTGAGAAAATGGAAGAAATATTCCGCAAGGAACACGAGTTATGGAGGACAGTCATACAGAAGGCAAAGGATAGCGGTGAAATAAAGCAAGATACGGATGTGAAAAAGACCGCTCCGCTGTTCCGTCAAGTGTTTCTGGGCATGTCCTACGAGCAATCGTTCCTGAACGGTCTGGACGTAGAAGAATTGAAGGAGAAGTTCAATTGTCTGTACTCGCTCCTGAAAGCCTGACTCCTTTTAGCAATATTTAAAAGACTCCGATAAAAATATTTTCTGAACAACCGTTCAGATTTCAACACTTTGCTTTATCTTTGAGGCATGAAGCAACAGCCAGAGATATGGACAAGGCACAGAAGCAACGGTCAAACATCGTCCTGTACAGGGAAAAAAAGGACGGTGAACACTACATACGGATAGAGTATGCAGGCGATCCGGCAATAGCCCTACTGCTCGCCCAAGATACGGACGTGGAAAAGACGGACAACGGTTCCGCCTACATGACGGCTGCCGCCTTTAAACTGCCGGATTTCTACGACCGTTATTCACCCCACGCCTACATAGATTACAGCCGGGGGTACGTGCGGCATCCCAAACCTAAAAGGGAATACATACTGCCGAGAGGCTATCTGGAACTGCTGGAACAGAAGCGGTACAGCCTTTCCACCATAAAAGCCTATAAAATCTATTTCAGCGACTTCATGGAATA
>ENA-ORLY01003027-ORLY01003027.1-human-gut-metagenome-genome-assembly--contig:-NODE-3027-length-14480-cov-13.428314_pt1 | contig 14480 bp, 15 predicted proteins | sample MGYA00243071_ERZ508832 | MGnify/ENA primary metagenome ERZ508832 (study PRJEB26277, sample SAMN04329777) | human gut metagenome | biome: human-associated habitat | host: Homo sapiens | place: USA...
AGATGCCATTTTCATTGCTCCTTTCTGAGATTTTCGGACTGTAAAGTTAAATGAAAGTTGAGGACCCGTCAGCCCTTCTGGTACAATGGTTTTACCACAAACACAAAGTACTCCCAGAAAGGAGACGAGTCCTCATGGCAAAATTATACCAAGTATGCTGCCCGAAGTGCAACAACAAAACGGACTTTTATCGCTACGGAAAAGATGCTCATGGTCATCAAAAGTATCAGTGCAAAAAGTGCGGACATCAGTGGGCACCGGATACCCCCGAACGTGTTTATACCCGAACGAAGAATTACCCTGCCTGCCCAGTTTGCGGGAAAGCAACCTTCCTGCATCACGACAGAGAACATTACACCCACTATACCTGCTCCGACAAAAAATGCCGCCATTCCGTGTTCGTACCAAAGCCTACGGCCATTTCTGCCCCATCCATGTCCAAACTGTTCGGTAAGACGGATTTCAAGCGGATGCGCTATCCCGTCCATGTAATCCTCATGGCCTTATCCATGTTCTATCTGGGCAAAAACTCGTTCCGCAACATCGCTCTGATTTTGCGTACCGTGATGAATGTCCGGGTATCCCATACGACCATCAGTAACTGGTGTACTAACTTCGCCCCGATGTTCCAAAACATGGCTATACAGCTCATTCCGGCGCTCAATTTCAACTCTGACGAGTGGCACGCCGATGAAACTGTGGTGAAGATACAGGGGGAGAAGTACTACCTCTGGCTCATTTTGGACAGTGAAACTCGCTTTGTTCTCGGTTTTCATCTGGACCGCCACAGGGATAGCCCGCAGGCGTTTACCATACTGGAAGCTGTGAAACCTTTAGGCTCGCCGGGGGCTATTGTCAGCGACCGTTACTTTGCCTACCGGATGCCTGTCAAGACGCTGCATGGGGTTCAGCACATCCGCGTGGAAAGTTTCCACGATGACATCACCAACAACCTCATTGAGTGCTTTAACAAGCAGTTCAAGGCATGGTACAAAACCAAACAGGGCTTTTCCTCTTTTTCCTCTGCCAACAACCTCATTTCCATGTTCATCTTTTTCTACAACTTCGTCCGCCCTCACTCCGCCTTGAATGGCCTTACTCCGGCTCAGTGCGCCGGCCTTCAACTATCCAAAAAGCGTAAGCGCGAGCTTCTGCTCGTTGCATAGAGCTTTTTTGTGCTTTCGGGTCCTATTTTTTCATTTTTACTTTACAGTGCCTAGGTAAATGATAATTTAGCGGCTTGATAGTTGCGACAAAAGTAGCTGCTGCATGACATTCAGCCGCATAATTTCCTCTGTGTTCCGGATGACAGATTCGTATAGCCCACGCGCCTTAATCTCAAAATCTTGTACTTCTTTTGTGGGCGGAACCGGAATTGAGAAAGACTCCATTTCCTGCTTGTTAATTGCCTCTCTGGTCGAACCAGACTGGGCGATTCCCATGAGTTTGCCTTTGTTTTCGGCAGAGCAAAGCGTTGTCATGATGTAATAGCTCATTGGCATAGCCGTTTTGGGACGCAATATCATGACGTGCTGATTTACACGAGCAGGAAGAACATCCGCTGGAACGATGCAGCATCGTGTAACCGATACGCCAGTTATATTGAAAAGGACATCATTTTCCTCGACAATCACATTTGAGAGTTGGTCTGCTTGTTCATCAGAAATATGAGCAAGGTCATCGTAGGAAAAGGCGTAATCAAAGACATTTGTGCTTCGGACAAGTGAAACACCTGACTCCTGATAGGCTGTTTTTCCGCCTTTCGGTGTTGCACCACTTCCAATTTTAGAGCAAAGTTGTTTCAGCGGGGCAGTCGGATATATTCTGCCACCCTCAATAAACATCCTGCGGTAGATTGCAGTAACGGTCGCAACCAAATTATCATTTACAGTCCACAACTCTCACCAGTGGCGAGAGTTTTACCACAAGGAACTGCCACTGATTGTCGTTCTCTGAGTTAAAACAAAGGAGAAACGATAATGAAAGAACAACTAATTCAAGAAGTGCAGCGACAGATGCTTCCGTATCTGAACAATGCACAGCTCAAGCAGCTTCAAGTTGTACTTGAGAAGGCACTGACCGGCGTAACCGTCCATCGTGACGAAGCTGCTGATGTAAGTGAAGGCGTAGACACGGTTTCCTTGTTTATCACAGCCAAGCGAATAGAGGGCTGCTCAGAAAAGACGCTGAACTACTATCGCCAGACCATCTTTGCAATGCTGTCCGGCATCGGGAAATTGGCGCAGGAAATCACCACAGAAGACTTGCGTCAGTATCTCACGGACTACCAAACGCAAAGAAAATCCAGCAAGGTCACGATTGATAACATTCGCAGGATTCTATCCAGTTACTTCTCGTGGATGGAGGATGAAGATTATATCGTGAAAAGTCCTGTTCGCCGCATACATAAGGTCAAAACAGCGAAGGTGATCAAGGAGACTTATTCAGATGAGACTTTGGAAATCATGCGGGACAACTGCTGCAATGTCCGCGATCTTGCGATGATAGACCTTCTTGCATCCTCCGGAATGCGTGTTGGTGAGATGGTTACCCTTAACCGCGATGACATCAACTTTAATGAGCGAGAGTGCGTTGTTTTCGGAAAAGGAAGCAAGGAACGGATCGTTTATTTCGATGCCAGGACAAAAATCCATCTCCAAAACTATCTGGAGAGCCGTACAGACACCTGTTCAGCGTTGTTTGTCTCGCTGACCGCACCGCATGACCGTTTGCAGATCGGCGGTGTTGAAAGACGGCTTCGAGAACTGGGGAAAAGGCTGAGTCTGCCTCGTGTCCACCCACATAAGTTCCGAAGAACATTGGCAACATCCGCCATAGACAAAGGAATGCCCATAGAGCAAGTCCAGCAGCTCTTAGGGCATCAGAAGATCGACACGACCATGCACTATGCTATGGTTAAACAGCAAAATGTCAAGCTGGCACACAGAAAATACATAGGGTGAGGTGTCACAATGAAAGAAGGATATAGGCTGCTTGGAGACTTTATTCGCCAAGTCGATGTCAGGAACACAGACGGAAAAGAGGAAAACCTTTTAGGTGTTTCCGTCCAAAAGATGTTCATTCCCTCCATTGCAAACACGGTTGGTACCGACTTTACGAAATACAAGGTAGTCAAACGGGGGCAGTTTACCTACATTCCAGATACTTCTCGGCGTGGAGACAAAATTGGTATTGCTCTTCTGACGGATTATGATGAGGGGCTTGTCAGCAATATCTATACCGTTTTTGAAGTGAAAGATGAAAACGAGCTACTACCCGAATACCTAATGCTCTGGTTCAGCAGACAGGAGTTTGATCGTTACGCACGTTTTAAGTCTCACGGTAGCGTCCGGGAAATAATGGACTGGGATGAAATGTGCAAGGTAGAGCTACCTGTCCCCTCTATTGACAAACAGCACAGCATTGTGAGGGCGTATCAGACCATCACAGAACGTATCGAACTAAAGCGGCGGATAAATGATAATTTAGCGGCTTAAATCGTTAATTTAGACAGCAAGGTTCTTTGTAAGCCTAAGAGTACATCTATTTCTTTAGCATTGTTGCCTATCATACTGAAAATAGAATGACCTTTTACACCAAATTTTCGTAAAGAATTGTCATCTGGAATTATAACCTGAAAGCCATTTAACAAATCCTTACCTACATTTGGAAATGTAGAACCTGTTGCTGCTGAAAGAATTTCTTGAAGGCTGTTATCTATCATCGCCTTTACAAACCAATTTAAGGTGCAATCACTTTTATGATGAATTGCTGCTAATCCTCGTCCGATAGCGTATGATTGATTAGCCCAATTCATACGTCCGGTTGTTGAACCACGAACGCAAAACAATAAATCGCCCTCAACACAATGTTTTTTACCATTTGTAGTCCATTGCACGGGAGATGGAGAATAAAATCCAAACTCTGTTGGTCCATTTAACAATGGCTCTCCTATGCCCGCATTGTTACAATCATCGCCTTCGGGGGATTGCCCCATTGTTACAGTTGCAATATCTGAAAAAGGTGCAATTCTCCAACCAAGGGGTAATGTATCAGAAAATGTTATAGTAAAAAATTCTTTATATAAAGCAGCTAAGGTTGCTTCTAAATTATCATTTGTGAGAGGAGGGATCCTGCGAATGCCTGAGTACCAGTTTTACTATGACGAGACTGAACATAGTCGGAAAATCAATTATAATACCGTAAGCGCATCTAATTATTACGATAATTTTGTTACAATGATTGTGGGGTGGCCATCTGCGTATGATGAATTCCTAATGAAGTATATTGACTTTGAGGCAAAGTACTCGGGAAGGAAAGATCGAAATGGCGAAATTAAAAGTACAACACTAAGTCAAAAGCAGTTTCAATATGGATTCGCATCGCTGAACAAGCAAAACACAAAATTTGTGAATGATTTTCTTGAACTTTTTGATTCTAAAATTTGTATTTATTTTTCTGTTGAAAGTAAGATTGAATATTTGATACTGCAACTTTTTAACAGTTATCATAATAATTCTTGTATAGATGCTGATTTATTAAAATATTCCATAACAAAGGCACTTGTTGTATATCGCCCCAATGAGATTATTAAAGCGTTATATGAATCTCCAGAATCATTCTTAAAACAGCTAAAAATATTTTTGCGTCACCGAATAAAATGCAATAAAAGTAACTTGGAATTAAAGAAGGCGGAAACAAAAGCTTTTCAAGATGCTTTGATTATACTTGATGAAATTTCTGATGCGCCTCGGCTCGACTGGGACTATCACATGTCTTTTATGGGGTTTAAGAAGTATCTCCAAGAGAAGAATATACAGAATTATCGGTTAACTATTGATAAAGAAGGCAACGATGGAGTTGAAAGCAAGACATTAATAGCAGCTCAAGAAGTAGGACTAAACAATTTGGAAGAAAGTCATTCAACAGATTGTCCCGGACTTCGCATAGCTGATATGCTTGCAGGTATTATAGCAAAGTTGATGAAGGCCTTGTGTGATGCTTTACATTACCAGTCGCTTGATGAAAGTCTACATAAAAAGATTCTAACCGTAGGTTGGTTTAGGCTAAATAATGATAAGTTGAGATTATATAAGAAACTTTATCAAATCATTTGCGTATGGCAACCTGCATGGTATAAGGCGTTTTCTGGAATATACTCTGATGATTTGATCATACTAAATGCTTTTTTGAATTTTATGAATCACTTTGAATCTACTAAAGAAATTAGTGGTAGCATTGATTTACAAGGTGAATACTTTAACGCTTTTGCCTGCGAACAATTGTCGAAGTATTTTAATCGAAGAAAATGCAAGTTGCCTGTTGAACCAATTAACCCTTATAACGAAGAAGCATATTTGAATCAAAGAGGCGGAAAGGTGTTCTTTGATTCAAGTAGGCAGTGTGTTCTCCCGATACATGAAGGTTCACAGAAATTTGAAGTGCTATCAGTAGGAATCGCTGAAAATTGTATTCCGATGGTAACAATTCTTTTGAAAGGAAAGCCTGAATGCTTTCAATTGCCTAAGGAATTTTTGGAATGGGCTTTCTGCGTTGTTGATGCAGCTACAGTTGGAGAAAAAATGTTTCCAGCAAAAGTCTGCTTTACAAAAGTGGAGGAAAGGTACTACGCAGATATACTTTAGAAAACTGAGGTACAATAAAAATGCCGAATTATGTAGAATATCAGAAATCCATTTCAAACGAGCTGTTGTCAATCAAGGACAGGGTAAGAAATTTTATTGATGATCACCATTGGGGTGAAGATGGGCGCTATAAAGAAATCATCTTATCCCATATTGTACGACAGCATCTTCCTAATGGGGTATCTGTAGGAACGGGTTTTGTAAGCAATGCAGATAGAATCACAAAACAAGTAGACATTATTGTGTATCGTGACGACTGCCCCCTCCTATTTAAGCAAGATGATTTTGTTATTGCTCCGGCAGAATGTGTACTTGGAATAATTGAGGTGAAATCGCGAATAACTACACGGGCAGCTTCTGATGTGATTCAGAAAGCAGCATATAACGGAGAAGTCATTGGAAAAAGAATCTTTAATGGAGTATTTGCATTCGAAAGCGAAATAGATACGTATGAAAGAAGACGAGGGGTGGAAGTATTAGCGGGAGCACTGCAAGAAAGTGCCGGTACGGTAAATAACATTTGTTTAGGGGAAAATATATTTATAAAGTATTGGAACGCTGGAATGCCCACACACAATCCACGTCAGGAGCCCAACTATGCTTTTTATCGCATCAACAATCTTTCCTTTGGATACTTTATTTCAAATTTGGTAGAAGATGTTTATATTTCTACACACGGCAGAGGAATACCCGAAACACTCGAAAATATGTTTTACCCTATTGAGAATACAAAAGAAGCCTACCGTGCTAAAACTATAGAAATTGAGAAAGAGAAAGCACATGACGAATTTTAATGAGCATTCTCTTGAAATGTCCATTATGGAGCTTTTTCAAGACGAAGGATACATCTATTTGAATGGTGAGCAGATCCACCGTGAACGCTCTGAAGTTCTGCTTGTTGACGACTTACGGAAGTATCTTCTAAACAGATATGTTGCGGATGGGCTAACTTCAAGCGAAGCGGATAGCATTATCCTTCGCCTGAAGTCTATTTCCGGCACAATCTACGAAGCAAACAAAGCTGTCTGCAAAATGATTTGTGACGGCTTCATCTTCAACCGTGAAGATCACACAAAGAAAGATCTTTATATCGAGCTGATCGACTTTGATGAGCCGGAGAAAAATGTGTTCAAGATCGTCAACCAATTTGAAATTGAAGGCATTAACAACCAGCTACGCATACCTGACGGGATTGTCTTCATCAATGGCATTCCAGTTGTTGTGCTTGAGTTCAAGAGCGCAGTCAAAGAAAATACAACAATCATGGACGCCTATACGCAGCTCACCGTGCGTTATCGACGCGATATTCCCGAACTCTTCAAGTACAATGCCTTCATCGTCATAAGCGATGGCGCAAATAATAAATATGGTTCTTTCTTTTCTCCGTATGACTTCTTCTATGCGTGGAGAAAGATTGAGGCTGACGATAAAGAATTGGACGGCATCAATTCCCTTGTAACTATGGTGAGCGGACTGTTCCGCAAGGAACGAATCTTGGCGGTTATTAAAGATTTTGTCTATTTCCCAGATAGCTCGGATAAGGATCTTAAAATCGTATGCCGTTACCCACAGTATTTTGCTGCGATCAAGCTATTCGATAACATCAAAACACATCTCAGACCAGCAGGAGACGGCAAGGGTGGTACATACTTCGGTGCAACTGGCTGTGGGAAAAGCTATACCATGCTTTTCCTTACGAGGATGCTCATGAGAAGTACATTCTTCCATAGTCCTACGATTTTGATTATTACTGATCGGACGGATTTGGATGACCAGCTTTCGAAACAGTTTATATCATCCAAAAAGTACATTGGTGACGAAACCGTTGTGAGCATTGATTCCCGTGAAAAACTGCGTCAAGAACTTCAAGGCCGAACAAGCGGCGGCGTGTATATGACTACTATCCAGAAGTTCACTGAAGACTTGAAGCTTCTGACAGATAGAGCGAATGTAGTCTGTATATCCGATGAAGCGCACCGTAGTCAAATAAACCTCAATCAGAAAGTCAAGGTCACTACTGAAGGTGTGGAGCGAACCTATGGATTCGCAAAATACCTACATGATTCTCTCCCCAACGCAACTTACGTCGGTTTTACTGGTACGCCCGTAGATGGCACGATTGAAGTCTTCGGTCCGGTTGTCGATGCCTACACAATGACAGAGGCGGTCAAAGACGGTATCACGGTCAACCTTGTCTACGACGGACGCGCTGCACGGGTCACGCTTGATCAGGCGAAGGTTCGGGAAATTGAAGATTATTATGACCGTTGTGCTGTTGAAGGCGCAAATGAGCATCAGATTGAGGAAAGTCAGAAAGCGGTTGCTCATATTGATGCGATCATCGGTGATCCTGACCGACTTCATGCGGTTGCAGAAGACTTCATTAACCACTATGAGACCCGCGTTGCCGAAGGAGCTACCGTTGCAGGAAAAGCAATGTTTGTCTGCTCCAATCGCAAAATAGCATACGCCTTTTATCAGATTATTGTCGGAATGCGACCAGAATGGGCAGCGAAAAAGGTCTGCCCTGACGGAGTTGAACTGACAGAAAAAGAGAAAAAAGAACTCAAGCCCATCGAGAAGATCAAGCTCATTATGACGAGAAATAAAGATGACACGCCTGAGCTTTATGAAATGCTGGGAACGAAGGATGATCGTAAGGAATTTGACCGTCAATTTAAGAATGTAAAATCTAACTTCAAAATTGCAATTGTCGTTGATATGTGGCTGACTGGCTTTGATGTTCCGGCACTTGACACAATTTACATCGACAAGCCTATCCAGCAACATACCCTTATTCAGACGATCTCCCGCGTCAACCGCGTCTATACCGGCAAGGACAAGGGCTTAATTGTGGACTATATCGGTATCAAGAAAAACATGAATCTTGCCCTCAAGAAGTATACCAACTTTGAGAGCGATGAGTTTGAGGGTGTCGAACAATCTGTCACGATTGTCAAAGATCAGCTTGATGTTTTGGCTCAGATGTTCCACAATTTCAATAGCACGGATTACTTCAATGGGTCACCGAAAGAGCAGCTTGCTTGCCTAAATCGTGCTGTTGAGTATGTCCAGCTCACGGAAGACTTGGAAACCCGCTTTATGGCTGCGGTGAAACGCATGAAGCAAGCGTTTAATCTGTGCAGTTCAAGCGATGCAATTTCTGATAGAGAGAAAGATTATTTGCACTTTTACTGTGCTGTGCGTTCGATACTTTTCAAACTCACAAAGGGTGATGCTCCTGATATTTCACAAATGAATGCTCGCGTCCGTGAACTGCTTGAAGGTGCAATTCAATCGGATGGAATAGAGGAACTGTTTGAAACAGGAAAACACATCTCTGTTGACATTTTCAGCGATGAGTATCTGAATAAAATCAACGCGATCAAGCTACCGAATACGAAAATCAAGGTGTTACAACGGCTTCTTTCTCAAGCAATTGATGAGTATAAAAAAGTCAACCGTATTATGAGCATGGAATTTTCAGATCGACTCAGAAGAGTTGTTGATGAATACAATAATCGCCGCCGTGATGAGGCTTTCGCTAACGAAGTTCTTGACGATGTAGCAGAACAACTTGCGAAGCTCCTTGAAGAACTCAAGAAAGAAAAAGATTCTTTCAAAGGACTAGGAATCAACTACGAGGAAAAAGCTTTCTATGATATCCTCAAAGCTGTTGCAAAGAAACATGAATTTGAGTATCCGGAAGATAAAATGATTGAGCTATCAAAGCGGATCAAGACGGTTGTAGACGATAAAGCAAAATACACTGATTGGTCCACTCGTGATGACATCAAGGCAAATCTTCAAGTTGACCTTATTCTGCTCTTGGACGAATTTGGGTATCCGCCTGTAACTATTGATGACGTTTACAAAGAGGTGCTGGAGCAAGCTGAAAATTTCAAAAAATATGCCAATTGAAAAGGATTTACTACAAATAAAGATATTCCGTGAATACCTCGAATGCTTCTATGGCTATCGAACGTCAAAATAGTAAATAACTGTCTTTCGAACTAGAAAATGCGTTTTTGTCGGACGGAATTCAAGAATGTTCTTAAACTGGAATGGGCGGAGGAAGTGGTGGTGAGGGAGATTGTGTATGCAGAATAAACTCTAATAGTACTAGAACCGTATAAAAAGCTGATATTTTGAATTTTATTCTCGATTTTTGAAAAACATCTGCAAATATTGAAATTAAGATTTGACTTTCCGCCTAGAATAGAGTACACTGGATTCAGAAAATCATCTGGGAGGAATTGCGATGCTGCTACAATTTTCAGTCACCAACCACCGTTCCATCAAGGATACAGCCATCATCAGCTTAAAAGCATCCACAGATAAAAGTCTGGTCGACTGCCTGATTTCACCGGACGAGAAGAAACAGCTTGTTCCAGTGCTGGCACTGTACGGCGCAAATGCAGCGGGAAAGAGCAATGTCCTCCATGCACTCCTGCTCATGCGGGAAATGGTCTGTGGCCGATATGCCAAGCTGCTGAAGGGCGAACCGCTTCCGCAGGAACCGTTTGCTTTCACAGACCAACCTACACAGCCGACCAGCTTTGAAGCTATCTATTTCTATGGCGGCATCAAGTATGCCTATGGGTTCTCGTTTGACAAGTCCAGAATTTTGACCGAATATCTCTATCACTGGCCTAATGGCCGGGAAGCACTGATTTTTTCCAGAGAAAACAATGACTATCAGTTCCGCGAGAACATTCAAGAGCAGTTCACGCTTGCTGGACGAACTGCCGAAAATCGTCTGTATCTGTCCAGCTCGAACGAGTGGAACTGTCCGCAAACCGAAAAAGCGTATCTGTGGTTCTTTGAAAAGCTGACAGGTTTCATGGGAACAGAAATGCGGCTGGATGCCGCTCTGTCTGCCATCCGGCTGGGCGGCTCCGAAAAGAGCCGTATCCTGCATGAAATGCTGTATGCCGATCTAGGCATCAAAGACATCCGCATCACTGGTTCCAAGGAAGAACCTATCATTTCTGCCCTACACACTCTCGACACTGAAGATGGCACATCCAAGGGCTTCTGGCTTCCGTTGGGGCAGGAATCCGTTGGAACACAGCGATTTTTTTCTCGCATCGGTATGTGGCTCGCTGCTCTGGAATCTGGGGCTGTTCTGGTGGTAGACGAAATTGAATCCAGTATGCACCCACTCCTGACCCGGCACTTGATCGAAATGATGCAGGATGCCGCCATCAATACGAACCATACACAACTCATCTTCACGACCCACGACACCGGGCTTCTCGACTTGACTTTGCTTCGGCGTGATCAGATCTGGTTTGCAGAGAAAGATGAAAAGACCATGCAGACCGATATTTACGCTCTGACTGAGTTTTCTCCCCGGAAAGGTGAGAACATCTCCAAAGGGTATCTGCAAGGCCGCTACGGCGCGATTCCGTTCATTGGAGGGAATGCAGCATGGGCAGAATAAAAGAGATCAGCCGCAAGTCTGCCCACACCAGAAAGCGCAATCCGGTGGTGTATCTCATCTGCGAGGGTAGTGAAACCGAGATTCGCTATTTCAAGCGTTTCCGCAGCCGAGGATGCAATATTGACATTATCCCGATTTCTTCGCAGTATAAGTCCGCTGACAGGCTTGTGCAGAAGGCCAAGGCAACGATGGGCAATAATCCGTATTACCCGGAAGATGGCGATTCCATCTGGTGCGTATTTGACCGTGACGATAACTCCAACGAGGTTCTTCTGCGTGCCAAACAATCCGCCCAAAAGGAGGGCTATCATCTGGCCTACTCCAATCCATCCTTCGAACTATGGTTCTTGTTACACTTTGTAAATCAGCAGACAGAGGTCGAAGATTGTCAGGCATTGATTCGCTTGCTGAAACAGCCAAACAGAATCCCCGATTATGAGAAGAACAAGGATTGCTTTGATACTTTGAAGCCTTTGCAGGCCGCTGCAATTCAGAGAGCGAAAGCCCATACCGAACAGATTCGGAGCCAAGGCATCGAGCTGATTTCACGGCAGAGCAACCCGCTAACAACGGTTTGGGAACTTGTAAAGTATTTGAACTCCAAGATTTGAACTGCATCAATTTGAAAATATAACAAAGCCCACAGGCTGGATACAAAATCCGGCCTGTGGGCTTTGCCTTTTCCATGCAATGATGCGTTTACACAAACATTGCATTCAGTTCCTTGCCTATAAATGTTTTAGAACCATTTGTCAATCTTTTAGCGCATTTCTAAAATACTTATTCTACAAGTGTTCCTTTTTTAATATGATAGTCTATTTCATGCTCATCACAAAAAGCTATAACTTTTTTAGCACAAGTATTATAGAAATCTTGATAACCTTTATATGCGGTCACCTGTTTATTGTAGTGTAGTCTTCCAAAAATAATTCGATTGGCAAAAGATACTCGTTCTAAAAGCTGGTCGAGATTTTGTTCATGAATGTTTGGTGTTGGATATGGTTCGATACTAATCCATGTATAGCAACCCTGTTCACTTAGCGCTTCCAATGCGCGAATGCGTTCTTCCATTGGTGCTGCACCCGGCTCCATTTCCTTTCGGAACTCCTCGTCAAGCGTAACAACAGTTATACCATATTCGTTTTCTAATGGCATATTGGCAAGTTCCACCGGGAGAACTCCCTTTGTCAGCACCGAACAATGAACGCCAAAAACATTTGCTTTTTCAATAATTTGCGTACTTGCCCTACAAATCTCAGGATGCCCATACATATATGGGTCGGTTGAAAAGCAGAGATGCAATGTTCTTATTTTTTCTCTGTATTTGGGCAGTTCCTTGGACAAAAGTGGAAAAATGTTATCAACCAGCTTCGGCTGAATCCATTCCTCGTAGCTACTCACCTTTTTGAAGCGCTTTGCCATCATATAGGCATAGCACGGGTATTTGCAACCGTGCGAGCAGCCTGTTACATGGTTCAGTGTATAATCTCCATATTCAACCGCAGTTTTATATATTAGGCTTTTTCTGATGTTTTCACATTCTTTTTTATCACTCATATAAATGTGTAATTATCCTTTGTAAAATTTACTTTTCCTGCATCATTATGCTTTTCTAGTTTTCCATCTGTTATCATCGGCTTTAACACATGTTTTATAATTTGGGACTTTTTAAGCATCGTTTTCTCAAGAATCTTTTGTTCAATCACAGTATATTCAACTGTCTGACTTTTGAACTCTTCATAAATGAGGTGCTTTGCCTCTTGTGCATACTCTCGGAGGCGTTGCTCTTCGGGGTCTAGAAAATCAAACATTGAAATCTGTTCCACATCTGAAGTCTTCGGCACATGGTTTCTATGAAATTCTTCACCGCCAAAAACATCCCATAGACTATCCTTTAGAACTTCTAATCCCCGAATGCTGGGTGTCGCATAAAGTATTTGATACAACTCAACGTTTTTCATAGTATGGAACGAATAAGAAAAAGTAAATTTGACATGACCGACGTGCAGTTCCTTTGTAACATAATTTATAAATTCGTCCTTGGTTGCAGGTTTAAATCCTCCTAAACACTTTTGAATTCTACCGGTATCTTTAGCAATATTTCGCACATAGTCGCTAGTAAAGAGATTAAAAAGCAACTCACAGTAATTGTTTTCTAAAATAGCATGAAGTTTAGAAATTTGAACCGTCCCGAAATTATAAGGATCAACATATATTAGGTTACACTTTCCATATGCAAAAAGACCCTGCTTATTTTGGGAGTCTGCTGCAATCATATCCAAATAGTCGTTGACATCCTTGTTCTTTGAATGCACTCGCAAATTCGAACTTTTTTGAGGTAAAATATATTTTTGATATATTTTGTCGAAAATTTTTATTCTTTCTTTGTCGATGTCATTCAGGTAGACAACAAATTTTTTGGAAGGAAATTGTTTTGCAAGCCCATTAAAATCCTCTATAACTTCCAGTGCAGTGCAGGCATCACCATCTTTATAGACTCCCGCGTTGCACATACAGTCTATAAAATTAATCTGCTGAATTTCTTTTCGGTTCGCTTCTATTCTCACCCATTGCCTTACATATCGGGCAACATACCTTATTTTATATGTTGTCTGTTCCGCTTTTTCATCCAAATTGGATTCGTCAATTCCCAATTTTTTAAAGTCATTAGGTGAAATATTCATAATTCCTCCACAATGAATTATTATTCCATCACTCTAATCGTACTCTCAATAAATGCAATCTCATCCTCCGTCAACTCGTACTTCTTGTACAGCTTTTCATCCGTCCATTCCACCGTAAAGTCCTGATCAGGCACAAAAGCAAAGTTTGCTCTTGCAATGTGCATAGAAGAATAGGTCAACCGCAACATGAAGCGAGTAAACATTCACCACACCCCCTTCAATTTATTAATATAATAACATACTTTTCGACGTTTGTGAATGTACACGACAAGAAAGCTATTCGCTCATATCTTCATTCTACTTTTTATTATCTCGTGGCTTCATCTCGTAGCTTCTTTTCCGAATATATAAGATGGCAGTCGGGAATGCTTAAAACACATGCGTATGGCAAGCTATTTCGAATAGAATTAATTGCTGTTAATTTCAATTCACAGTCGCTTATACATTATTCCGGCCACATAATCTTCCACTCAAAATACTCTGTCTGCGTAATCTCCCCTGCATACAACTTCTTCTGAACTGCAGCCCAATCCTTTAAAAAATCATCCAAAATCGTATCATCGAACCACATGGCCACCGGGGAGCGCGGCGGCCAGCTATCGTTGTCATCATAGTGCAGCGCAAGGTCTGGGTTGGCATTATACCGCGCTGTGCCGCGCTCGGTGGGAACCAGCTTGATAACGCCGGGCTGCTCCTCGTCCAGCC
>ENA-ORLY01003029-ORLY01003029.1-human-gut-metagenome-genome-assembly--contig:-NODE-3029-length-14476-cov-3.033405_pt1 | contig 14476 bp, 22 predicted proteins | sample MGYA00243071_ERZ508832 | MGnify/ENA primary metagenome ERZ508832 (study PRJEB26277, sample SAMN04329777) | human gut metagenome | biome: human-associated habitat | host: Homo sapiens | place: USA...
GACCAAGGTGTGACTAAGAAACCAAAAAAATTCGCTGTATTAGCGAACTTTTTATTTATTAATAAGCTCTATCTTATTACTTTGTGCTTTTTTGATATTTGATTTTTTTTCTTCTATATTATATTCTTGAGATATTTTTATAAACATATTCTTCATAAAATAACTTATTCTAATAGTTCCAGTTATAAACATTATTATAAAAAATAGACTGCTTATCAACATTACAATATTTACTGTATTTTCACTGTTCAAAAAATATCCCATAATCAAAATATTTACTATCAATATAACTCCCCATACTATAGGCGAAATTATGTATTTACTTAATAACTTTTCTCCACAATGACTTCTAATCACTCTCATTACCCTTGTCTGCATCATACTCATGATTATGGTTAATCCTGTTAATAAAAAACCTATAATTGTTGTTACTAATGTCACTATTGAATTAAGTAGAAATTCTATTTTAGGTATTTTTATATTTTCCACTTTGTAATAAAATACTATTATTATAAGAAAAATTGTTATTACACTAGAAACAATTACAGGCAAATACTCTTCTAAAATCAATTCAACTTTTTCATTATCTTTATTCTTCATAAAATTCCTTTCTATCTGTAAATTTTATTATCATTTTTTCTTTCATTATATCTTTCATGTATTTTTTCAAATATCAATTTATGTGATATATCTTTGTTTCTTTGATATTCAAATGATAGTATATCATGTGTTTTATTCTCGATTAAATCTGCATATTCTACAAAAGAGTCTTCTGTTGTTTTATAAGCTATTTTTAATTTATCCACTTTATTATCTTCTAATAATTCTTCTATTGTTTGAAATGATAATCCTGATGCCATAGTTGTATTCTTTTTTAACCTTCCATTGAACCCTAATTCTAATGTTACATATCCACAATCATATTCATTAATATTATTTAGCATTCTTCCTATAGGTGTAGGATTCTCCTCATTCAAAACTACCTCATCAGTTGCTATACCTATACTTATCTTTCTATATAATGTTTCATCATTTATCTTAGTTAAATCTCGTGGCTTAATTATTGGTTTTAAGGTTATTAACTCATTACTGCCTTTATATATTGCCCTTAACAAATATTCCATTGTAGATGGAAGTATAGCTCTATTATTTCTCTGCATACAAATAATACAATTATTAGGAGCATATAGTAAAGTTACTGACTCTCCAATATATTGACCATCTTCTAGAGTTATAATCTCGAAATTTCCTTCTTCATCTGCAATCCCTGGTAACATAGATTCTCTTAGTCTTAAAACTTGCATTTCCCATAATTCATCTTCTGTTTTATTTACAATCTGAAAACGAATTTTATCATTTTTATAAAATTGTGTTCTTTTAACTACTTCTATTTTGCTTAAATCACTAAGTATACTATCAATATCAAATTTTATATCTGTTGCTACGGTATTATCTTCATTCATTTCAAAACAATGAACTTCGTAATAATCAAACTGTATCTCTTTCTTCATAATATATTCCCCCATTGTTTATATAATACCATTTATATTTTAAAAAATTTGTCGAATTTTGTAATAAAACATAATTTTCGACAAATTTTAATATCCTTTAAATCTATACTTATAAAACCTGTACTATTTTATTAGAAAACTCTTTGATTTTATTTGTAGAATATTCTATAATCCAATTCATTAACTTTTCATCAAAATCATTTGCAAATGGTATAATTCTAAATTTTTTTAAAACTATTAAAATTGCAAATATAATAAAAGCATAAGCAACATATGTCATTGTATAGCCTATACTACCTATAGTTGGTATATTTATATCAAGTTTTTTATATATTATTTTATTACAAGTATAATATGACAATATCCATAATACTTCATTAATTATTGGTGATATTATAAAATAACTTAAAAAGAAACTTTCTGTTACATCTATCTTATCTATTGTTATAGCGCATATAAAATATGTTACTATTCTTCCTGCTGTTTTTACCATTTTATACATCCTACTAACTTCTCCTTTTCACTATAATTATTAAATTTAATACCAGAAGACTTTTTTTATTTTCTTCTGGTATTATTTGTTATCTTTTATATAAAAATACCTTTTACTCTCTTCAAAATTTTCTGCTAACTTATAACAATATATTTCATCAAAATTGAGCTCTCTTAGGTATTCTTTTTCATTTTTTATATTTCTAAATTTATTTAGTGCCTTTGCATATAGTCCATCTGCTACATTTTTTTCAATAGCTTCTTTAATTTCTCTTCTAGAATACACATAGTTTTTTATATTATTAGCCACTATTTCTTTAAGGTTTTTATAATCAAATTTACTATTTGATATTGGTAATGCATATATCTTCAAATAGTTCTCATTTCGTAATTCTAAATCCTTCAAATGCTTCATTTCAAAAGTTTCTTTAAATCCCGTTTCATTGCTACTTTTATTTAACATATTTCCCCCATATACAGAAAAATGTCCTATTTGAGTATAGGCCATTTTTCTTTTGTATTTTCTTGTAATATTATACCATATTTTGTCAAACTCTGTCTACGGGTGTATTTTGTCGTTTAATGTCGAATATTATAACCCAAATATAAATATATATTCATGAGCCAACAAATAAAAATCTCTATTTACATTCTGCCTCCAATAATTAGTCCTTTTGCAATTATGCTGCTCCTTTATAATTATTTCTTTTAATGTGAATCCTGTTTGAATAAAAATATTCATGATATAAAAACCTAACGGAATAACATTTTTATTTTTCCTAATGTCTCCAATTAAAACTGCACAAAATTTATGTTTCTTTAAGATTCTAAAACATTCTTTTGAAAACAACTTCATTTGATTTAAAAATTCATTTAATTCTAATCTTGATAAATCTTCTTTAATATCTTTACTATATTTAATAATATTAGCATACGGTGGATGTGCAAATATGAAATCTATACAATTATCCGGCACTATTCCTTTCAAATTGGTCGAATCTGCTCTTATTAATTTGGGTTCATATAAGTTGTTGCTTTTAAGACTAATTCTTTCTTTTGCCATTTTAAGAGCTTCCAAATTCACATCTATTCCGTACTCCTTTTCTATTAAGTAACTTTGTTTCTATCATTGTAGTACCGCTTCCACAAAATGTATCTAATACTATATCTCCTTCATTTGTATATTTCAAAATCAAATTTCTAGGAACTTGTGGTGGACAATTACCTCTGTAGTCTCCTCTATGTGTTGCCCAATTTCCTCTTTCTTTAAAAGACCATATTGTTGTTTCTTCTAATTCAAATTGTTCTGGTTCATATTTCAAATTCATTCCTCCTTCTAAAATGCATAAAGGGACAACTAATAAAAGTTGCCCCCACAATCTTTTTCTATTTATTAATCTTCTTCTGGTACTGGTAATCCTAATTTTTTTAATGGTATATATTCAAAATAATATTGACATCTTACACTTATTATATAATCTAATACATCTTTATACTGTGGTTTTTTAAACCAATCGCTTAATAGATATACATATTCTACTTCTATATTAGCTCTTGATAATAGCTTTTGATATTGTTTCTTCTTAAAGTCACATGTTTGTAATTTTTCATCTACCGAACCTGCGACTTGTTGAAATTTGCATTCTATAATAAATAGTGTATTATCAACTATAACATATATACAATCATCTGGTAACAATTGCTTTGATATTATTTCTTTCCAATTTATATTATATTCTTCCAAAAAACTGTAAAATTGATGTTTTTTAAATACTCTAGCTACTAATTCATCTTTGTAATATACCTTATCTTTTTCAACTTTATAACCTTTTTGTTTGCCTAAAAAAGTTGATAAATCTGTTTTACCCTCAAATGCTAGACCTGTTAAAGTATTTGCTCCTCCAACTCCATCTTTTATCATTTTCTTGCCTCCTTTATTTCTTCATATCTTTTTATCGATAAATCTAGATATTGTTTTTCTCTTTCTATTCCAATATAATTTCTTCCAAACTTATATGTTGCAATTCCAGTTGTTCCGCTCCCACTAAATGGATCTAAAATTATATCATTTTCTTCTGTAGATGCTAATATTATTCTTTCTAATATTTCTAATGGTTTTTGTGTAGGATGTTTACCACATTTCTTTTCTGATGGTTTAGTTAAACTTGTTATCCAAACATCTTTCATTTGTTTTCCATTATTCATTTCTTTCATCAGTTCGTAATTAAACTTATATTTACATTTTTTTATATCTTTTCTTGCCCATAACATTGTTTCAGTTGAATGTGTAAATGCTTTGCAAGCTAAATTGGGTGGTGGATTTGTTTTTTGCCATGTTATATTATTAATTATTTTAAATCCTTCTTCTTCAAGTGCCATACCTATGGAATAGATATTGTGTAATGTTCCACTTATCCAAATAGTTCCATTATCTTTTAATATTCTATAACATTCTTTTATCCACTTTTTATTAAATCTATGTTTATATTTTAATGAATCAGATGCATCCCATTCTCCTTTATTTACTGTTACCATTTTTCCACCGACTACATGTTATTCCATTATTTGATAAAAAATATGGTGGATCTGCAAATATTGTATCTATTGTTTTATCTTCAAACTTTTTCAATACCCTAAATGTGTCACCTTTTATTAATTTAAAATGGTCTTCATCAAAATAATATTTTCCTGTATACATTATCACACTCCATTATGCATCATAGTTTGTTACTAATATTTCTGATATCTTTCCTCTTCCTTTTGAATTTGCATTTATCATTCTACTTGCATATATTTCATCTATATTGAATCCTTGATATATATTATCAAAGAAAGTATCTTCTTTATTTGTGTTTTTCGGATTTGAATTGCTTAGCATTAGCTTTGCATTTTGTTCATTTAATTCTCTATAAAATTCTGCTAATTCTCTTTGATTATCATCGTTAAAATCTTCTTTTGTATATGATGTAAATCCTGATGTTACATTTAATGGCCTGTATGGTGGATCAAAATACACAAATGTATTTTCTGTTACATATTCCATACTTCTTCTATAATCTCCATATTGAAATTGTACATTTTGTATTAACTCTGATAAATTTCTCAAATTTTCTTCATCACATATTGTTGGATTCTTATAGTTTCCCATAGGAACATTGAATTTTCCTGCTTTATTAACTCTATATAATCCATTAAAACATGTCCTATTTAAGTATATAAATTGAGCTGCCCTTTGTATGTTTTGTTCAATTCCTTCTAATCTATAATTATTATATTCATCTCTTTTATTGTAAAAGTAATTTTTTCTTTCTTCTTGTTCCAATTGTAAATATTCTGTTTCCATTTGTTTTAGATTTGTAATCAAATCTTCTACATTGTTTTTTATGACATTGTATGAATTTATTAAATCTATATTTATATCAAATGCATATGCTTCTTGTACATCATATTTTTGCAATATATCTATTAATACCGCTCCACCACCTACAAATGGTTCTATATATCTTTCTATTATTCCATTTTTTAGTTCATATGGGTAGAAATTATTTAGCTGTGGTATTAAACTTCCTTTTCCTCCAGCCCACTTTACAAATGGTCTTATTTTTTCTGACATTTTCGTACCTCTTTATTGTATTTTTTGTAATTTTATCACATTTGTTATAATTTATCTACATTTTATACAATAATATTTATTTTAAATCATTTATCCAATTTTCTAATATTTCTAACAACTCATTTATAAGATATTTTTTACCTTTTTCCATATTTATATCTTTTATCTTTTCAATTTCTTTCTTTATTCTTAATATACTATCAATATCACCTTTATAATAATTTTTTAATTCTTTCTGTTCTTTTGGAATATATTTAAAATTATGTACTATATTTATTCCCCTTATAAACTCTAATATATTTTGAGAATCACTATATTTAATATTATTTAATAATTCTTTATCATCTATACTTGAGAAGAAGCTTTTATTTCTCTCAAATTCATTTTTATCATTCTCACAATATTCTTTAAATTTTCTTCCCCAATTAGTTTGATTTAAAATTTCTTTTGATTTTTCTTTTCGATTTTTAATAACTCTTTCTCTATCATATGTCTCCCATTCTTTAAGTGTATCATAATATCCTGGTTTTTCTGTATTATATCCCAGAGTGCATGGTATAAATTCGGTAATACAGTTGTTTTTATTCTTTTTTATATTATATTCCATTAAATTAATAATATCTTTTATTATTATTTCATCATATTTAGCATATCTAATTTCTAGTAGATAACACAAAATTTTACTATATAAATCTATCATATACATATCATCTTTTATTTCATTTTTCATTTCTTTAAGTGCTTCTTCAACTTCATTATCTTTTTTTCCAAAAAAATTTGTTACAACTTCATATGGACTTCCTTTTCCATATATATCATTTTGGTCTTTTTTATTATATATATCTAATACTTTCTCTATATCTTCTAAATCTATAATTGAATATTGTACTAGCTTATCAACAAATTTAAATCCTAATATTTCTATTTTATCATCTCTTATAGTTAAGTTTATCAATCCAAATGAGCCTAATAAAGTACTCCAATCATATAATTTTATGTTTTCTTTATACATAATAGTTACATGTAATAAATATATTAATATATTATCTAGTAATTTATTATAGACATCTTCATCATAATTTTTATATGTAGATTTTACTTCTTCTATTTTTTCTATTATTGTCTTAAATTTAGAAATACAAATTTTAAGTGTTCTTATATTCTTATAATTAAATTTTTGCATTATTTCAATTATTTTATATTTATTATCTTTTATTATTCTTGAAATTAACTGCTCTTTTTCTTCATCACATATATAATCTAAGATTATTTCTATATTTGGATTATAATATATAACTTCGCCTATTAATTTTTCTTTTATTTCATAATATACTTTGTTTTGATATGAACTTTCCACTTCTGCCATCTTGTCTTCATTGGCAATTAATATAGTCTTTACATTTTTATGCTCTATCAATTCATTTATATACCCTAATAACTCTGTAATAGAAATCATACATCTTTCTAAATCATCAAAAATAATAATATATTTAGAAATTTCTTGGAACATTTTAATTAAATCCATTATATAATCTTTTTTTTCTAAAGAATTAATATAAGTTTTGGCTCCATTTATCAACATTTTCGAAGTTTTTCTTTCATTATTAATTAATATACCGTTTTCTATTATAGAATAAATTATTTTATTTTCTAGCTGAGTTATATCTTTTATTCCATACAATGACATATATATTATTCCTTTATATCTGCAAGTTTCCTTTATTTCTTTCTGTAACTTTACTTTTAAACTATTTTTTATGAAAAATGTTTTTCCTACACCCCATTTGCCATCAATTAATATGGCATATTCCGTATTTTCTTTTCTTATATATCTTAATATTAATTCGCAAATTTCTTCATCCGTTATATATATTTCTTTCTTTTTTTCTCTTATATGTTCATCTAATTTTTCTTCTAATTCTTTATCCATTTTTTACCTCCATTTTATATTTTTATATCATACATAATTTAAAGCAACAACAAAATCTAACATTATTTTCTATATATCTTGCAATTAATAATAATCTAAGCTTAAATACACAACCAACTGGAGGTGATAATATGAATTCAAAGACTATACTATCTCTATATAATGGAGACTATTCTTGTATTGAAAGAGCTATACCTAAAGATTCCAAATATGCTAAAGCTTTGTCTAAATGTACTGATTTGCAAGAAAAATTAGCTCAATTAGTGGATAAAGAAACCTTTTCGTTAATAGAAAAAGTTTTAGAATATCAAAGTGAATTATCTGCTATTGAAATGGAAGAAGTATTTACAGAAGGATTTTCTCTGGCTGTATCTTTACTGCTGGAAGCAATTTCAAAGGAATAATGTACCCCCTCCCTCCTCCTATTTCCCGAAAGTTTTTAAAGCACTCCCCTCGTCGTTCCCCCTTTTGGCTTTGTAGAAATTAGAGGCGGGGTGATCTTTATTTTTTCGGTATGTATTTTTTTATTTATATTTCAATACTTATAGATAATATCTACCGATTATCATACTAAAAATAGATTAGTTATTTCAAACTAATCTATAAAATTATTTCATATCATATTCCCACAAACTCAATTTACCTTTTGCTTCTATTGGCTCATCAAATACTTCTACATTTTCTAGCTGCCAACCATAATTTTCTTTAAAAGAACTATCTGTGTATATATCTTTATTTTCTTTTAATAACATCGCTTTAAATTCTGGTGACATTTTCACACAATCTACTAATGTTACTTTTCCTAATATTTTTCCTGCTGGCAAATCTTCTGGAATATATTTTGATAATCTTTTTATTGCTTCTTTATCTATTCCTTTTCCCGCATGAATTAGTAAATCTCCTCTATATTTAGTTTGCCAACTTCTAAATTCAAATCTTTTATTACCCTGCATTATTAATGTTGCCCAAGGTTGCTTTATAGTTAATACTTTCATATTTTTCTCTCCTTAAGTATTTCCTTAAATAATTCTCTAGTATTATCATATGTAATTGTTTCAATTGCCTCATCGAAATCTAACCATTTTATATCATTCACTTCACATTCCTGTGCTTTTATCTCTCCACCTATACATTTGGCAATAAATAATACTACTTGTTTTAGTTTTCCTTTATCTGTTACATATTCCATTGTATATCTTTTATTAGCATCAATTTCTACATCTAAATTTGTTTCTTCTTTTACCTCTCTAATTGCAGTTTCAATCTCTGTTTCATTTTTTTCAACATGTCCTTTTGGGAATCCCCAATGCCCTTTTGTTTGCTTGATTAATAGTACTTTATTATCCTTTGTTATAATGCATCCACAAGATTTTTCCCTTTCTTTATTAGTTCTTTTATTTAATCTCTTATCTAATTCTACTTCTGCTTTTTTCACGAAATAATTATCTGTATAAATTGGTATCTCAATTTCATTAATTTTTTTAATTAATTTTTCTATAGTATCTAATTCCTTGTTTTCTTCAGTTTCTATTTCTATTAAATTATCTCCATTTTTTATATCTTTAATTGCTAATTGAAATCCATCTTTTTCGTATACTACATCATCTTCTTTTATATTCATAATTTCTTTGTACCCTATTGCTTTTAATAATTTCTTAGCATCCTCTATTTCTAGAATATCACAATTAACAGCTTCTTGATTTAATATATTGCCAGACTCATCAAAGTTTTTGATTTTAAATGTTATTAGTTTTGTTCTTCTATTTGACATCTTCCCTATAATATCTCTTACTAATACTGCTTTAGATAAAATATCTCTTGTATTTATCTTATCTAAATCTACTTCTTCAGGTATGAAATATGTATCATCCATTGAAAATTTGTCTATTATTTTGAATCCTTTTTCTTTTACTATCTTATAGAACTCATTTAATTCACATTTAATTTTTACTGTTATTTCATTACTCTCTTTTAAACTCATCTTATTCTCCTTTCTATTTTTTCTTTGCTATCACATTAAATATATGCCAATGCTTCATTTTGCCTAAACCAGTAGTTCCATCTTTTTCAACTTCTTTAAACTCTATAATCTCAAAATCTTTAAATAATTCTATTACCTGCTCTTTTGTTAAAAAAGTCATTTCTTCTTTTGTACTTTTCCATTCATCGTTATTTCCGAAGAAATTACCGACGAAATATCCATCTTTTAAAATGCTATCATTTATCTTATTCCATAATTCTTTAAAATTATTTTTATTGCAGAATGGGAGACAATAATTAGCTACAATTAAATTACTTTTTTCTAATTCAAGGCTTTCAAAATTTTGATTTTGGAATCTAAATTTTTCTAACTCTTCATTATTTAATCTTTTAGAAATTCTTTCTTCAACACTTTCTCTATCAATTGCAAGTACATTCCAGCCATTTTTTATTAAATATACTGTATCATTTCCAGCACCACAACCTAGTTCAATTGCTTTACCTGGATTACATTTTACTTCTTCAATCAAATATTGCACATTGTTTCTAGGCTTTTCCGATTCTGTATTATCATAATATTTTTCAATATTTCTCATATTATCAAATCCCTTTATAATTCAAATTTATATAACTTTTCACCATTGTTTAAATTTTTTATAAATTTAGCACCAAATTTTTCATAATAATTATATAAGTCGGTTTTTAAGAATATTTCTTTACAATTTCTTCGCCTGCTTTCTTCTAGAATTGCATTATTCAATATTTTTGAATATCCATTTCCTCTATATTTCTTTTTTACATACATTGTTGCATACCAAGGCGTTAAATTTATGCACTCATCACAATCATTTGGAAATATTGAAATAAATCCAATTAATCTATCATTACTTAACAATATTAATTTGCAAAAGTCATCATTTTTTAAGTTACTTTTTATTTTCTCTATTTTTTTAACAATTCTATTTTCCTTATCCTTTTCTTTATTATCCGCCCATTCTTCATATTCCAAAATGGCAACTTCTTCTAGAAACTCTAATTTGTTTAAAAGATTATATACTTCAACCATATGAATCACCTCTATTGTTCTGGAATTTGTTCTCCACAATTATACCACTTCCTGTGAATTATTGAAATACATTTCCTGTTAAAACTTGTTTAGCTGTGCCAAGTCTCGCCCTAATTGTGACCAAAGTGTGACAATTTTGCCCAAAAATGCAAGAAAAAAGCACCTGCTAAAATCTAGCAAATGCTTCATTTTATTGTGGTTGCGGGGGTAAGACTCGAACTTACGACCTTAGAGTTATGAGATGTGCTTGAAACGTTTATGTAATTTAGTGAAATCAATGGTTTTAGCTGATATTTCAATAAAAATTGGGGAAATGGTTTTTAGAACATTTGTGCATTTTTTGAACTTTTTTGAGGAGTTTTTCCCCAACTCTTCCCCAAGTATTTTTGATAGATTTTAAATATGTTTTGTGATTTTTTATTGCAAAATTAGTTTGTAGTTTTTATTGCAAATTTAGTTTGTGTTTTTTTATCGCAAATTTAGAATGAGAAACCTAAGGATTTATTTTGGAGGTTTTAGAAATGAATAATAAGATTACTTATCATAGAGAAGGAGATTATTTTATTCCTGATTTGTGTTTACCTAAACAACCTGATGGACATATTGGAAAATATGGAAGTTTAAGATTAAATTATTTAAAGAATTTTGATATATCTTTTTATACTGAATTACTTATCAGTGGTACTTTGAAACAACATTTGCTAGATATAGATAATGATGCTAGTAATAAGGTTAATTTACTTATAAAGAGTTTTGCAGAAAATGAAAATGTTGATGAGTTGTTAAAGGAGCATCATCAAATGGAGTGGATTCAGGCTATGAATAGTTTTAAAAATAAGGCTGAAGAAATTGTTTTGAATGAGATTATATATGTGTAGGAGGTTTTGAATATGGTTAATTTTAGAGAGGTTAATGATGATGATATTTTAAAGGAATGGTTGGCGTTTAGAGAGGATACTTTGCTTTGTCAGCTTTCTGATGAGGATTATAAGCATGGTTTGAATTTTGATAAGTTTTGCGAAAGGATTTTGCGTAATGTTTCTAAGGATAGTAGACAGTTTGTTCAATCTCAACTTGATAAGTTGTATGATGATTTTATGAGGTATCTGGATTATTGGAATGAGAAGTATTATAGGAATGGGTTTGTGGATGGAAGTCAGATAGCTATGGGATGTTTTGATGAATAATTAAAGACGAGATAATTCTCGTCTTATTATTTTATTATAATTCTAATGTTCCAATATAATAATCATATTCATTTGATTTATATTTATCTTTCAAAAAATTAACATGATAATTTTCATTAGAAACATAAATATGTATATTATTACCTGTACAATCAAATGTTATATCTCCTGCTGAATTTTGTGTTAAAGTATTATATCCACTATAATAATTCAAGTTTTCCGATGGAGCTTCTCCTATAACAATAAGTTTTGGATCAATTTTGTCTAGTATTACCTTTGGAATTTTTCCTGAACTTCTTCCATGATGAGGTGCAAATATAATATCCGCTTTTTCAATATTCAAATCATCTTTTATGCTTTCCATAAAATCTTTTTCTAAATCTCCAAATCACAATACATTTGCGCCATCTTTTAAACTATACTTTATGATCGGTGAAATGTTATTAGGGCTTTCACCATTCTTAGCCTTTTCAAGAGCTTCCTTATAATATGAATTATTTGTTTTAGGCCATAATATATTAATTCCAGAACTTCCTCTTTCCTCCCCGTTGTCATCCATTCCACTCATATTCATCCATTTTCTTGAACATCCTTCATAAATGTAATAATGCTTATCCCCATCTCTTAAATCACAATACTCTTCAAAGTCCTCTGTGTCTTCACTTTTGGTAGCTTCATTCTCAACACAATAAAAATTTGCTATTCCTAATTTATCTCTGAAGCTTTTTATTCCTAATATATGGTCTTCATCTGGATGTGTTGATATAAATCTATGTATGTGTTTTTTTTTGGATTTTTCTTCTATTTCTTTCATAATTCTATCTTTGTTATCTTCATGCATATAACAGTCGATAACAGTAAAGTTATCAGAATTATGTTGTATATAAAACATATCCCCTTCCCCGACAGAAAATGATTTAATTACACTCATGTTTATTCCTCCTCTTTATTTATTTTTTCTACTACTATTTGGCTAACCAAATCCCTAAATTTCATTTTACATGATATAATTCCCACTATATATGATACTATGCTAGCTATTAATTCTTTATAAAAATATTTAGGCCATATTAATGTTAATATAAAAACTACAATTGTTATGATAAATATTGTAAATACTATATCTCTTATGACACAATATTCTGAATTTTTGCTTTTTACAATTATATTCTCTCTTACAGGTTTATAATACTTGCAATAAAACTCATTATTAGTTATGTTTTCTAGTTGTTTACTTTCTTTAACTTCCTTTGAAATTCTTTTATCATTTTTTATATATTTGCTTGCATTTTCAAAAGGAGTTTTCGAATAAATAATACCTAACCCTATTCTTTCTTTTATACTTCTGTTAAATATAGATAAAAATAATAGTGTTAAAATTAAGATAATTGCATCTACTGGCCATATGCTTTTAATTATATCACCGCATATAATATTTATATTCGAAAATATATGATGTGTAGCTGCAACTATTAAAGTATATATCGGGATATATCTTTTTTCAAAATTTATTTCCATATCCATTTCCTTTCTATATATCACTAATTCTAACATTTTTTATTTTAAATTTACATATTAAAAATGCGACAAAAATAGCATTTTTTTACTATTTTGTCGCATTTTGTGTCATTTTATAATTTTCATATAACTCATCTATATTTTCACATTTTAAACTTTCTTCCATCATTTTTATAATTTTTGTTTTTTCTTTTAAAGAAATGGATTTATTTTTAAAAAAACTATATGAAATTTCTATATATTCTTTTTCCTTTATTGGATTTACTCTTAATAAATTATCTAAACTAATTTCATAATAATTTGCAAGATTAACTGCGTCTGTTATAGTCATATCTCTTTTGTTAGTTTCCCAACTAGAAACTTTCGAACGGCTAATATCCAATATTTCTGCTAAATTTTCTTGTGTTATATTTCTGTCTTTTCTTAATTCTCTTAATTTTTCTGAAATTAAATAGTCCATATTTTTCTCCATACTTTTTTATTATATATACCATTTATTTTTTGCAAAATTTGTCGAAAACTGTAAAAAGAGAAAAATTTTTTTACAAATATTTCTCTCTCTTTTTTGTTATTAACTATTCATTTTATTAAGCTTATTTACTAAATTCAGTATTTCACCATTTAATTCTCCAATTGTCTTACAATATTGGCTTTCACCTATATTTTCTTGTAAATTTTCCAATATGTCTTTCCAGGAATTTTCATCTAATTTTGTTATTTTATGAATATCTTTATTCATTATATTTCTATAATTATCAATCTCGCTACCATTAATATGTAAATACATATAATCATTGTATTGCTTTAGTTCTTCTATCTTATCTTGATTTATGAAAATGTATATAAATAAACATATCAATTCATATAAAAAGACAGAATAAATTAAATTATTTTCAGTTTTTAAATATTTATTTATAAAATCAAATTATGCGGGATTTTCACAGTGCGTAGCAGCCCCACATTATTAAATTTAGATTGGAGAAGAATATGGGAATATTTACAGGTAAAACAGCCATCATTACAGGTGGCGGAAAAGCAAAATCAATCGGATATGGCATAGCTACAGCATATGCCAAAGAAGGTGCAAATCTTGTTCTTACAGGACGTAACGAACAAAAACTTATTGACGCAAAGGAAGAGCTTGAAAAACTCTATGGTGTTAAAGTCCTTGCTGTCCAG
>ENA-ORLY01003041-ORLY01003041.1-human-gut-metagenome-genome-assembly--contig:-NODE-3041-length-14424-cov-3.081829_pt1 | contig 14424 bp, 9 predicted proteins | sample MGYA00243071_ERZ508832 | MGnify/ENA primary metagenome ERZ508832 (study PRJEB26277, sample SAMN04329777) | human gut metagenome | biome: human-associated habitat | host: Homo sapiens | place: USA...
GATCCCCATAAAGTCCTTGAATTTATTGATGAAACTCATAACGGCCTCCTTGCGCAGAATATTTGATATATAAATCTATTATCCCATTCTTTGTGGTTCCTGTCAATGCGTTACCACAAGAAATTGTGTCCATGTCCGGCAGTTCCCTCACAAATCACTAAGCGGCATCCCATCGTAAAGCTCCGTTTTACTTGCAATAAGCTTATCGAAGATATTGAGCTGCTCTTCGCCGGTATAATTCAGCCGGCTGATGTAGTAGGTATCCCCTTCGTAAATGATATCCACCGTCTTGAACTTGACACTGTACCCGTTATCGACATAAACGCCCTTTACGCCATCCACAATGCGCAGGTATTCTTTATCGAACCGCACGCCGGTATAATTTTCGGAAGAAAGTCGCACCGTAGCTGCCCGGCGGGATACGGTATCCTCCGTAACGGTATCACCCCGGATGACCAACATCATGGCGCTGCCATCATCGGAAAGCTCGGTGCGCACCACCGTGCCCTGTGCTGTGCCTCCCCCGGCAAAAGCGAGATTGACCCGGCTGCCCAGCTGGTAGTTTTTGTGCTCCTTGCTGCTGATGGTCAGCGCAAAGTACCACTCCGGCCCGGAAACTACCTTGCCCAGCCCAGCTTCTTCCGTTTCACCGGCAGTCAGCAGCGTTTGCAGGTCATCGCAGCTCATCGCTTCCAGGCGGGCCGGGGTATATTCCCCTTCCCGGCCATCCACCGCACTGCTGAAATACCCCTCCAGTGTGCTGTATACCGCTTCCCCGCTGGCACTCCCAGATGTCTGGGCCTCCAGCTCAGCAGTGCGGGCTTCCAGCGCCTCTGTTTTCCCGGTAATGCCGCTGCCCAGGTTGATCTCCTCCTGCAGGTTCAGCGCCAGGGTATCCATCCCGCTGTAATGCTCCAGTGCCACCGCTTCCGCCAGCTTTTGCAGGTCGATATCGGTATTCCTGGTCAGGTCGCTTACGGTAGGGGTATTGCTGCTTTGCAGCTGGGCCAGTACCCTCTGCAGCATGGTCAGCTCCTTCTGGGCCTCTGCCCGGCGCTCCGCCAAGTCGGCACTCAGGGCATCGCTGTACCGGTAGGCCAGCACGCTGCCCACCCGCACCTTTTCGCCATCACGCACCGCATAGCGCAGGTTGCTGCCCGCGGACTGGTCCAGGCTTTTTTCCTCCCGAAAAAACACCCCCTGAGCGGTAGTGCTGTGGTACACCGTATAGCGGTATACATTCTCGGTAGTATAGTCGCTGAAAAAGTGCCGGTAGGCATGGTAGCCCGCAAACACCAGCAAAAATGCCGCCATAATAAAGGTCAGCAGCTTGCCCATTCCGCTTTTCATGCCATTCCCTCCTTTTCCAGTATCTCCATTGCCTTATCCAGCGGCGTTTCCCCCGCGGCCAGCGTGTCCGGCTCGATCCAGCGCATCCGCTGATCCGTCCCAAACCAGGTCAGCTGACGCTTAGCGTAGCGGCGGGTACTTTGCTTCAGCTTTTCCAGCGCTTCCTCCTGGGTTTCTTTGCCGTCCAGCCAGCTATACAGTTCCTTACAGCCGATGGCCTGCGCGGCGGTAGCGGTCAGGCCCTGTTCCCGGGCAGCTTTTACCTCCTCAGTCAGCCCCATCTCCACCATTTTATCCACCCGCCGGTTAATGCGTCCATACAGCGTTTCCCGGTCGTGATAGCGCAGCCCCAGCTCAATGACATGATAGGGACATGGCTCCCGCAGGCTTTCGGCTTCGTGTTCCCGGATGGACTTTCCGCTGACCGTCATCACCTCAATGGCCCGGATGACCCGGCCGATATTATTGGGGTGGATACGCTTGGCCGTTTCGGGGTCCATTGCTTCCAGCCGCCGCCACAGGGCATCATTGCCCTCCCGCTCCGCCAGCTGCCGCAGCCGCTCCCGCAGCGCTTCATCGCCGGTGATTGCCTCGCTGTACTGCACATTGTCCACAATGGCCTTGATGTAAAGCCCCGTACCGCCGCACAGCACCGGCACCTTGCCCCGGCTTAGAATATCATTGATCTCCTTGCGGGCCAACTCCGCGTAATCCGCCACCGAAAAAGCCCGATCCATCGGCAAAAAGCCGATAAGGTGGTGAGGCACCGCCGCCAGCTCCTCCGGGGTGGGCTTTGCCGTGGCAATGTCCACTCCCCGGTAGATCTGCATACTATCGGCGGAAACGATCTCTCCATCCACCGCTTTCGCGATTTGGATGGCCAGCGCTGTTTTGCCGGAGGCCGTGGGTCCCGCCACTACAATCAGCGTATTCGGTTTCAGCCGCACGGCACTCCCCTCCTTCTACGCAAAATGGATCAAACGATCCTCCCGAACATTCTTTCCAACTCCCGCCGGGTAATGACAATGGCCACCGGCCGCCCATGCGGACAGTTGCGCACTGTGGGGTCCTCCCGCAGCAGCCGCAGCAGCTCCTGCTGCTCCCGCTCCATCGAGGGAATATTCCCCTTGATGGCCGCCTTGCATGCCACCGAGTGATACAGCTCATCATAGATGGCTTCCTCATCCATGCCGCCGCGATGCAGCAGCCGCTCACACAGCTCGGTCAGCAGGTCCTCCGCCGGGATATCCTCCAGGATGGTCGGGACTTCCCGCACCCGCAGGCACCCCTCACCAAAGTCCTCCGCAGCAAAGCCTGCCCGCTCAAAGCAATCCAGGTTCTTTATGGCGGCATCGTACAGCTCCCGCGGCATATGGATGGTCAAAGGCACCAACAGCACCTGGCGTTCCACAGCGCCGCTTTGGTGCTGGCGCTTCAGCCGGTTGAAGAGGATCCTCTCATGGGCCGCATGCTTATCAATAAGCAGCATTTCATTGTCCCGCTCCGCTATGATATATGTCGCAAAGACCTCTCCGATCAGTCGGTAATCCGGTTCCGGTTCCTGCGCCTGCTCAGGTTCCTCTCGTTGCGCCGTCGGTTCCAGGGGCTCAGTCACCACCGGCTTACCGCCGTACATGGGCAGGGTCACCAGCTCATGGTGCTCGGCTTTTGCTTCCTCCACCGGTAGATCAACTACCACAGGTCTGCCGCCTATGGCCGGCAGTGCTACTGCCTCATTGCTCTTATCTGTAATAGTTACCGCCGGGTTTTCCGCCTTTTTATGCGGTTCATCGTCTGTAACTCCAATTTCCTCTACAGATGTTTTTGGCTTTACCGGCTCCCATTTTCTCGGCTCTGCCGGGGGCTGCGCCCCCATGCCATAGCTTGTCCCCTTTGGCGGCAGGCCACGGCGGTACTGGTCGCTTCCGCCGCCGCTCATCAGGGTACCCATGCTGCCGTAGCGCTTTTTCTCCGGCAGGCTTTCCGCCATTTGACGGTACTGTTCTGCCGTCATGCGGGTCTGGGTACCTTCTGCTGGGCGGTTACGCAGCTCAAAATTGCTAAAGCGCTTGCCGCCCACATCCCGCACCGCCACCGTCCTGTTCATCCGGGCCAGGGCGCCGCGGCAGGCGTTCACCACCGCATCAAAGACCGTCCGCTCATCGCTGAGCTTCACTTCCAGCTTGGCCGGGTGGACATTCACATCCACCTGGGAAGGGTCTACCATCAGGTTGATAATACACCCCGGGAACTTGCCCACCATGATGTGGTTGCGGTAGCTTTCCTCCACCGCCGCCATGATGGTAACACTTTTCACATAGCGATTGTTGATGAAAAAGTGCTCCATGCTGCGGGAGGGCCGGCAGCATTCCGGCCTTGCCAGGTAGCCGCTGATCCGGATGGGCCCATTCTCACACTCCACCGGGATGAGTCCCCGGCCAAATTCATTGCCATATACCGCAAAAATGGCTGCCAGCAGGTCGCCGCTGCCGGGGGTAGCCAGCTTTACTTCCCGATCCCGGATAAGCTTAAAGGCGATTTCCGGGTGAGAAAGCGCCAACCGATCCATCAGCGTTGCCACCGCTGTTCCCTCGGTGCTGTCCTTCTTCAGAAATTTCATCCTGGCCGGCACATTGTAGAAGAGATTTTTTGCCGTGATGGTGGTTCCCACCGGGCAGCCCGCCTCCGCCAGTTCTCCGGCGCACTCCCCGGCCAGCGTGTACCGCGTCCCGATCTCCTCGGTCGCCGCGCGGGTCAGTATCTCCGTTTCGCTCACCGCGCAGATGGAGGCCAGCGCCTCCCCGCGGAAGCCCAGCGTCCCGATGCGGTCAAGATCCTCCGGGCGCAGCACCTTGCTGGTGGCATGCCGCAGGAATGCCTTTGGCACATCCTCCCGCTCGATGCCGCAGCCGTTATCGGTCACACGGATGAGCCGTACCCCGCCGTGCTGTATTTCCACCGTAATGGCGGTCGCCCCGGCATCGATTGAATTTTCCACCAACTCTTTCACCACCGAGGCGGGACGCTCTATCACTTCACCCGCCGCGATCAGCTCCGCGGTTTCCCGGTCCAGTATATTGATTTTCGGCACAGGCTCATCTCCTTTCACTGTACTTGCCATGGTGTCTTTGGTTTATATTGCCGCTTACAGCAGCTTCTTCAGTTCATAAATGAGGTTCAACGCCTCGATGGGCGTTAGGGTATTGGGATCGGCACCGCGCAGCCGTTTCTTTATGGCTTCCGCCTTTTCATCAATGAAATACAACTGCTCGCTTTCCTCTTTGGGCTTGGCGCGGGTTTTTACCTTTGCCTCGCTCACGGTCTGCCCCTCCTCCAGAGAAGACAACACCTCGTAGGCTCTGTCGATGACCCACCGGGGGATACCCGCCAGCTTGGAAACCTCGATACCGTAGCTTTCATCCACCCCGCCGGGGATGATGCGCCGCAGGAAGACGATATCCTCGCCGCGCTTTTTTACCGCCACATTGTAGTTTTTCACACAGGGAATAAGCTCCTCCAGCTCGGTCAGCTCGTGGTAGTGGGTGGCAAAGAGCGTCTTGGCCCCCAGCTTTTTGCGGTCGGCAATGTATTCAATCACCGCCCGGGCAATGCTCATGCCATCATAGGTAGAGGTCCCCCGCCCGATCTCATCGAGAATGAGCAGGCTCTTTTCGGTGGCTTCCTTCAGGATATTCGCCACCTCGCTCATTTCCACCATGAAGGTGGATTGGCCGGTGGTCAGGTCATCGCTGGCGCCCACACGGGTATAGATGCCATCCACAATGCCGATGCGGGCACTGGCCGCCGGGACAAAAGACCCCACCTGCGCCATCAGCACGATAAGCGCCACCTGCCGCATATAGGTGGATTTACCCGCCATATTGGGGCCGGTCAGTACCGCAATCTGGTTTTCCCGGTTATTGAGCTTGGTATCGTTGGGCACAAAGGGCACGCCGTCCAGCAGCTGCTCCACCACAGGGTGCCGCCCCTCGCTGATTTCAATTTCATCCGAGAGATCCACCGTGGGGCAGCAGTAGTTGTTATTCAGCGCCACAGTGGCCAGGCCGCACAGCATATCCAGCCCGGCTACGGCCGCCGCCGTCTGCTGGATGCGCGGCAGCTCCGCCGCAACCGTCGCTCTCACCTGCTCGTACAGCTCGGAAGCCCGGTCTATGGCTTCCTGCTGGGCGTGCAGCACCCGTTCCTCCAGCTCCTTTATCTCCTCGGTAATGTACCGCTCGGCATTGGTCAGGGTCTGCTTGCGGATATAGTGCGCCGGCACCTGATCCTTGAAGGAATTGGATACTTCAATGTAATAGCCGAACACCCGGTTATACCCGATGCGCAGCGTCCGGATGCCGGTGGCATCCTTTTCCCGTTCCTCTATCTCCGCCAGAATGCCCCGGATATCCTTAGAAAGATGCCGGGCCTCATCCAGCTGCTTATCGTACCCCTCCCGGATAACACCGCCTTCTTTCAGCGGAATATCACTGTCCGGATCGATGGCCGAGCCGATGAGCCGGGCCACATCCTCCAGGGGGTCTATGTTCTGTTCAATTTCCCGCAGCAGGGCGCACTGCACCTCACCCAGCAGCTCCTTAATGGCCGGCAGGCGGGCTGTGGTGGCCCCCAGGGCGATCATATCCTTCACCGGAGGATTGCCGTACACCACCCGGGTCATCAGCCGTTCCAGGTCATACACGCCATCCAAGGCCGCCGCCAGCTCACTGATGAGAATACTGTTCCGGGTCAGCTCGGTCACGGCATTCAGCCGCCGGTTAATGGCATTGACCGATAAAAGCGGCTGCTCGATAGAGCTTCTCAGCAGTCGCCGTCCCATCGAGGTCTTGGTCTTATCCAGCACCCAGAAAAGCGTTCCCCGCTTTTCCCGGCTGCGCATCGTTTCGGTCAGCTCCAGGTTGCGGCGGGCCGCCACATCCAGCCGCATATATTCCTGCGGCAGATAGCTTTTTGCCTCCAGCAGGCGCTCCAGCCCGGTGAACTGTGTCACCCTCAAGTAGGCCATCAGCCCGCCCAGGGCCCGCACCGCCAGCGGGGTACCCGCCAGTCGGGTCACGGTATCCGCGCCAAACTGCTCCGTTACCAGCTTTTTGGCTGTTTCCTCGGTATAGGCATCACGGTCTCCCGCCTGGGCCGCACAGCACAGCCGGTCCTTGAGAAAGCCCACCACTGAACGCAGCTGCGGCAGCTCCTCGGCATAGATGACCTCATGCGGCGCGTACTTGCCCAGCTCGTTGATGGCCGCCATTTCCCCGGAGACCTCGGTCACCAGCACGCTGCCGGTGGAAATATCGGCAAAGGCCAGACCGCAGCGCTCCCCTGCCGGGCACAGGCTGCAAATGTAGTTATTGCTGCCCTCCTCCAGCATGTTGGCTTCCATCAGGGTGCCGGGGGTCACCACCCGTACAATATCCCGCTTGACCATCCCCTTGGCCAGCGCCGGGTTTTCCATCTGCTCGCAGATGGCAACCTTGTAGCCCTTTTTCACCAGCCGCGCAATATAGTTTTCCACACTGTGATAGGGCACCCCGCACATGGGCGCACGGTCGGGAAGGCCGCAGTCCCGCCCGGTCAGCGTCAATTCCAGCTCCCGGGAGGCGGTCACGGCATCATCAAAGAACATCTCGTAGAAATCTCCGAGACGGAACATGAGGATCTGGTCCAGATGCTCATCCTTCATGGAAAGATACTGCTGCATCATGGGGGATAATTTACTGCGGTCCTGCGGTATCAGCGACATTTCGGCACCCTCTTTTTTGTCATTTCGTCAGGTCTTAGTTGGCGTCAGTGGCAGCCGCCGCAGGCGGAGCTAACTCCGCCGCACGACTGATCCTCGAGCTCGTAGGGGTTATCGCCATTGGCGCTGCCCTGGATGATCTGCATGATGAATCGCACCGTATTGTCCAGTTCGTCCTTGGTGGTGGAATAGGCGATCATTAGGGGATCGCTCACAATCGCCTCGTACAGATTCTTCACCTCTCCGTTCAGCTCCGCTATTTTTTCGTTGTCCTTTTCCTCGGCGATGATGGCCCGGTTGAGATCCAGCTTTTTCAGGTTGAACTGCCCCAGCTTATCCTGCAGCTTTTCGCTTTTATCGGCAGCAGTTTTGGCCACGATAAAGGCAGAAAACTCATCGGTATCCTGGATGGCAACACCCAGCTCTCTAGCTTACTCAACCAGCTCGTTGTAAGTCATCGTTTTATCCTCCGTTTGGCTTGAATTTATATTTTCAGTTTTAACTTGACTTAGTTTTGTTTCGGGGCTTAAATGCGCTCTCCGCGCAGCGCCCAGTTCATGGCGGCGGTGATGCGCACCTGCAGGAACTCCCCGATCATTTCGGGCGGGGCGGCCACCTCCACAATGGTATTATCCTCCGCCCGGCAGCTAAGAGTCCCGGGGGTCTTGCCCTCGTCCTCCGCCAGCACCCGCAGCGTTTTGCCCACATAGTTTTTCAGCAGTTCGCTGCCGATGGCCCCCTGGGTATCCAGCAGCTCCCTGAACCACCGGCTTTTTTCCTCGGCCGGAATGGGATCGGGCAGCTTTTCGGCGGCAGTGCCGCTGCGCCGGGAGTAGATGAAAGTAAACAGCGCGCTGTATTTGGTCCGCCGTACCAGCTCCAGCGTTTTCTCAAAGTCTTCCCTTGTTTCTCCGGGGAAACCCACAATAATATCGCTGGTGATGGAAAGCCCCGGCATTTTTTCCCTGGCATAGCGCAGCAATTCCTCGTAATGCCGCAAGTCGTAGTGGCGGTTCATCGCCGTTAGGATGCGGTCGCTGCCGCTCTGTACCGGCAGGTGCAGGTGTTTACACACCTTATCACACTCCGCCATGGCGTCCAGCAGTTCATGGGTGCAGTCCTTGGGGTGGCTGGTCATAAAGCGGATGCGGAAATCTCCCGGTATGTCATTCACCATCCGCAGAAGCTCTGCAAAACTGCACGGTTCCTCCAGCCCCTTGCCGTAAGAATTCACATTCTGCCCCAACAGGGTGATATCCCGGCAGCCGTTCTCCACCAGATTTTTCACCTCGCGCGCGACATCCGCGGGCAGGCGGCTGCGCTCGCGCCCGCGCACGAAGGGCACAATGCAGTAGGAACAAAAATTATCGCAGCCGTACATCACCGGCACAAAGGCCTTGAACCGGCTTTCGTGCAGCACCGGCATCTCCTCGTACAGAGTGGTATCGGTGCCGCCCTCCCCTGCATCCCGGCGGATGCTGCGCCGCCCTTCGATAAGGACACGGTACAAAAGCTCCGGCAGCCGGCCGGCGGCATTGCTGCCCATTACAAGATCCACATAGGGATAACTCATTTTCAGCTTTTCGCTTACCTGCTGCTGTTCGGTCATGCAGCCCGCCAGGGCAATCACCATGTCCGGCTTTTGTTTTTTTAGGCCCTTAAGCGCCCCCACATTGCCAAAGACCCGCTGTTCTGCATTTTCCCGTACGGCACAGGTATTATACAGGATCAGATCCGCCTGACGGATCTCATCGGTAAAGCCATAGCCCAACTGGGCCAGCACCCCCTTAAAGCGTTCACCATCGTAAACGCTCTGCTGGCAGCCAAAGGAATGCACATGGGCCAGCGGCGGGGTCTCGTACTTTTCGCTGAGGTATTTTTTTATGGCATCGGCCCACCCCTGCTGCTCGCGGAGCGTCCGGTAATTCTGTATGGTTTTTTCGGTTTGGCTCAAAGGCCCGCCACCCTCTCTTTTTACAATTTTCCACCCTATATTGTATCATGAATCCTCCCGCACCGCAACACCTGCCGCAAGAAATCCTTTCCCCACCCCACAAAAAAGCACGCCCCGTAAGGCGTGCCTGTTGTAATTTAGCCCAATGGGAAAAGCTCCTGCAGGGTATCCGCTGTCATCTGCCGCGCGGCGGCGCTCTGTACGCCCTTGGGGGTGGTCAGCGCGCTGCACAGCAGGAAGGTCATCCGATCCGCATCGGCTTTGGCCTTTTCCGGGTCGCTCCCGCGGAATTCCAGCCGTTCTGCCAAGATATCCCGCATCTCCTCCTGCTTGCCAAGCAGCAGCTCATTCACCGCCGGCATGGCCAGAGCCATGGCCTGCAGCATGATGTAAAACCGGTTCTGCTCGTTATCGCCCAGCAGCTCCTCCAGCATTTTTTCTCTCTCCGCGGCATCCTTGATGCGCAGCAGGTCGCTCAGGTGGTTCTGCAGCTCCAGCAGCACCATTTCCGCCGTCACCAGCAGAATATCATCCTTGCTCTCAAAATAGTGATGCAGCATTCCGGCGGCCATATCATACGATCCGTTGCGGATGACACAGCTTTGCAGCGCCCGGCATATTTCCACACGGCGTTGCTCCGCCAGTGATGGTCTCCCCATGCGCTTTTCCTCCTTTGGGCATTTCTTTCGGCTCCCGTATTGACAAAACCCACCCGTTTGTTGCTTAATGGAGGTAGAAAACCACCACACAGGCCGCTCTATCGGAGCCAACTCTTGTAATTATAGCACAGGAGGAAGAAAAATGAAAGTCCTTTTCATCGTGATTGGCATAATAATCCTCATCGCCGCCATTATTGCGCTGCGGGTATTCTTTGGGCTGGGCCACCCCGGCAATGCCGCCCCCTATGCCCTGCGCCGCCAGCTGCCCAGGGATAACAGCCCCCTGCGGGGAAAAACCATCCTGTGTCTCGGCTCCTCCATTTCCTCCGGGTTCTCCTCCGGCGGGGTCTCCTTCCTAGATTATCTCGCCCGCATTGATGGCTGCCGCATCATTCAGGAGACTGTTTCCGCCACCACCCTGGCGGACCGGGGATACTTTTCCTACCTTAAGCGGCTGCGCCGCCGCATGGCCCGCATGCCGCAGGCGCCCGATTGCTTCCTGTGTCAGCTTTCCACCAATGACGCCACCTTCCGCAGTGTGCCGGGCCGGGTCAGCCGCTGCTTCCGGGTGGAGGACTTTGATGTTTCCACCACTGTCGGCGGCATGGAGGCCATACTGGCCATGGTACGGGAAAAATGGGACTGTCCCATTGTCTTTTACACCGCCGCCCGCTACGATAACCCCCGCTACCACAAGCTGGTGAACCTGCTGGTGGATCTGCAGGAAAAATGGGACTTTGCCCTGCTGGACCTGTGGCATGATAACGCCTTTAATGCCCTTTCCCCCGAAGAACGCGCGCTGTACATGAATGACGCTGTCCACCCCACCCGGGCCGGCTACCTGCTGTGGTGGCTGCCCCAGTTCCAAAAAATCCTGACAGAGGTGCTGGCAAAAGAATGATCCCAAAAGACGGGTGCTGCGGCATCCGCTTTTTGTTGGCATTTTGCACCGGCTGTTTTGGTCGCTTTCGCACAAATTTTCGTCTTTTTCTCCCGCAAATTTCCTCATAGATTTTTGCAAAACGAACTTGTGTTCGCGTTCTCTTTGTGGTACAATAGAAGGTGGAAAAGAAGCGACAAGGAGGGCGTATGAGCAAAGACCAATTTGAACTGGTATCTCCTTTCCAGCCCACCGGCGACCAGCCGGAGGCCATAGATGCCCTGGTAAAAAGCATAGAGACCGGCAACCGGATGCAGACGCTGAAGGGCGTAACCGGCAGTGGCAAGACCTTTACCATGGCCAATATCATCCAGCGGATCAACCGGCCCACGCTGGTACTTGCCCACAATAAGACTCTTGCCGCCCAGCTTTGCAGCGAATTCAAGGAATTCTTCCCCAAAAATGCGGTGGAATACTTTGTGAGCTACTACGACTACTACCAGCCGGAAGCCTACATCGCCTCCACCGATACCTACATTGAAAAGGACAGCGCCATCAATGAGGAGATAGAAAAGCTGCGCCATTCCGCCACCTCCTCCCTTTCGGAGCGCCGGGATGTCATCATCGTTTCCTCCATCTCCTGCATCTACACCCTGGGCGACCCCATCGATTACCGCAACATGGTCATCTCTCTGCGGCAGGGCATGACAAAAGACCGGGACGAGCTGATCCGCAAGCTGGTGGAGATCCAGTACGAGCGCAACGATATCAATTTCGTCCGCAATAAATTCCGTGTGCGCGGGGATGTGGTGGAAATCTTCCCGGCCTATTCCAGCGAGACTGCCATCCGGGTGGAGTTTTTCGGTGATGAGGTGGACCGCATCTGCGAGATCAATACCGTGACCGGCGAAGTGAAAAACGTGGTGAGCCATGTGGCCATCTACCCGGCCTCCCACTACATCGTCCCCAGGGAGCGGCTCATGGCCGGGATCGAGGAGATCCGGCGGGAATGTGATGAACGGGTGGAATATTTCCGGGCCAACAATAAGCTCATCGAGGCGCAGCGCATTGCCGAGCGCACCAACTATGATATCGAAATGCTGCAGGAGATCGGCTTCTGCAAGGGCATCGAGAATTACTCCCGCGTGCTGAGCGGGCGCGCCCCCGGCAGCATGCCCTACACCCTGCTGGATTACTTCCCTAAGGATTTCGTCATCTTCATTGATGAGAGCCATGTGACGCTGCCGCAGGCCCGAGGCATGTACGGCGGCGACCGCAGCCGCAAGGAAGCCCTCATCGAGTATGGGTTCCGGCTGCCCTCGGCGCTGGATAACCGCCCGCTGAAATTCGATGAATTTATGGGCAAACTCAAACAGATCGTCTGCGTGAGCGCTACGCCCGGCGACCTGGAAAAGAGCGAAAGTGCTCTCATCGCTGAACAGGTCATCCGTCCCACCGGCTTGCTCGATCCCGAAATTGATGTGCGGCCGGTAGAGGGACAGATTGACGACCTCATTGGGGAGATCAACCAGCGGACGGCAAAGGAACAGCGGGTGCTGGTCACGACGCTGACCAAAAAGATGGCGGAGGATCTGACCGCCTACCTTGAAAAAACCGGCATCAAGGTGCGGTACATGCACCACGATGTGGATACCATCGAGCGAATGGAGATCATCCGCGACCTGCGAAAAGGCGAATTTGATGTGCTGGTGGGCATTAACCTGCTGCGCGAGGGATTGGATATCCCCGAGGTTTCGCTGGTGGCGATCCTGGACGCCGATAAGGAGGGCTTCCTGCGCAGCGAGACCTCGCTGGTGCAGACCATCGGCCGTGCGGCCCGAAACGCTGAGGGCAAGGTCATTATGTACGCCGATGAAGTGACCGACAGCATGCAGAAGGCCATCCAGGAAACCTACCGCCGGCGGGAGATCCAGCAGAGATACAACACCGAGCACGGCATCACCCCGCAGACCATCCGGAAAGAGATCCGGGATGTGCTGGAGATCAGCGTAACGGACAAGAAGAACGGCAAGGGCGGCAAGAAGATGAGCCGCAAGGAGACCGAAGCGGCCATCGCCAAGCTGACCGCCGAGATGCGGGAAGCGGCAAGGCTGCTGGAATTTGAGCACGCCGCCTACCTGCGGGATAAGATAGCCAGGCTGAAAGAGACCCTGTAACAGAAGTAAGCTTTACTGCCGCAAAACGCTGATAACATCAGGCCTTTGCGGCAAGGAGGAACCAATGGCATTAGATAAAATCGTGATCCGCGGCGCGCGGCAGAACAACCTGAAAAATATCGACCTGGAGATCCCCAGAGATAAGCTGATTGTCTTTACTGGGCTTTCCGGCAGCGGCAAGACCTCTCTCGCCTTTGATACCATCTACGCAGACGGCCAAAGACGCTATGTGGAGAGTCTTTCCTCCTACGCCAGGATGTTCCTGGGGCAGGCCGAAAAACCCGATGTGGACGAAATTTCCGGGCTCTCCCCAGCCATCTCCATCGATCAGAAAACCACCAGCAAAAACCCTCGTTCCACGGTGGGCACCGTCACCGAAATCTACGACTACCTGCGTCTTTTATATGCCAGAGTCGGTATCCCCCACTGTCCCATCTGCGGGCGGGAGATCACCCAGCAGACAGTGGACCAGATGGTGGATAAGGTACTGGCACTGCCGGAGGGCACCCGCATCCAGGTGATGGCGCCCATTGTGCGGCAGCGCAAGGGCACCTACCAGAAGGAACTGGACGCGGCCCGCCGCAGCGGCTATGTAAGAGCCCGGGTGGACGGCAATATGTACGAGCTGACCGAGGAAATAAAGCTGGAGAAGAACTATAAGCACACCATCGAGATCGTGGTGGACCGGCTTTCGGTCAAGCCGGAGATACGCTCCCGGCTGGCGGATTCGATAGAGACCTGCTGCGCCATGACCGGCGGGCTAGCCCTGGTGGATGTCATTGGCGGCGAGGAGATGCTCTTTAGCCAAAACTACGCCTGCCCCGACCATGATATCTCCATCGAGGAGCTTTCGCCCAATATGTTCTCCTTCAATAACCCCGCCGGGAGCTGCCCCACCTGTACCGGCCTTGGTGTGTTTCAAAAGGTCGATCCGGCGCTGGTGGTGCGTTACCCGGACCGTTCCATCCGGGACGGCGCCTTTAAGGTGACGGGCTGGAGCTGCGACCCCGGCTCCATTGGGGAGATGTACTTTACCGGACTGAATAAGCACTTTGGCGTACCGCTAGATGTACCTGTAAAAAATATGCCAAAGGACAAGCTGGACCTGGTGCTCTTTGGCACTAAGGGCGAAAAATTTGAGATGGTGCGGCAATCGGCGGGCTTTAAGGGCAAGTTCGTCAATGACTTTGAGGGCATCGTGAATAACCTGGAGCGGCGCTTTAAGGAGACCAGCAGCGAATGGATGCGGTATGATATCGCCACTTTCATGTCCTCTGTCCCCTGCCCCGACTGCCACGGCGACCGCCTGCGGCCCGAAATACTGGCGGTGACAGTGGGCGGCATCAATATCAGCGACTTTTGTAAAATGAGCGTGCGGGAAGCACTGAAATTCATGGACACGCTGGAGCTGACCGATATGCAGCAGAAAATCGCCGGGCAGATCATCAAGGAAATAAAAAGCCGGCTTTCCTTCCTTGCGAATGTGGGGCTCAATTATCTGACGCTGGCCCGCAGCGCCAGCACCCTTTCCGGCGGGGAGAGCCAGCGCATCCGGCTGGCGACCCAAATCGGTTCCAGCCTGATGGGGGTGCTGTATATCCTGGATGAGCCCTCCATTGGGCTGCACCAGCGGGATAATGCAAGGC
>ENA-ORLY01003046-ORLY01003046.1-human-gut-metagenome-genome-assembly--contig:-NODE-3046-length-14396-cov-2.931001_pt1 | contig 14396 bp, 15 predicted proteins | sample MGYA00243071_ERZ508832 | MGnify/ENA primary metagenome ERZ508832 (study PRJEB26277, sample SAMN04329777) | human gut metagenome | biome: human-associated habitat | host: Homo sapiens | place: USA...
CAGGAAATTTTTCTTTCATTGTTTCATCAATCTCATAGATGCTACGGCGCAGTTTTTTTGATTGTTCCTGGAGTACTGTTATCCGGCATTTTATCTGGTCCTAAACCATACCACTTTCAGTCAAATTAAAAAGGGGCACAGCATAAATTATTCTGATGGATTTTTCATCAAATTGTGCTATGCCGCGCCTTTTGTGTTATCATAATGATTGTTACATAGAAATGTTGATACAATTTTTTTCATAGATTCTCCTTTTCAAAACATCACTTCTGGTTTTCCATCTTATATTCGATTACCATAGCATGTCCCCCCTTCCCTCATTGCTCTTTTATACTCATCAAATAATCATAGCATTTTTTCATTTTTCCCGATGTATCTACGTAAAAATATGGGTCTTTGCGAATTACCGATCCATTATTTATGCAAAATTCTTCTATTTTCTCTTTTTCCTTATTATAAAAAGCAATCCAGATATCTATTCCCACATACCCTAAAGACAATTTTTCCTTTTGTAACCTGCTTGCCTTAATAGGTTCTACAATATAATTTATTTGCTCTCTATTCTTTTTACGCTTCCATTTGCACCATACGCTATTTCAATATACAAAATTTCATCAATACTCGTTTCATTTAAACATTTATAGGGAAGAAACCACCAGCATACGATTATGATCAATACAGCTATTACCTGCAGAATTATTTTGTATTTTGCTTTTTTTGTCAATACTCCCCCCATATTATTTGAATATATTCACAGCATCTTCTTTTTCTATATGTTATCATACTTCTCGTGTATTTGTCAATTTTTTTTATAATCTTGTCTTTTTTTCAGTATGTTTTAAATTAATTCGTTTAAAGTATTTCGTTTTCCAATCTGTTCTATGCCGATTTAAGATTTCCCGTCTTTAGGATTTGGAACTACTATTTTTGGCAGTAATCCAAAATCGTTTTCCCAGCAAACCAGTGTATTTGCTGGTTTTTTTTATGTTCAAAAAAATCTTGATACAAGACCGTACCCGTCGGCACAGCTTTGTATTTTCGCTATCAGAAAAAGAAAATCACGGCGATAGCCGGTTTTCTATCGTCGTGATTTAATTTCTGTTTTATGATTTTAAAAAGTGCGGCATTATCGGTCATGTGGTTACGCAGCTGCACCGAATATCCCTTCCAGCTTATCCATTATGCCCGGCTTGCTAAGGCAGTCTTTATAAGTAATCTCAACAACCTTATCATTTACTATCACCGAATAGTTCTTGCGCAACTGCGAAATCAGGAGAGTATCCGACAAGTACGAAAAATACTCATAATGAATATTTTTATATTCCGAAACAATTTCTGCTTTATCATAAGAAGTCGCATCAGCAACGTGAATGCTGAATTTATCATCATCTGCGTATGTACCTGTTTCACCGTCACAGTCAAAACCCTTTGATTTTAACAAGTCGCTGTCATGCCAATTGATTTGACTGATATAATCCAATATTCTGTCATTCTGTGGCTCTGAACGAACAAAAAATTCATAAGCCGGAATAAAAATGTTTGCGCAAATAGCCACAATCAAAACAAATACAAATAAAGCACGCTTTTTAAAGTGCTTTCTGAATGCAATAACAGCACATAGCGACATTAGAACAATTATTTTGATTATCATTTATTTTTCTCCTTATTTTTTAAGTTGTGATGAATCAGTCACGAATGTTTTTCTTTGCCTTATTTGATAGACAGGACTTATATAATCCAAGTGAACTGTAGATACTTAGATTAGCAGGCTTTAACCGCAAGCTCCATATTGCCGGTCATTGATACCAATCTGCCCCAGGCATTGTAGGTGTATGTTACTACCTTTGCTCCTGTGCTGTCGGTTATGTTTATTATATCCCCTTGGAGATTTTTACGGTAATAATATGTTTTTCCCTTGTAAGTAAGTCCTATCGGCGAACCGTTTTCGTCATAGAGATAATCTATGGTCGCTACACTGTTTATTTCACGCAGTATCTGTGTACCTGAAACTATAAAAGTTCCGGCTCTTGAGCCGCTTTTTCCTATTCTTACTCCGTCGGCATTGTATGTATAGTTTATCACACTGTTACCGTTTTGTAAAGAGGCAAGCTGTCTGCCGTTCTTCCATGTAAACGACAGAGAGTCACGGTAGGTCAGCGGATTTTAAATAGATTATAACGAAATATCTCACTTTTTCAATTATAAACCATTCTCTGCCATTTATTATAAAGAAGTAACAAATCCTCTTTTGTCTGATCACCGTCAAAAATATTACACGCCACGGCACGAATCATAAACACAGGTTCAAAATGCGTTTTAAAGGCAGGTGTAAAATCTCTGTCTTCAAAGCCGACAAGCAGCGGCATATTAGCAAATGAATCCGCTTTAACATCAGTATGGAAACCCCATGCTATCGAAGAATTGTTTTTTACATACACCTCACCGAAGTACATGGCAATATCCCGTATAATGTACTCCGTTTCGAGCGAAAACTGTCTTGACTGTTCGTTTACAACATCTTCGATTATTTCTTTGGGCTGATTTATTAAATGATTTCTTACCTCTTCTGTTTTCGCTTTCGGCGCTTTTTCGGTTTCAGCAATTTTTAAGAACCAACCCCAGATGTCAACCAAAGAATTAACCGAGTAATCCAAGTCAACACCCGAATACTTCCGCAAATATTCTATACGCGGGTTCAGCTGATTTTTGTACCACTCAAAATAACTTTCCGCTTCTTTTTTAGTGAAATTTTTAAATTGTTTATTTATAGGGGGAATTAAAATATCATAATCAATTTTCTTTTTATGCCAATACATATTTTACTCCTTTTTAATGAAAAAATACTTTTATTCCACGGTTAGTTAATTCTTTTAACAACGGACCAGATGGACCACCGGTTTGTGAAACTTCACTCCAATAAAAATGCCATGCAATACTTTTTACTGAAGTATTATTTAATATCCAAACATCTTTGTTAAATTCATTTTGAATAAATTTTGATAAACTTTGATAACCGTATTTTGCTTCTCGAATTACGTTTTTACTGTATGAATCAACTATTCTCTTAGCCGTATGCTTCAAGAAAAGAAGTGCCGTCAAGGTATCCTAAAGCCCGGTACAATTCTATAACAGTTTCGGCCCATTTTTTATGAGCTTTGTATAATCCCGATATTTTCTTATCCGTATAAGCCTGATTCAACTTCGGAAAGAGAATATCCAGCCTTTTCTTGATACTCGCAGGTTCTTTGCCTTTTGGGATAATAGCCATATAATTCACCTCGTACTTTAAATAACAGATTTCAAAATTTAATACTATTGTTATAATAGCATATCATTTAGTAAATTTCAACAATTTTCTTGAATAATCATAAAAATACTATATCAAATTTGCAAAAATCGACGGAAAGTGCTATAATTAACAATAATATTGATGAATTACTTGAATATGCCACAGAGAAAAGGCTGTTCAGTTTACCGCATATTTGCTTGAGTACAAGGAAAGTCATTTCAAAAAAGGTAAGAATGTGTTAGACAGCCTGAAGCTGTGATTTCTGTCCGTTTTTGTGTACTGATTTTGTGATATAATTACGGTATGACAAAAGCAGAAAAGATGCTCATTACAGCAGGGCTATCAGAAAATCTTTGAATCTGAAATGAATATTATAGTGATATGGGGGGAAATATGGGATTTCAAATCAGCAACGGCGTACTGAAGAAATACACCGAAGAGAAAGGTGTGACCGAGATAGTTATACCTGACAGCGTACAAAGAATCGGTGAGCGGGCATTTTCGGGCTGCGACAATATTACAAACGTGACCATTCCCGATTCGGTCACAAGTATCGGCGGGTCGGCTTTTGCCGGCTGTAGCAACCTTGAAAATATAACTATTCCGAATTCTGTTACAAAAATCTGCGTATGTACATTTGAATGGTGTGACAAACTTATAAGCATAACTATTCCCCGTTCGGTCACAAGTATCAGCGACGGCGCATTTCAAAACTGTACCTGCCTTAAAAACGTAACTATTCCGGATTCGGTGACGAGTATCGGCAATTATGCTTTTGGAGGTTGTCGTAGTCTTAATAGCCTGACTATACCGGATTCGGTCACAAGTATCGGCATAGGTGCGTTTCAAGAATGCATCAATCTTGCAAGCGTAACTATTCCCGTTTCGATTACAAGTATCAGTGACAATTCTTTTTTTGAATGCAACAGCCTTACAGCCGTTAGCATTCCGGATTCCGTTACAAGCATAGGCGACGGTGCATTCTGCAAATGCGGCAGCCTTAAAAATATAGCAATTCCCGATTCGGTTACAAGTATCGGCGAAGCCGCTTTTTCCGACTGCAACAGTCTTGAAAGCATAGCTATTCCTAATTCCGTGACAAATATCAGTAATCATACATTTGTAAGTTGCAGTAATCTTACAAGTATAACCATTCCGGGTTCAGTGACCGATATCGGTAACTGTGCATTTTATGAGTGTACTAACCTTACAAGTATAACAATCCCCGATTCAGTTACGAGCATAGGTAACTTAGCATTTTACAAATGCGAAAATCTTAAAGACGTGACCATTCCCGAATCTGTTACCGATATCGGTGAATATGCGTTTAAAGGAACAAAGTGGCTTTCGGAATATCCGGATGATTTTGTTGTGCTGAAAAACGGAATCCTTATTGCGTACAAAGGAAAAGACAGCGTAATATCAATTCCCGATTCGGTCACAAGTATCGGCAACAGTGTATTTGCAAAATGCAACAATCTTACAAGCGTAACTATACCCGATTCTGTTACAAGTATAAGCGACAGCGCATTTGAAAGTTGCAGTAATCTTACAAGTGTAACAATTCCAAATTCGGTTACAAGTATCAGCAAACGTGCATTTCTGGAATGCAGAAGCCTTACAAGCATAGCCATTCCCGATTCAGTCATAAGTATCAGCTACAGTACATTTTTGGGATGTACCAATCTTACAAGTGTAACAATTCCCGATTCGGTCACAAGTATCTGTGACCGTGCATTTCTGGAATGCGGAAACCTCACAAGCATAGCCATTCCCGATTCAGTCATAAGTATCGGCGACAGTGCATTTGAAGGCTGTAATTTTTCTTCTTTTACCGTCCCTAAGACTGTAAAGAAAGTCGGAAAAAGCAGTTTACGCGGATGCAAAGAAATTACAGTTTATGATTCTATCGATCCCGATGCAAAGCCGTGTAAAAATCATTCAGATGGATATCACGGCACTCCCAACGCATCGTTAGGAACGGTCGTCAACTATTTTACTAACATAAACCGACTTGATTATGAGGTGACTGTGCGCTCCGCACAAACTGATGAGATAAAGTATAAAGTATGGATGGGCGCCGACGGCATTCGGGGCGAATACTGCAACATACTGGAATCATCCTGGGGAAGAAACGCTACCTTCAATTTCAATGCTGTTGATGAATTTTTTCCGAAAATCAAGAGAATGTATCACAAGATCAGAGTTGCCCTGAACAGACTGCACTATCCTATAGATTTAACTGACGAGAAGAAAGAAATGTACCGTTCTTATATTGTACGCTCTGCAAAAAATGCGGTAAAGCTCTGTATTGATACAGATGATATGGAACTGTTGCTTTCTTGCGAACCGCTTGGTATTATAAAAAAGAACAATATTGATGAATTACTTGAATATGCCACAGAGAAAAAGGCTGTTCAGTTTTCCACTTATCTGCTTGACAAGAAAAAACATTGTATTTAAATAAAGCCGTGCCGTGACCGAATGACACATTCAGTCACAGCACTGTTTTGTTTATCTGCGTATAATAGCAGCTGTTATAAGCATAAAACACATCGGCGAAATAAGCCGGATAAGTATGTTATCACCGCATTTCTTACCGAATAATTCTTTTCAAAAGTCGTTTTCAGACACAGCTTATCCGCAATCACAGGCTGTCCGGTTTTGTCCCGCTTCCTACGCTTAACCCCTTTTTCCCCGTTTTACTTGTATTTTATGGCTGTGTTTGTTATAATAAGTATAAAGAAATATTTGATGCATCTTGCGAAAGGAGAAGGTACGCTATGGCATACGAAAAGCTCACAGGCACTTTTGAATCCTCGAACGGCACTGATAACTGTGCATATTACATCTATGTTCCGGTTCTTCCTATGAATGTGGGATATAAAGGCATCATTCAGATTTCGCACGGTATGTGCGAATATATTGAGCGTTATGAACACTTTGCGGATTTTCTTACCTCACACGGATATATCGTCTGCGGTAACGACCATCTCGGTCACGGAAACAGCGTCAGATCAAACGACGATCTCGGCTTTTTCGCCGAAAAGGACGGCTGGAGCCACCTTGTAAACGATCTGCACCGTATGACGATGATAATGAAAAAGAAGTACCCTGCACTGCCGTATATTCTTATAGGTCACAGTATGGGCAGTTTTGTTGCAAGGCTGTATCTCACACGCTTTCCTAACGAGCTGACCTGTGCAGTAATTATGGGTACAGGCGATGACAAGGCACTTTCCGAAATAGGAGTAAGGGCTACACGCTCCGTTGTTTCCTTGAAGGGCGAGCGTTTCCGCAGTGATAAGCTGAACACTCTCATTTTCGGAGTGTATAACGACAAAATCAAAGATTGCCAGACTATCTATGACTGGCTCACTCACGACAGAGATGTTGTAAAAAAGTATATCGACGATGAAAAGAGCAATTTTGTGTTTACGGCAAGCGGATTTGTTGACCTTACTACCCTTCTTCGCAGAGTATCAAGTCAGCAGTGGGCTGAAAAGGTGCCGAAAAAGCTGCCTGTTATATTCATGGCAGGAACGGCAGACCCTGTCGGCGGATACGGCAAGGGCGTAAGAAACGTATACGCAAAGCTGATTGACGAGGGTTGCAACGTTGATATCAAGCTGTACCCCGGCGCACGTCACGAGCTTGTAAACGAAACTATGAAGGAAATAGTTTTTGACGATATTTTAACCTGGATAGAAAGAAAGGTCGGCGGAATGACAGGCAATCACGAATTTTAAGCCTTAAGCCGAAAAGAACAATATGAAAGACGGATTTATAAAAGTAGCGGCGGCAACACCTGAGATTAAGGTTGCCGACTGCAAGCACAACGCAAAGCAGATAATCTCTCTGGCAAAAGAGCTTGCTAAAAAAGATGTAAAGCTCGCAGTTTTCCCGGAACTGTGCATCACGGGTTACACCTGTCAGGATCTGTTCTACCAGACAACGCTCCTTGACGGTGCTAAGAATGCGCTCGTAACTATTCTGGAAGAACTGTCTGCGCTTGATATGATAACTGTAGTCGGACTGCCGATACAGTATGACAGCAAGCTGTATAACTGTGCGGCTGTGACCTATCACGGAAAAGTGCTGGGCTATGTGCCTAAGCAGTACCTGCCGAACTACAACGAATTTTACGAGATGCGTCACTTTACCGCCTGGGACGGCAGTAAATGCGAATATTTTTTAAACCGGTTTGACACGGACGCTGACGGCGAATGCGACGATTCGCTGAGTGCATATTTCGGTGCGGGACTTATATTCTGCTGTAACAATATGCATGATTTTTCTTTCGGAATCGAGCTGTGCGAAGATTTGTGGTCGCCCTGCCCTCCCTCGACATATCTTGCACAGGAAGGTGCAAATATCATTCTTAATCTTTCCGCAAGCAACGAGATGATAGGAAAGTCGGAATACCGCCGTTCGCTTGTTTTAAATCAATCTGCAAGGCTTATTTCGGGTTATATCTACTGCTCCGCAGGAGAAGGCGAAAGCACGCAGGACCTTGTATTCTCAGGACATAACATAATTGCCGAAAACGGTGCAACGCTTGCCGAAAGCGAGCTTTTCTCAAATGATTATGTTATCAGCGAGATAGACGTAAACAAGCTGGCATTTGAACGCAGAAAAAACACATCATTCAGAAATGACAAATGCGATACGGAAACTATATGGTTTGATATACCGCTCACCGATACAAAGATAACACGTTTTGTATCACGCACGCCGTTTATCCCCTACTCTGCCGATGAGACCGACAAGAGATGCGAGCTTATTCTTTCAATGCAGGCACACGGACTCAAAAAGCGTCTTGCCCATACTTACGCAAAAACCGCCGTTATAGGAATTTCGGGTGGGCTTGACAGCACGCTCGCACTTCTTGTATGCGCCAATGCAATGAAGCTGCTCGGCAGACCTATGACGGATATTGTAGCGGTGACAATGCCGTGCTTCGGCACAACAAAACGCACTAAATCAAACGCTGTGAAGATATGCGAGGCAATCGGAGTCACACTGCGTGAAATCGACATAACCGACAGCGTAAAACAGCATTTTCTGGATATCGGACACGATATAAACGATTTGTCCGTGGTATTTGAAAACGGTCAGGCAAGAGAACGCACAAAGGTGCTTATGAACATCGCCAATCAGACGGGCGGACTTGTAATAGGCACGGGCGATCTGTCCGAGCTTGCTCTCGGCTGGGCGACCTACAACGGCGATCATATGTCTATGTACGGCGTGAACTGCTCGATACCCAAGACGCTTATCAAGCATCTTGTCAGCTACTACAGCAAGACGACAGATAACAAGCTGCTCAAAGAATCGCTTGAGGATATACTTGATACGCCTGTAAGCCCCGAGCTTCTGCCTGCACATAACGGAGAAATATCGCAGAAAACCGAAGACCTTGTAGGTCCTTACGAGCTTCACGATTTCTTCCTGTACAACGGCATAAGATGGGGATTTACCCCCAAAAAAGTATTCAGGCTTGCGCTGTACGCTTTTGACGGTGCGTATGACCGTGAAACAATACTGAAATGGCTGAAAACCTTCTACCGCCGTTTCTTCTCACAGCAGTTAAAGCGTTCGTGCCTGCCCGACGGTCCTAAGGTCGGATCGGTAACGCTGTCAAAAAGTGGCGACTGGAGAATGCCGAGCGATGCCTGTGCAACGCTGTGGTTAAGTCAGATAGAAAATCTGAAATAAAGTCTTATCTGCGAATAAATGAAACCAACCTGTCAATAATTACCTCACAAAGCTAAACGCTACGGAGGTAATTATGGCAGGTTTTTTTAAACGTAATATTCTTGACAAGGCTATGATACTGGGTGCGGTAATATGTATTGTAATAACAGCCTTTACCGCATTTGCGGAGGATTGCGAGGAAAAGCCGCAGGAAGTGCTGAGGCTTCATATACTGGCAAACTCGGACAGTAAGGACGACCAGACGCTGAAATACGATCTGCGTGACTATATGCTTTCAACGTTTTCTGATGTATTCGGAAACTGTGACAGCTTCAGTCAATCGGTAGCCGTTGCAAACGAACGCAGAGCCGAAATCGAAGAAAAGGCTAACGAATTTGTACATTCCAAAGGCTACAGCTACAATGTAAAATGCGAGGTCGCAAAAACATATTTCACCACCAGAAAGTACGAGAATGTAACCTTACCTGCAGGAGAATACACAGCCGTCCGCCTGCTTATCGGAAATGCAGAGGGCAGAAACTGGTGGTGCGTAATGTTCCCTCCTCTGTGCCTGCCTGCCGCATCGGGTGAATTTTTTACCGAAGAACAGAGCAAACGAGTCGAAGAAAGCCGTGATTATGAAATAAAGTTTGCGATATTTGAAGCGTTGCAGGGGCTTTTCGGCGGCGATGATACCGGTAGCGAAAGCTCGGAAGAAACCGCCTGCGACAGCACGGATAATGATTTTGCTAAAATATCCGTTTTCGGCATTTTGAACTGTGATGTTCTGTGATTATTAAGGCAGGCGGTTTTCCGCCTGTCAGCTTGTAGAAAAAGTCTGTTTTTGAAATAAACTTCTGATTTATTATCCCTATCCCCAAACCCCTTTCCCCCGGAAAGGGGCTATTTTGCTGGGGCTACCGCCCCTAGTCCCTGTCGGGGGCTTCGCCCCTGCGACCCCATTTTTAAATAAGCAAGAGGTTTTTCGACAGTCTGGCAGGCGGTTTTCCGCCTGCTATTTTTTTAACCGCTATTGACATTTCCGGTATTCTGCGCTATACTAAATCTGTACTAATTCCGATAGTACAGTTAGTTTGTTACTTGCTGACAATCTTAACGGAAATATATTATGAAAAGGAGAAGAATAATTGAAATATCAAAAGCTTTATTTCAGTATGCTGAAAACATTTCTCAAAAGTGATATCAAGCTGAATATACTTATTTTTCTTATCTCTGTTTCGGCTGTCTTTACATTTATTTCATTGTTCTGTGCATTGAACAGCGGTAATGCGGCATATCACAATATGATGGATCGTTCAGGCTACTGCTTTGACGGTATTATGCCCGAAGATTCACCCGAATTTTTCAGAGAAAACCTGCCCGAAGTCTACACTGCCTATGCCGACAATGCAGTTGTCAGCTATCGCTCAAGCGAAAACTACATCTGTACAGAATCAGCCAAAGTTGCTTTTAACAAAAGCATGAAAGAACTGTACCGTTTCATACAATCCGACTATAACATAACCGACGGCAGATTTTTCACGGAAGATGAGTTGAAGGGTGACAGCAAGGTTATTATTGCCGAAAACGACTGCGGTATAAATGTCGGTGACAGGCTTATCATTCCCGATGATAAAGGCGACATCGTACTTAATGTAATAGGTCTTTCCGATGATTTTATTGTTCCGTACACTTTTTTCTTATATCACAACGACAGCGGAATTTATGTAAAGGATGAAGATTTTGAAAATGAGATGAAGAATACCGCTCCGACAAAATACAACGGCGCACGCTTTTTCTTTACTTCCGATCTGTCTGACGATGAACTGCAGGCACTTGAGCAATTTCTCGGCAAGGTGGTTTATATTCTGCCACCGAACAGAGAGGATACCGAATCTGTTATCATAATCTACACTATCATCACGGGAGGAATCGTGGTAACAGGTATATTCACCGCTCTGCTCCTGCTGACGCTTATGCTTCACCTGACGGATAATTGCAGCGAACAGATAAATGTGCTGAAGGTCACAGGCTGCAAGTCAATGCCGATAACACTGCTTTTATCGGCGGTAACTCTTACATACACAGCAGTTTCATTCATCTGCGCTATTGCTTTGAGTCCGATTTTTACCGCACTTATGGTTAAGCTCAGAATGGAATATGTACCTACCGCTTTTGACTATCTGCTGTCATTTATAATATACAGCATTATAATCATAATATCGTTACTGCCAGGCTTTAAACGCATATCCTCAGCCACATACAAAAACGGAGGTGCAATATGAAGCTGTTATCTCTTGCATTATCCTTGCTTCGATCAAAAAAACGCAGTTTTATCCTTATGATGATATGTATCATTTTTTCAACTCTGCTGTTCAATTTTGCAATCACTGTATCTTCGGATTATCTCGCCGAAAAAGCATACATAACAAGTAACCGCTATGATAAGAAGATACTGCACGGTACACTCTCGTCAAAAGCGCCTATAACCGATGAAAAGATAGCCTCGCAGTTTGCAAAGTACGGCATAAACTGCCGTGTCGAGCGTTACTATGAAACCGCATTGAATCTTTTCTCCGTAAACAGCACTATTACCGACAGTGAGATAAACAATATGGACGATGACACTTTCTATCGGTTTCATAATGATATAAACGGAACTCTGCTCGGATATTCGACCGAATACAGCGAATATCTCGATATAGGACTTAGCGGAGAACGTCCGGATAAATCAAAAGACTACGGCGGTAAGATCCCTGTAATCGCAAGCTATACATCAAGGTGCAATATCGGCGACACAATAAAATACAAGTGTGGGAAAGGGATTACCGAGCTTCTTGTTGTCGGCAGATACACCGATAACTATCTCAGTAGTGTGATACTTTATAATCATGACACCGAAAGCTTGGGTACGACTTTCTATACCGATGCGGATATTCTCTACAATTCCGGGCTTGCTACCGCTCCCGAAAATCAGGAGGACTATTCCGGCGAAAGCGTGGATAAGCGTTACTATCAATATGTGATAATTCTGAAAAACGGCAACGCTTCGCGCGGCGAAATTGCGGCTCGTATAATTGACGGACTGGACGCAAACAGTGATGATTCGAAAGGCGATCTGTATATGAATATACGCTATGATGTGGCAAATCTCGATTTGCTGTACCGTGACAATATGCTGCTGATACAATTAATGCCTGTATTCATAATGATAGCCGTAGTCGGCACTCTCGGAGTGATTGCCAATATTCTGCTGAATGCCGAAAAACGCACAAAAGCAATGGCGGTATTCCGTCTGTGCGGCGGTAAGACCCGCTCTGTGATAATACTCGAGCTTGTCTGTGACACGGCTGTAACAGTTATTTCTGTGCTTGCCGCTACGCTTATCCTGCTAGCAATAAATCACATCTTTGCTATAGAAATCATCGATGCACAAAGCGGATTGTTCACTGCAGTATATATGATTGCAATTTCCGTAATTGTCAGCATTGCAGGCTCTGTAACGCTGGTACGCAGTAATATGCTTGAAACAATAAGGAGATATGAGAACGTATGATGAAACTTGAAAATGTAGATAAATATTATAATATAAACACAAGCAGCGAGGTGCATGCACTGAAAAATATAAATCTTAGCATAGAAAAGGGCGAAATGGTCGCTGTAATGGGTGTATCCGGCTCCGGTAAGTCAACGCTTATACATATCCTCGGTTGTCTTGACAAGCAAACAAGCGGTAAATATTTTCTCGGTGAATATGAGGTTTCCAAGTACAGCAACAATGAAATTGCGGTAATAAGGAACGAGGAAATCGGTTTCGTGCTTCAGAATTTCGGACTTCTCGCCGACAAGACGGTATATGAAAATATTTCTTATCCGCTTATATTCAACCCTGCTGTCAAATATAAAATGATGAAAAAGCTGATTCTTAAAACCGCCGATGCGATGCTGATAGGCAATCTTCTCAAAAAGCCCGTAAAAGAGCTGTCGGGCGGTCAGAAGCAGCGTGTCGCACTTGCCCGTGCGCTTGTAAACCGTCCGAATATAATCATTGCGGACGAACCGACAGCGGCACTTGACAAAGCAACGGCAGACGAAATAATGGAGGTTATGAAGTCGCTCAATTCTATCGGGAAAACCATAGTTATAGTAACGCATGACAGAACAGTGGCAGAAAAGTGCAGGCGGATAGTTGAGCTTTCGGACGGGGAAATAATCTCGGATAAGACAATTGCGTAAATCATAAATACAATAAAAAGCCTAGCATTTCTGATTGACTTTTTCGACAGTCTGCATTGAATGTGAACAAAAACTCACGCTCCATTAGTCTGATTTTGGAAAGTTCTCAATTTTATTATGGATTTTCAACTGTCAATAGAATATCACTCAATCATTCTACAAGGCGGTTATTGAACTTTACAATTTACGATGATATAATAAGGGCAAAGGAGGGCAGGCATATGAATATTGGCAATGTAATATCAGAAAAAAGGAAAGCACTTGGTCTGACACAGCAGGCTTTAGCCGAAAAGCTGCACGTTTCTTTTCAAGCTATATCCAAATGGGAAAACGGAACTTCATATCCCGATATTGAACTTCTGCCGCAGATTGCAGCTATTCTGAAAACAACTATTGATTCGCTGTTGGGGTATCCATCGCAATCCGTCACCGATTATGACAAAAGGTACGGCAATGAGGAGTATTATTGGGGCTTAAAGCCTAACAATCTGTGTTATGAGATAATGAGAATTAAGCCGCCTGTTAAGCCGTATAAGGTTATTGATATTGGTTGCGGAGAAGGCAAGGACGCAGTATTTCTTGCAAGAAACGGCTATGATGTTACAGCGTTTGATGCATCTGAACAGGGGCTGTCAAAGGCACGAGAGCTTGCCGATACTTATGGTGTAAAGGTTGACTTTTTCAAGGCAGATGTGAGAGATTTCAGGCTTGAAGCTAACTATGACATCATCTTTTCAAGTGGGGTTTTTCATTATATTCCGCTTGAATTACGAGAAAATGTTGTCAATAATCTTAAAGCTCATACGACTACGAATGGCATCAATGTTGTAAATGTTTTTGTAGAGAAGCCATTTATTCCTCTTCCGCCCGATACAGAAAAAGGCGAATTTGTTGTGGATAGCTGGAAATCAGGTGAGTTATTTATGTATTACCACGATTGGCTGTTTCATAAAAACGAGGAGTGGATCTTTGACTGCGACAGCAGCGGTACTCCTCATAAGCATTGTATGGACGTATTGATTGCGGAAAAGGTTTGATAACTGAGTTTTTATATGATTATCTCCTATGCGATGTTAATAGGCAATCTTCTCAAAAAACCCGTAAAAGAGCTGTCGGGCGGTCAGAAGCAGCGTGTCGCACTTGCCCGTGCGCTTGTAAACCGTCCGAATATAAT
>ENA-ORLY01003060-ORLY01003060.1-human-gut-metagenome-genome-assembly--contig:-NODE-3060-length-14322-cov-100.628431_pt1 | contig 14322 bp, 14 predicted proteins | sample MGYA00243071_ERZ508832 | MGnify/ENA primary metagenome ERZ508832 (study PRJEB26277, sample SAMN04329777) | human gut metagenome | biome: human-associated habitat | host: Homo sapiens | place: USA...
AACGGTGCTTCGGTGGCGATTGTCGATAATCTGATGGCACTGGATATTCAGCTTGGCAATGTGGACAAATATGAGATACAATCCCGAATTGCCAAGCGGCTCTCCACAATGGCAAAGACGTTGAAAATTCACGTTCATTTTATCTGTCATCCGCGGAAAACAGAAGCATTTCTGCGCAAAGGCGACATCAGCGGAACAGCCGACCTTACAAATGCAGCCGACAATGTGTTTATGGTTCATCGGGTCAATGCTGATTTTATGATGCGCTATCGCTCGGTATATCCCAAACTTGAGATTCAGCCGGATGTGGGAAATGTGGTGGAAATCATGAAAAACCGTGACCTTGGCGTTGTGGATGAGATGATAAAACTCTATTTTGACCGCCGAAGCAGAACTATGTCGGATGTGAAGGGACTTCCGCCGCAGCACGCATGGTCTGAAAAGATTGAGCAGATGCTGATGGAAGGTTTCACGCGGGTCAATCAAGGCGAACTTCCTATGGAATGGCGGTGAGAACATGCATGGCAAAGTGAACGATGATGAATGGGAGATTTTCCGCGATGCGTTCCGCCTGTATGCAGCGCATTGTGATCCGCCGGAGAATCAGGCACAAGATGCCGAAGAATGGTGGCTTTCAATGGTAAAGGACACCAGTGAAAAAGCTGCAAAATGGAATAATCATCCCTTGATGATGCTGCTGTTTCGAGCTGTTACTGAGTATGTTGAGCAAAAAGCAGCAGGAAAAACGCAAAGTACAATACACAAATAAAGGAATATCTGGCGGAGGTGCTAGGATGAATCAGAGAAGAAACTGCTCCCATTATGTTTATGGAGAAAAGGAACCGTGGAAAGCGTTTGCGAGTGCAGTGATTGTTCAAGCAGTCAAGGATTTCCGCAGCTGCGGTCGGATGCAGTACGAACTTCGGCAAAAGTTCCGCAGCGAGACAAAGCTGACAGCAGAAGAACGGGACTATCTCACATACCGCATCATGCAGTACAAGCAGAGGCTTGATGAACTGCGAATCTTTTTTCAGTCCGGTCGTTTTGTATTGCTTACTGACATAGATGGTATCCAGCTGCTGAAAAGATTGGAGCGTGAAATTGCATGAGGAAAGCAGTTGCATTTTTGAAAAGGGCAGAAGCAGTTGAACAGAGAATAGATGCCCTTCTCTCGCAGATAGAACTCTACAAAAGCCTTACGCAGCGAGTTACGGCATCTTGGGGAAGCGAATTTACCGCCCATGCGCGCAACGTGGGTGCGAATGAGAATGCGATTATTCGTCTCACGGAAGCACGCAGAGAGTTGGAAAAATTGACACAGGAGTATCGGGATGCCGTTGAAGAAATCACAGCTGTCGTAAACAGCATGGATAATCAGGCGCACCGGATCATCCTCTTGAACTATTATCTTTCTCATATGAATTTTGAGAAGATTGCTGAAAGAATCGGATTAAGCCGGTCGCGCGTGTATCATTTGCACGCTCAGGCGCTTGATGAATTGGAAATGCTGCTAAGTGCAAGCAACTGAATAGGGGACAACACGGGCGACAATCGCGCAAGATAGCAGCAAATAGCATGAAATAGCATCGCGCAGCACAAAACAGGACAAATTAGCAGCGAACAAGACAAATTAGCACGCTTTAGCAACGAAACCTGTGCTATAATAGTAGTGTCGAAAGAGACGAAGGCATTGATGGAGCAATCTGTCGATGCCTTTCTATTTTCCAGAACAGGAGGTGTGAAATATTTACAGGCTGAACCAACCATCAAACAGCAGTGGAGGGCAGGGAAGTTCTGCTGCCACGGATGAACGAGTGCAGGAAGGAGGAAGTGGATGAATCCCACGGTGCTTGCGACTGTAAATCAGAAAGGAGGGGTAGCGAAAACGACCAGCTGCATCAACATAGGGGCAGCGATGGCACGGAAAGGAAAAAAGGTGCTGCTGGTGGACACTGACCCGCAGGCCAGCATGACCATCAGCCTCGGCAATCAGCAGCCGGATCAGCTTGCGCCCACAATCGCAGACCTGATGACCAAGGTCATGAACGACATCCCGATTGCGCCGGGCGAAGGCATACTGCATCATCCGGAGGGAATTGACCTGCTGCCCGCTAACATCGCGCTGGCGGGAACGGAAGTGTCGCTGGTGAATGCAATGAGCCGCGAAACCATCTTGAAGCAGGTGCTTGCCTGCAATCGGCAGGACTACGACTGCATCATCATCGACTGTATGCCGTCGCTGGGGATGCTGACCATCAATGCGCTGGCGGCGGCAGACCGTGTAATCATCCCGGTGCAGGCGCATTACCTGTCCGCCAAAGGGCTGGAACAGCTGCTGCAAACCATTGCCAAGGTACGCAGGCAGATGAATCCTAAGCTGAAAATCGACGGCATCCTCATGACGATGGTGGATGGGCGCACGAACAACGCCAAGGAAATCACGACGCTGATTCGGGAGACTTACGGCGGCAAAATCAAGGTGTTCGAGATGGCGATTCCGCATTCCGTCCGCGTGGCAGAAGCGAGCTTGACCGGGAAGAGTATTTTCGAGTACGACCCCGGCGGCAAGGTGGCGCAGGCGTATCGTGCGCTCACGAAGGAGGTGCTTCAGCTTGAAAAGCAGCGGCAGAAAGCCAAGTCTGACCTCCTACGATGACATTTTCTCCACGGAAGCCTCACGCCAGCAGGAGCAGATTCAGCGCCTTGCGCTAAGCGAACTGCACCCCTTCAAAGATCATCCATTCCGCGTACTGGATGATGACCGGATGATGGAAACGGTGGAGAGCGTGAAGGAATATGGGGTGCTGGTGCCGATTATCGCCCGACCGATGCCGGATGGCGGGTATGAAATTGTGTCCGGGCATCGGCGGAAGCGCGCCTGTGAGCTGGCAGGGCTGAACGAGATTCCCGCCATTGTCCGCGATTTGGACGATGATGAAGCTGTCATCATTATGGTGGACAGCAATTTGCAGCGCGAGAACATTCTGCCCAGCGAACGTGCTAAAGCGTATCAAATGAAGCTGGAAGCAATCAAGCATCAGGGCGAGCGGCGTGACTTAACTTGTGCCCAAATTGGGCACAAGTTGCCTGATGGAGCAAAAGCCCGCGACATAGTTGCGCAGGAAGCCGGGGAAAGCAAATCGCAGATTCAAAGAATCATTCGGCTTAACCAGTTAGAAAAGCCGCTCATTGATAAGGTGGACGCGGGCAAACTCGCCTTTACCCCTGCCGTGGAACTTTCGTACTTGAAGCCGGAAGAACAGCAGTGGCTGGATACCGCCTTGGAAAACACGCAGCAGACACCGTCTCTCTCGCAAGCCCAGCGCATGAAGCGCGAAAGCAAACAGGGCACGCTGTCGGAACAGGGCATCATGGAAATCATGACGGAGAACAAGCAGACGGTTCCTGTCAAGGGGTCTGTCGTGCTGCCGCAGGAAAAGTTGACCAAGTATTTTCCACGTTCCTACACAACGGAGCAGATGGAAAAGGTAATTTTCAAGCTGCTGGATTACTGGATGCGGAAGCGGCAAATGTCGCAGGAGCGATAAAGACGCATGAAACGAAAACTGGATATTCTGCTAATGGTCATGTTTCTGTTCGGAAGCATGATTTTTCTTTGCCCAATTTTCGGGCAGATAAAGGAGGTCGAAGAAGATGACCGTGTATACACGCGCATGTCCGCAGCGGTTAAGCCCCCTCAACAGGCTTCGGGACTGGTGGAGGATGCGCCATCCCCCGCGGCAGCCGCCGTGCAGACCGTGCTGCCCCTGCTGCTGGAAGTGCCGCTGCCGGAGAAAACCGCTGTGCCCGCTGCCGCGCCGTCCCCCGTACGCCCGGCTGCTTCCGACACTGCCGCGCCAGCACAGGCAGAGCGGACAGCAAATCCCCGCAGTGTCGATGTAGAAGCATGCATTGCGCAGAATCCGGATTTTGCCGCATGACTCACCATTCCGGGTACGCCGGTGGATTATCCGGTTGTGCGGTCGAACAGGACGGACTACTACCTGACGCACCTGTTCAGCGGCAAAAACAGCAAGCTGGGATGCCTGTTCTCGCTGCCGTCGGCGGATTATCAGACACCGAGCAGGAACATTGCCATCTACGGGCATCACCTGAGCCATAGCGACGCGATGTTCAGCAGCCTTGTGCAATACAAGGATTCGGGCTACTGCGCCGCGCACAGCATCATTCAGCTGGACACGATTTACGGCGAACGCACCTATCGGATTTTCGCCGTCGTCAACATGCAGGTTGGTGACTGGGATGCAGCGGCGGCTGATTTTGCCAGCGGACAGGCGTTTCAAGCGTATGTAGACCGCGCACGAGCCAAGGCACTGTACGATTCAGGCGCGGCAGTCGGTGCGGATGACCACATTCTGACCCTGATTACCTGCGACCGCAGTGCGGGCGGTGCAAGCGGCCGTCTGATTGTGCTGGCGGTTCAAGAATAATACTATTTTCGGATTCACCTGAGCCATCTGCTTGCGCCTTTTCCCCGCTGTCGTCCGCTTATTCCACTTAGCGTAGCGCTGCTACGCTGCGTTTCATTCGCGTTAGACAGCGTGAAAAATTCGCGGCGCATCTTGGCTCATTTTCATCCGAAAATAGTATAAGAAGGAGAAGCAAATGAAATTGAAATCCAATTTGAAACGATTTGCATCATTGATGCTGTCTGCGGCGCTGGTGCTGACCTGCATTCCGCTCTGTGCGGCAGCAGAAGAAGCAGCCACACCCTCGGACATCACGGGAACGGAAGTCATTGTGCTTCCGGCAGAAGAACAGGCGCTTCCACCCGTGGAGGAAGCGCCTGACGAATCCGCATCCGATGCGCCGGATGAGCCGTCCCATGACGAAATGCTCCCCAATTCGGAGGAGGAAAGTTCGTCGGACGACCGTCATCCTTTGCAGGCGGCGATTGAAGAACATGGGTATGTCTACGTCCGGACGGTGCGGGCAGTCAGCGTGTACGCCAGCGCAGAATCGCAGGAGCGCATTGTTTATGCCGCGGCTGATGATGCGTCCATTCTGCTGGCGACGGCGTTTTTCAGCGGTCATCAAGCCGTGCAGGTCTGGTTTCTGGATGCGGAGCAGCAGACCATCTGCGGCTTTGTACCGGCAGCGTCGCTGGATACCCGCTATCTGCTGGATGCGGATGTGTCGGGCATCGCCGACGTGCCATCCTGCGACGGAATGACTGCCTTCGGTCAAAAGCGATTGTTCGTGGTCAATGGCAGCCGCCCGGAAGAAGCATCCGATAAAGCAGAAACGCCCGCAGACACACCTTCGCAGGACGCGCCGCACCAAGAATCGAATCTGCCCGAAGCGGATGAAAGCGGCGCTTCGGAGCAGCCGGATGCCGCAGAACCGCCGGATGCTTCGGTACATCCGGAAATTAGCAGCGCGGAAGAAATCGACGAAACGGTGCCACCTGTAAGTCTCGGCGATTTTATCAGCGTCAGTACGGACACGCGCGTCTTTTCTGCGGTGGATGATGATGCGTCCGAAACGTATTTTTCCAGCGAGTATCAGGGCAATTTCGTCAAAGCAGCCGCGGTGCAGGTGGTGTCCGTTGCGGAAGATGCTTCGGGGACGGCATGGTATCAGGTACGCTTCCTGTACGGCGATTCTTTCCCCAGCGGCAAGATGAAGTGGACGGCTGACGAAACGGTGTGGGTGATGACAGCGGAAACCGGCGAAACGGATGCGGATGCTTGCACGGTAACGGACTTCGCGTATCCCAAAGAAATGCTGCGCCTGCTCCGGGAAATGCAAACGTATACCGCAGAAACGGATGGATTCAGCCTGAAGAATATTCATGGCAAAATCGGCAGCTTTCAGGCGGGACAGTCGGGGCTGCAAGGAAGTTCCGGCAGGGACGCGGCGTATCCCCAGCTGGCGAAATCAGCATCGCACGGCACGATTTATGCGACACCGCACTATCTGGAAAACTTCCCCGTGTACTGCCTTGAACATACGCTTTCCGGCCCCGGCGAAGGGTCGGGCGCGAACAAAACAGAAACCGGCCCATATGCGCTGCTGGATATGGAGGCGTTCGTAAACACCGCAGAAGGCGGCGGCGTGAACGGGGTGCGATTCAAGGCGCAGACCATGCACGCCATCGGCTGGGTGCTTCGGCACACCTACCCGTTTATGGTGCTGGATCGCAGTGATGCAAACAACGAAGTGTGGAGCCGTGTCGCGGGTCAGTTTGCTATTCGCGAGGTGATTAAGCAGCTGGAAGGCGCGCAGTACGTCCGCAGTTATTGGGACATGGATAATTTCTACGCCTTCTCCGGCAGCGCCCCGGAAGTGTACTTGACCTATGCCCGCTGGCTGGCGAAAAACGCGATTGCACACGCAAAAATCACCGGGAAAATCACCGTCAGCGGTCAGCGCATCCAAGCGTCAGACGGCGGCTATATCGGTACGGTTACGCTGACGACGGATGCGGATTTGATTCGGATTTCCAAGGCAGCGGGCAGCATCACGGGGAACAGCGGCGGTTCGGATGAAGCGTACTACTATGTCAAGAGCGGCGATACCATCCGGATTTTGTCGGACAAAAGCAGCTTCTCCGTTTACATGGAATCAATCGCGTCCAGCGCGGAAGAAGCAGGCTTTCTGGTCGGAATCCCCAGCGCCTCCATCCAGAAAGTGCTTGTCCCGATAGAGGGAACGCCATACCCGCTGCAATCCGCTGTTGTCACGTTTGAACTGCTGTATGGCACGGTGTTTGTGACCAAGCAGTCCATGGACGGCATTTTGCTGCAAGGTGCAGTGTTTGAGCTGCTGGATGAATCCGGCGCGGTGCTGGCAGAAGCAGTGACGGATGCGCAGGGACGTGCCGTTTTTTCCGGGATTGCACCGGGACGCTATCAGGTTCGCGAGAAAACCGCACCGCAGGGGTATCGGCTGTCGGTTGTCTCGGCGCAGGAAATCATGGTGACGGCGGGCGCAGACACGGCGTGCATGTTCATCAACGAGCGCATGATGGGTATCATCCGGGTCATCAAGACGGACAGCATGACGGGAAAACCGCTGCCCGGTGTCACGTTCACGGTGACGAGATTGACCGCGCCTGCATCGGACAATGCTTCCAACATTGGCAAGGTTGTCGCAACAATTACGACGAATGCGGATGGCATCGCACAGACCGAAGCACTTCCGTGGGGAGAATATCGAATTGCGGAAACCAATGCGCTTGAAGGCTATGTGGATACGGACTTTGTGACCATCGTTCAAATCAAATAACAGGAGGAAGAAAAATGAAGCAGATGAAGCAATGGATGCACTGGGTGCTTGCGCTGGTGCTGCTGGTGATGAGCCTGTCTGTTCCGGCAGCAGCGGCGGAAACCATCACGGTGAATGTAACCAACACGCCCGTGCGCGGCAGCGTGGCGCTGGAAAAGACCGGCTTGCAGCTGGTGCGCTTTACGGACGAGCAGGACGAATGGGGCAATACCGTCATGAAGCCTGTCTATCAGCAGGGATATTTGAAGGGCGCCGTGTTTGAACTCCGCGCCGCAGCGGATGTTGTCGGCAAGGAAGGAACGGTTTTCTACAAGCAGGGGGAACTGGTGGAAACACTGACCACCAGTGCAGACGGCGCGGTGAACTCAAAACTGCTGCCGCTGGGCAGCTACTGCTTGCAGGAAGTTTCCGCCCCGGACGGCTATCTGCTGGATGATACCCCGTATCCCTTCACGCTGACGGCGGCAGGCAAGCAGACGGCAGTGGTGGAAGTGAAAGTGTCCGCGGTCAACACCTATCTGCCGATTCGGGTGACGCTGCACAAACAGCAGGAAGCAATTCGAGTGGATGAAACGGCGGACGGCATGATTCGCTCGTCCATCGAGACAGTTCCCGGCGAAGGCTGTGTGTTCGGCTTGTTCAATGCAGGGGTGATTTCCTACGGCGACAGCCAGAAGCTGCCTGCCCATACGCTGATGGCAACTGGCATCACGGATGCCAAGGGCAATTTGACATTCTCCGGCATGTATCCGCATGGCGCGTATTATATCAAGGAACTGTCCGCGCCGGATGGCTGGCTGCTGAATACCGAGCAGTACCCGGTGCAGCTGACACCCGAAAACATGGATGCAGCGGAGGAGGCAATCGCAATCACGCTGGATGCGCCTATCCTGAATCGCCTGATTTACACGCCGGTGACGATTACCAAGCGGGACGTTGCCGGCAAGGAAACGCTGCCCGGTGCGCTGATTGAAGTGTACGATGCGCAGGGCAGCACCATTTACCGCGCGTATACGGATGAAAACGGTCAGCTGCCGGACATTCCGCTTGTTCCCGGCTCGTATACGTTCAAGGAAACCTATGCGCCGGAGGGGTATGCGCTGAATATGGCGGTAAAAACCTTCACGGTGACAAGCGAAGGCAAAATCATCGGGGAAACCGAAATCCGGGATGAAATCAACAAGATTCAGCTGAAAAAGATTAAGGAGAACGGCGAGCCGCTGCCCGGCGCTGTGTTCGGCATTTACGATGCCAACAACACGCTCGTGCAGCAGCAGACTTCCGATGCCAGCGGCCATCTGACCTTCTCGGAACTGGGGTACGGCACTTATACCATCCGGAAAATTCAAGCGCCTTACGGCTATCATCCATCCACCGGCGAATGGCAGGTGACGATTGACGGCACTTATCAGAACCCTGTGCAGATTCTGACGACGGTGGTCAATGAGGATGCGCCCGGCTGGATTCGGGTCATCAAAACGGATGCACTGGACGGTCATCCCATTGCGGGCGTTCGCTTCGACATCTACGCCTTGAATGAGGACGGCAGCACGGGCGACTTGGTGTCCACCATGCTGACGAACGACGACGGCGTGGCAATGTCCGAAAGTCTGCTGGTCGGCGACTACATGGTCAAGGAGCATGAAGCGCCCGTCGGCTATGTGAACAGCCTGTGGAGCGAAAAAGTGACCGTCGTCATGGACGAAACCGTGGAGCGCAGCGTGACGAATATCCCCATGCAGGGGCAGGTTCGCATTGTTAAGACGGACGCGGAAACGGGCGGAAGTCTGGCTGGCGCAGTCTTTACGGTCATCCGCGTGAGCGGCTTGCCTTCGCATGGCAAGGAAGGGTGCGGCGAGGTTGTGGCGGTCATCACCACGGATGCGGAAGGGGTGGCAGTCACGCCTGTGCTGACGTGGGGCATCTACGAAATCCGCGAAACCACCGTGCCGGACGGGTATCTGGACAGCGGCTGTGTCGTTACCGTTTCGATTCCCGGCAATGCTGACTGACAAGGAAACGGGAGGCATCCATGAACACAAAACGAAACATCCTGCCCATGCTGCTGGCGGCATTGCTGCTCTTCTGTCTGCCGATGGCATCGCTGGCGGAGGACGTACCCATTCAGAACGTCAGCATCCGCAATACGCCTATCAAGGGGCAGATTCTGCTGGAAAAGACCGGGCAGATGCAGACGACGGGTGAACAAGGGTATTTGAAAGGCGCGGTATTTGAAATTCGGGCGGCGGAGGACATTGTCGGGCAAGACGGCACACAGTGGTATTCATGCGGCGAGCTGGTCGCCACGATGACCACCAGCGGCGAAGGCGTGGAGAAAAGTCCGCTGCTGCCGCTGGGAAAATACACGGTCAAGGAAATCAGCGCTCCGTCCGGGTATGTGCTGGATTTGACGACGTACACCGTAGAAATTCAGGCGTCGGATCAGGAAACGCCGATTGTTTCCGCTACGGTTTCTTCAATCAATTATCCCGCCGAAATTCTGCTTCAAAAGACCGATGCGGATGGAAAGGCACTGTCAGGGGCGCAGTTCGTGCTGCTGGATGCGGATGGATGCGAAACGGCATCGGCTGTTTCGGATGCAGACGGGCTGGTGCGCTTCCGCTTCGTTCCGCAGGGGCAGTACACCATTTGTGAAACGTCCGCGCCGGATGGGTATCTGCTGAACCGCAGCGCAATTTCGGTGACGGTAACGCCGAACTGGACGAATGCGGAAGAACCGATAGCGACGGTGGTGAATCAGCAGAAGAAAATCCTGTTTATCAAGGTGGATACAGCCGGAACGCCGATGGCAGGCATTCTCTTCAAGCTCATCAACGCGGAAACGGGCGCTGTGGCAGAAATGGCTGTCAGCGACGAAAACGGTGCGTTTGCCTTTACAGCATTTGATTATGGCGTGTGGATTGTCCATGAAGCGGCTGCCCCCAGCGGTTACAGCCGCATGGCGGACTATTGCTTCCAAGTGGATGACAGCTGGTCGGGAACAGCGCCGGTGCTGCTGGTAAACATTCCTGATTCTTATGCGTTCATGAAAGTGGATGCCGATGGCAAACCGCTGCAAGGCGTGAAATTTGCCCTGCGGGATGCGGACGGCAATCTCCTGCAAACGCTGGAATCCGATGAGAACGGCATTGTCCGCGCCGAACACTTGCAGCCCGGCACTTATTATTTGCAGGAAACCGAAACGCTGAAAGGCTACACCCTGAGCGGCGATGTCCGGAAGCTGGTCATTGACGAGCACTACAAGATTCCCGAAGAAATGCCGCAGTGGGTCAACTACACGACGATTCAGACCGGCGTGCAGCTGGCGGCATCGGGGGTGATGCTTATCGGCATTGCCCTGATGCTGGCGAGCGGTACGATGCTGCTGATGCGCAGGCGGCAAAAGGTGTAAGCGGATGGTGTATCATCAAAAGTTGTTCCTGCGCCGATTGGAAGTCCCGCCTTGGGCGGCGCGCTGCACTTTTTCATGACGGAGGCTTCCCATGCAGGAAGAAATCGAAAACAAAACGCTCTCCCTCATCATCAATACCAGCAAATTCACTGAAAGAACATTGGCGACGGCGTTCGCGAAAGCGCTGAAACTCGGATGGAACAAAGCCAAGGAGCATCATCAGGCGAAACCGCAGGGCAGGCAGAGCGTGAAGCAGCTCATCGGGCAGAATCAGGGCGTTGAGCAGACTGCGCTGGCTGACCGGCAGGAGGTGAAGGCGTTTGAACGATACGCCCGTCAATATGGGGTGGATTATGCCATTCATAAAGGCACTTCCGACAGCGGAAAAACGCGCTATCTGGTGTTCTTCAAAGCACGCGACCGTGCAGCCATTGATCAGGCAATGCGCGCGTATGCAATGGATTTTCTGGCGAAGCGGAAGGCGCAGCGGAATGTTCAGCCTCAGCTGGATACGGCATCCCCCAGCAAACAGAAGGAGCGCAGCAGGCAGAAAGGGCGGGAAAGATGAACACTGCCGCATGGGAAAAACGTCTGCTGCTGCATCTGCCCTACGGGGTTATTGGACTTGCCGCGGCGAAGCTGAGTGAAGCATGGCGGCTGTCAGCCGGGACGGATTTTTCCGCGAAATTCCTGCACCTGCGGGATGGCATGGCAATGGCATTCCGAAACGGACTGTCCGGCTTTGTGCCCCTTGACCTGCTGATTGGGTTTCTGTGCGGATGCGCACTGTGCCTGCTGGTACATGCAAAACGCAGGAATGCCAAGAAGTATCGGCACGGCGAAGAATACGGCGCTGCCCGCTGGGGAAAGCCAAACGACATTGCGCCGTTCATGGACGCTGACCCGTGGAACAACATCATCCTGACCCAGACGGAGCGCCTGACCATGAGCAGCCGCCCGGCGAATCCCAAAAACGCACGGAACAAGAACGTACTGGTCATCGGCGGTTCCGGCAGCGGCAAAACACGCTTTTTCATCAAGCCGAACATCATGCAGTGTACCAAAACGAAGGGGTGCTCTCTTGTGATTACTGACCCCAAGGGGACGCTGATTACGGAGTGCGGAAAGATGCTTGCTGCTGCCGGATATGACGTGCGGGTTTTCAATGTTATCAGTTTCCAAAAGTCCATGCACTACAACCCGTTTGCGTATATCCGAAGCGAAAAAGACATTTTGAAGCTGGTGACGGCGCTCATAGCAAACACAAAGGGAGAGGGCAAAGGCGGCGACGACTTCTGGATTAAGGCGGAAACGCTGCTCTATATGGCGCTGATTGGCTACATCCACTACGAACTTCCGCCCGCGGCGCAGAATTTTACGACGCTGATTGACATGCTGAACAGCATGGAAGTTCGCGAGGAGGACGAGGAATACCGAAATCCTGTTGACCTGATGTTTGAAAAGCTGAAAGCGGAAAAGCCGGAACACTTTGCGGTGCGGCAATATGCCAAATACCGGATGGCTGCCGGCAAGACCGCCAAGTCGATTCTGGTGAGCTGCGGCGCACGGCTTGCGGTGTTCGATATTCAGGAACTGCGGGAAATTACGGCTTATGACGAACTTCACCTTGATACGCTGGGAGATAAGCGGACTGCACTCTTCCTCATCATGTCCGACACGGATGCCAGTTTCAATTTTCTGATTAGTCTGGCGTATTCGCAGATGTTCAACTTGCTTTGCGAAAAAGCGGATGATGTGTATGGCGGCAGACTGCCTGTCCATGTGCGCTGCCTGCTGGATGAGTTCGCCAACATTGGGCAAATCCCGAACTTTGAGCGCTTGATTGCGACCATCCGAAGCCGAGAAATTTCGGCATGCATTGTGCTTCAGGCGCAGTCTCAGCTCAAAGCGATTTACAAGGACAGTGCTGATACAATCGTCGGCAACTGCGATACGCTGCTCTTTCTGGGCGGCAAGGAAAAGACGACGCTGAAAGAAATGGAGGAACTGCTTGGGAAAGAAACAATCGACACATTCAACACCGGTGAAAGCCGCGGACGCGAGGTATCGCACTCTCTGAACTACCAGAAGCTCGGAAAATCGCTGATGACGATGGACGAATTAGCCGTCATGGATGGCGGCAAGTGCATCCTCCAATTGCGCGGTGTGCGCCCGTTTTTATCCGAAAAATACGACATTACCAAACACCCGAACTACAAATATCTGTCTGATTTTCAACCAAAGAACGCTTTCCATATCGAAAAATATTTGTCGCATCAGCTGAAACTGCGGCTGGAAGAAGAATTTGCCGCTGTCGAAGTCGAGGTCAGCGGCACGTCCGAGGAAGAGGAAGCGCTTCTGGATGAATGGGCAGAGGAGCTTCAACAGCAGGCTGCCGAATCCGGCGGCCTTTTCTAATCCCAATATATGAATATGGAGGTATATTTCTATGGCATTTTTCTCGTCTGCAGTGACGGTACTGCAAACGCTTGTGATTGCCCTTGGCGCGGGTCTGGGCATCTGGGGTGTCATCAACCTGCTGGAAGGGTATGGCAACGATAATCCCGGCGCAAAGTCCCAAGGCATCAAGCAGCTGATGGCAGGCGGCGGGGTGGCGCTGATTGGCACTACCCTTGTTCCGCTGCTGTCCGGTCTGTTCGGATGAACAAAGCACCATCTTTCACCCGCTTCCGGAGGATAACGGAAGCGGGTTCTTCAGGAGGGATGTCCTTTGAATTTCATCTGGGATAAAATCACGGAATGGCTGAAAGGGCTGCTGGTCAGCGGCATCATCAGCAACCTGTCTGGTCTGTTTGATGCCATCAACACCCGCGTGGGCGAGGCGGCGGCGGTCGTCGGCACAACGCCGCAGGCATGGCACGGCGGCATCTTCCAGATGATTCGCAGCCTGTCGGAAAACGTCGTTGTACCGATTGCAGGCATTATTCTGACCTTCATCATGTGCTTAGAACTGATTCAGATGCTTATTGACCGAAACAGCCTGCATGACTTTGACACCTTCCTTTTCTTCAAGTGGATTTTCAAGACCTTCGCCGCAGTGCTGATTGTTACCAACACATGGAATATCGTGATGGCGGTTTTCGATGTTGCGCAGAACGTCGTCAGTCAGGCATCGGGCATCATCATCGGCGATACCGCGCTGGATGCTGCCGCGCTGCTTGGAGACATGGAGCAGGCGCTGATGGCAATGGAAATCGGCCCGCTGTTCGGGCTGTGGTTTCAGTCCTCGCTGATGGGCATCTTGGCGTGGGTGCTGAGCATCTGCATCTTCATCGTCATATATGGGCGTATGATTGAGATTTATATGGTCACATCCATTGCGCCGATTCCGATGGCGACGATGGTAAATCGGGAATGGGGGCAGATGGGCAGCAACTATCTTCGGTCGCTCTTTGCACTGGGTTTTCAGGCATTCCTCATCATGGTCTGCGTCGCGATTTATGCGGTACTCGTGCAGGGCATCAGCGCCGGCGGCGACATCGGCACCGCCTTGTGGACGTGCATCGGCTACACGGTGCTGCTGTGCTTCACGCTCTTCAAAACCAGCAGCGTCGCGAAATCTATTTTTAATGCCGGGTAATTAGTTATGCCGATAAATATGTGATGAAGCCTGTAAAACCGCCATGCAAAACAAAAAG
>ENA-ORLY01003065-ORLY01003065.1-human-gut-metagenome-genome-assembly--contig:-NODE-3065-length-14300-cov-4.968080_pt1 | contig 14300 bp, 9 predicted proteins | sample MGYA00243071_ERZ508832 | MGnify/ENA primary metagenome ERZ508832 (study PRJEB26277, sample SAMN04329777) | human gut metagenome | biome: human-associated habitat | host: Homo sapiens | place: USA...
CTGAACAAGGTGGACAGCTTCGAGTTCCCCGGCCTGACCGGCATGGAGAAGATGGCTTCCATCATGCAGAAGCTGCGCGACAACCCGCCCACCGAGCTGGCTGGCCACAAGGTGGTCAAGGTGACCGACTACAAGAAGCCGGAGGAGACGGGCCTGCCCGCCGCCAATGTCCTGATCTACCACCTGGAGAACGGTGCTACCGTTGTGGTGCGCCCCTCCGGTACCGAGCCCAAGATCAAGACCTACTTCACCACCCTGGGCAAGGATCTGGCCGAGGCACAGGCCCAGAAAGACGCTCTGGCCGCTGCCATTGAGCCCATCCTGAAGTAAAAAATAATTTCCGGAACATTTCGCCCCCATGCAGCGTGCAAAAGCCCTGCATGGGGGCCTTTTTGATGGGTGCGGGCGGGTTGCAGTTTGTAAGGGATTACGCTATAATATTCAATGTATCGTTATCCCCCTGTGCCACGGTGCACAGGCAGTGCAAAAACAGGGCAGGTGTAAAAAATTTGGAAAAGCATGTATCGGCTGTTCTGGTGGCGGCAGGCTCCTCCACCCGGATGGGATTTGACAAGCTCAGTTTTGATCTGGGCGGGGAAACCGTGCTGGGCCGGAGCATCCGCGCGTTTGAGGAGAGCCCTCTGGTGAGCGAGATCGTTCTGGTGGCGGGCAAGAACCGCGAATACGTTGAGGCGCAGGCCGCTGCCTGCACAAAGCCCGTGCAGGTGGTGCAGGGCGGTGCCACCCGGGCCGAGAGCGCCAAAAACGGTGTACTGGCCGCCCATGGAGAGCTGGTGGCTGTCCACGATGCGGCTCGCCCCTTTGTGAGCGAGGCGGTCATTGAGGCCGTGGTGGAAGCCGCTGCAAAATGCGGGGCCGCTGCCCCGGCGGTGCCCGTGAAAGACACCATCAAGCAGGCCACCCGGGGCGATGGCAAAAAGGTCCCGGCGAAATGTGTGGTGGAGACGACCCCGGACCGCAGTACCCTGTATGCGGTGCAGACGCCCCAGTGCTTTGACCGTGCCGCCTATCTGGCCGCGCTGGAAGAACTGGACGAGGAAAAAGCCCGCCTTGTTACGGACGATTGCAGCCTGTTTGAGCTGACTGGCCGTACCGTGCAGCTGACACAGGGAGATTACGCCAATTTGAAGATCACGACGCGGGAGGATCTGCCCCGCGCGGAACAGAAAGAAGGAACTGCAATGCGTATTGGTCATGGTTATGATGTTCACCGTCTGGTGGAAGGCCGCAAACTGATCCTGGGCGGTGTGGAAGTGCCCTATGAGAAAGGCCTGCTGGGCCACTCCGATGCCGATGTGCTGGCACACGCTGTCATGGACGCCGTGCTGGGCGCTGCCGCTCTGGGCGATATCGGCCAGCATTTCCCGGACACCGCCAAGGAGTACGAGGGGGCCGACAGCCTGGCGCTGGCCCGCCGTGTGGCCGAGATCCTCAAGGAGCACGGCTACCGGATCGAGAACATTGATTCCACCATCCTCTGCCAGCGGCCCAAGCTGGCCTCCTACATCCCCGCCATGCGTCAGAAGCTGGCCGATGCCTTTGGGATGCCGGTGGATGCCGTGAGCGTTAAGGCCACCACCGAGGAGCATCTGGGCTTTACGGGCGAGGGGCTGGGCATTGCGGCCCACGCCGTTGCCCTCATTGAAAAGCTGTAAGAAAGCAGGAACAAAAACGGGAGTGTTACGTCGATGACTCTGAACTCGATCATAGCCAATTTCCAGACCTTTAAGCTGGTGGATCTGCTGGATATCCTGGTGATCGCATTCCTTATCTACCAGCTGCTGGGCATCGTCAACCGTACCCGCGCGGGTCAGCTGGCCAAGGGCGCGCTGCTGGTGCTGGTGGTTTATCTGGTGGCCAATATCCTGAATATGCGCACGGTGACCTGGCTGCTCAACTCGCTGCTGCAGGTTGGCCTGCTGACGCTGGTGGTGCTGTTCCAGCCGGAGATCCGGCGCGCTTTGGAGCGGATGGGCCAGACCGACCAGTGGGCGGGCAAACTTTTCAATATGAAAGGCCGCTACAACGACCCAAGCCTCAAAGGAGCCTGGCGCAGCGCCATCATTGCCATCTGCGATGCGGCAGAGCGTTTTTCAGAGACCAAGACAGGTGCCCTCATCGTGCTGGAGCGGCACACCAACCTCTCGGAGATCGTCCGCACCGGTACGCCGGTGAACAGTGCCGTCAACCTGGAGGTGCTGGGCACCATCTTCTACGAGGGTACCCCCCTGCATGACGGCGCGGCCATCATTGAAAACGGCCGTATCAAGGCGGCGGGCTGCGTGCTGCCCCTTTCCAACAACCTGGACCTCGGCAAGGACATGGGCACCCGCCACCGCGCCTGCCTGGGCATTGCCGAGAACTCGGATGCCATTGCCATCGTCGTCAGCGAGGAGACGGGAATCATCTCCATGGCCAAAAACGGCGTGCTGATCCGCCATTTTGACCGCCAGACCCTCTACACCCGCCTCATCGACGAGATGATCCCCAAGGAGACCACCAGCGAAAAGACCGACACCAGCAGCTGGAAATACCGCGCCAAACAGCTGTTGAACTGGGTCAATCAGAAGGAGGATGAGCAGCAATGAGCACCGCGCCCAAAAAGCCCGACGGCACCAAGCCCGCCATCAAGCCCGCAGGCGGTATGCTCAATGACCGCCGCATCCGCCTGCTGCTGGCCATCATCGGTGCCATCATTGCCTGGATGGCGGTTACCATCGTCGTCCAGCCCGGCACCACCAAGACCATCTCCAATGTCCCGGTGGATTTCACCTATGATTCCTCTGCCTATACTTCCCGCGGCCTGAGTATCGTCAGCGCCCCGGAAAAGTTCGTCAACCTGAAGCTCTCCGGCGACGGCTACACCATCGGCAGCCTGCAGGCCTCCGATTTTGTGGTCTATCCGGACTGGTCCAGCGTGCGGGACAGCGGCGAGAAGAACCTGCGTTTGCAGGTGCGGAGCCAGAGCACCCTGCTCACCGGCGTGTCCGTCTCCATTGAGGGCGGCGACAACACCGTGGATGTGGTGTTCGACGTGGTGGAGGAAAAGACCCTGCCCATCACCGTGACCACCAATTACCTGACCATCGCGGATGGGTATATCCTGTACGGCACGGACGTCTCAAAAGAGACCGTCACCCTCTCTGGCCCCAGCACCGAGCTGAGCCAGGTGGAGACCTGCACCGCCGAAGTCACCCACAAGGGCGACCTGACCGAGCCGGTCACCCTGACCACCGCCCTGCGTTTCTACACCCGCAGCGGCAGCGAGGTCAAGTTTGAGTACACCACCCTCGAAGAAGAGAGCGTGGACGTGACCTTGCAGGTGTACAAGGTGGCTACCCTCCCGGTGGAGGTCAGCTTCATCAACGCCCCGCGGGACTTTGATTCCTCGGTGCTGGCCTATACCCTGAGCAAGAAGACGCTTAACGTGGCTGGTCCGGAGTCCCAGATCGACCGCCTCTCGGCGCTGTCCGTGGGCACCATCGACCTCTCCACCTTTGCGCTGGACAAGGTCTACGAGATGCCCATTGAGCTGCCCACCGGCATCCACCTGCTGGATAACCTCTCCAGCATCACGGTCAGCTTTGACAGCTCCAAGCTGGAGACCAAGACTCTGAACCTGCCCTCCAGCTGCGTGCAGGTCGTCAATCTGCCCTCCAGCTACCAGCTGACGGTGGAGACCGAGCGGCTGATGAACGTGACCCTCTGCGGCCCGGCCGGTTCGCTGGAAACGCTGACGCCGGAACAGGTGGTCATTGAGATCGACGCCGATGATTTCTCGGTGGCCATTGGCCAGCAGAACATTGCCTGCCGCCTGTATGTGCCCGCCAACGGCAAAATTTTTGCGCTGGGCAGCTATATGGTGCAGTGCAAGATCGAAAGCAATGTCGGTTAAACCTCTCAGTCAATGCTTCGCATTGCCAGCTCCCCTGTCAGGAAAGACTCCCTCCGGCCGGAGGGAGATGTCGCGAAGCGACAGAGGGAGGATGGCCCTTGGCAGGGCGGGTAAGCTGTGCTGAACGCGAAAGTTTATAATAAAAAGAAAGAATCATAACATGATTTTAGTGCGAGACATCCGCCTGCCCCTCTCCGCCGGGGAGCCGCAGGCCTTTGAAAAAGCGCTGCATCTGGCACGCGTCCCCCGCGCAAAAGTGGGGCACCTGGGGGTGGCAAAACTCTCTGTGGACGCGCGCCACGGGCAGCCCAAACTGGTGTACACGGTAGCGGTCACGCTCAAGGACGAGGGTGAGGAATCTGCTTATGCAGGGGCCTCGCCCTGCGTCGCTTTGCACCAAAAGGTGGATTTTTCCGTCCAGAACGGCACCCAGCCGCTTATCCACCGCCCGGTGGTCTGCGGCCTGGGGCCTGCGGGCCTGTTTGCAGCCCTGCTGCTGGCCCGGCAGGGCTACCGCCCCATTGTGCTGGAGCGGGGCCCGGCGCTGGACGAGCGTGTCAAGGCCGTGGAGCATTTCTCGGCCACCGGCGAGCTGGACGAAAACGCCAACATCCAGTTTGGCGAGGGCGGCGCGGGCACGTTCTCGGACGGCAAGCTGACCACCCGCATCGGGGATGAGCTCTGCGGCTTTGTCACCGAGGTGTTTTTGCAGCACGGTGCCCCGGCGGAGATCGCCTGGAAGCAGAAACCCCATGTGGGCACCGACCTGCTGCGGGGCGTCATCACCTCCATCCGGAAAGAGATCGAGTCTCTGGGCGGCGAGGTGCATTTCAACACGGCCCTCACCGGTTTTGAGCGGAAGAATGGCGCGCTGACGGGGATTTTGACCACGGCGGGTTCGTTCCCCTGCGAGGCGCTGGTGTTTGCGGTGGGCCACTCGGCCCGGGACACGTTCGGGATGCTGCTGGACAGCGGCCTGGTGCTGGAGTGCAAGCCGTTCAGCGTCGGTTTCCGGGCGGAGCATCTCCAGAGCGAAATTGAAAAGAGCCTTTACCACGAGGCAGCCGGCCACCCGGCCCTGCCCCGGGGCGAGTACCAGCTCTCCCAGCATGTGGGGGAGCGGTGCGTCTATACGTTCTGCATGTGCCCGGGCGGCCAGGTGGTGGCCTCGGCCAGCGAGAAAGGCCGTGTGGTCACCAATGGCATGAGCTACCATGCCCGCAGCGGCAAAAACGCCAACGCGGCTGTGGTGGTCAGCGTGGGCGGAGCCGATTTTGCAAACGATCCCCGCCAGGCCATCGCGTTCCAGCGGGAGCTGGAAGCCAGAGCATACGCCGCCGGACGCCCGGCAGGGGAGTACGCGGCCCCGGCGGAGAACATCCAGAGCTTTCTCGAGGGCAGGGGTCAGCTGAAGATCAGCCGGGTCCAGCCCACCTATGACCGTGGCGTCTGCCCGGCAGACCTGGGGGCCCTGCTGCCCGGGGAGCTGGCCGATACCCTGCGGGCAGGCCTGCGCGCTTACGAGCGCAAAATCGCGGGCTACACCGCGCCCGAGGCCATCCTCACCGGCCTCGAGACCCGCACCAGCAGCCCGGTGCGGCTGAAACGGGAAGAGAATTTTGAGTGCGCCCAGCTGGCAGGTTTGTACCCCTGCGGCGAGGGTGCCGGATATGCGGGCGGCATCATGAGCGCCGCCGTGGATGGCCTGCGGGTAGCCCGGGCCATCATCAGCCGGTACAGCCCGGCAGAGGGATGAGTAAAAACATGAACGAAAACCAACGTGATACAGAACACCGCCCCGACGAGGGAAAACAGGTGCAGCAGGAGCTGGAGCGCCAGCTGCGGGAGTTTGGCGATACCATGTCCGACGCGTTCCGCCACGGCTTTGAGGGCCGGGGCGAGGAGATCGGCGACCGCGCCTTTGATGTGGGCAAGGCCGCTGTTCATGCGGCCAATTATGGCATCAACGCGGCGGGCCGCGCCGTGCGGGAGGGCCAGAGGAGGCAGGCCGAAAAAGCCGCGCGGGCGGCAGGCGGCAGCGGCTCGGCCTGGGCCCGGCAGTTCTTTGCCCGGAAACCGGAGCCGACCCCTGTGGAGAACATCCGCGCCAGCGCCAAAAAGCGCCACAATGCGGGCGTGGCCCTGCTGGCGGTGGGCATCACGTTTGCGGTCATCTTTGGCATTTCGGCCATCAGCTGTTTTGGCGCTGCCGCCATGTTTGCCCCCAGCACCCTGCTGGGGGACGCCGTTGCCACCGAGGGGGATGCGATCACCCAGGTGTTCGTGGCCGGGGGCGAGGCGATTGGCAGCTTTGCCATGGGCGCGATCCGGGTCAGCGGCTGGGCATTCACAGCCATCACCGCATTGTTTGGCTGGATGACGGCAGCCGGTGCTTCCCGGATGCGTGCTGGCAAAAAGCTGAACCTTTACGCCGACATGGCCGAAGAGTTTGATTATCAAAAGGGCCTCTCACTGGAGATGCTGGCCGACCTGACCCACCAGAAAAAGCAGAAAGCCCTCAAGGCCCTGCGCGGATACATCCACAAGGGCTGGCTCTCGGCTTGGCTGGATGAAAAAGACGAGAAACTCTACCTGACAGCGGAGGATTACCGTGCCGCCCAGGAGGCCCGCAAGGCCGCCGAACAGGCCCCGCGGCCGGAGCCCCAGCCGGAGGAGGCGGAAAACACCGTGCCTCTCAACCTGGAAGTGGCCCGGAGCTTTGCCCAGGTGCTGAAAAAAGAAAAAGCCCTCATGCAGGACGAGCGTGCCGTGGAGGAGCTGGATCACATGCAGAAGACCACCCAGGCCATCTGCGACTGGCTGGAAGCCCACCCGGAGAGCCTGCCCAAGGCCCGCCGTTTTGCAGAGTATTATATCCCCACCACCCTCAAGCTCCTGCACACTTATAACGATGTGCAGGGCCAGCAGGGGGAGAACGCCGAGGCCATCCGCCGGGATATCGCCGGCATCCTGCATACGCTCAACCAGGCCTATGATAACCTCTACGATAAGCTTTTGAGCGATGTGGCGCTGGATGTTTCCAGCGAAATTGCCGCCCTGCAGGGGATGCTGGCGAATGACGGACTGACCGGGGAGGGGATGCTATGACCTACCGGGCCTGGAACCTGAAGACGCTGGATCGCGCGGCGGTGCGGGAGCTGACCCACGCCATCGCGGAACAGAATACCGAAGAACTGGAATATCACAGCCAGAGCGAGGAGCCCTGGACGGAAGCGCAATACAATGCCACCCTGGCCGCCCAGCAGAAAGAAACCGCCCTGCTGGCGGGCATTCTGGCGGCCCGTGGCATCACCGATCCGACGGAGGCGCTGACCCTGCTGGCGGGCGAGGAAGAGCTGACCGACCCCATGCTTCTGACCGACATGGACAAGGCCTGTGCCCGCATTTTGCAGGCCATTGACAACGAAGAGACCATCGTGGTCTTTGGCGACTACGATGTGGACGGCGTGACTGCCACGGCCCTGCTCTACCAGCACCTGAAAGGGATGGGAGCCAACGTCAAATGTATGCTGCCCAGCCGGGAGGGCGATGGCTACGGCCTCTCCAAAAACGCCATCCAGTCCATCCACGACAAGGGCTGCCAGCTCATCGTCACGGTGGACAACGGCATTGCCGCCATTGAGGAAGCCGAGTTTGCAGCCTCCCTGGGGGTAGACCTCATCGTCACCGACCACCATCTGCCCCACGAGGTGCTGCCCAAGGCTGTGGCCGTGGTGGATCCCCGCCGGGCTGACGACACCAGCCCCTTTAAGGGCCTGTGCGGTGCGGGCGTGGCATTCAAGCTCTGCGCGGCGCTGGACGGCTGCCCGCCGGAGGAGATGCTGGATTACTGCGGCGACCTGGCCGCCGTGGGCACGGTGGCTGACGTGATGCCCCTGACGGGGGAGAACCGAACCCTGGTCAAAGCGGGCCTGCGGCAGCTGCAGCAGACCGACCGCCCTGGTTTGATGGCTCTGCTGGAAGAAGTAGGCCTTGCGGGCAAGCCCGTCACGGCAGAGAACGTCAGCTACGCCATTGCCCCCCGCATCAATGCGGCGGGCCGGATGGACAGTGCCGTCACCGCCCTGCAGCTTGTCCTCTGTGAGGACGAGGACCGGGCCGCGGAGCTGGCCCACCGGCTGACGGAGATCAATGTTTCCCGGCAGGAGACGGAACAGGAGATCGTCAAGGCAGCGCAGGAGCTGCTGGATCGGGAGCCGGGCCTTTTGGAAGACCGGGTCATCCTGCTCTGGGGGCAGAACTGGCACCCCGGCGTCATCGGCATCGTGGCCTCCCGTCTGGTGGAAAAGACCGGGCGGCCCGTCATTGTCGTCTCCATTGATGAGAACGGTGAGGGCAAGGGCAGCGGCCGCAGCGTGCAGGGCTTCAACCTGCACGAGTGCATCGCTTCCTGCGCCGACCTGCTTCTCCGTTTTGGCGGCCATGCCATGGCGGCGGGCCTCTCGGTGCGGGCGGAGAATCTGCCTGCCCTCCGCCGCCGGATGAACGATTGGGCGGCCCGGGAGTGTCCGGTGCTGTATACCCCGCCGCTGGAGTGCGACCTCTCCATCCGGCTGGACCGGGTCACGGTGGAAAGCGTAGCCCGGCTGGATCAGCTGGCCCCCTATGGAGCCGAGAACCCCACCCCGGTGTTCCTGCTGGAAAAAGCCGTGGTGGAGGGCATCTACCCGGTCTCGGAGGGCAAGCACTGCCGCCTGCGCCTGCGGCAGGGGAATGCCAGCATTTACGCGGTCTGGTTCGGGATGCACCCGGAGCAGCTGCCCTACGCCATGGGCGATGTCGTGGATGCCGCCCTCAACCTCTCGGTGTATGAATCGGCCCGGGGCCCGCAGCTCTCCGGCCGCGTCATCGAGCTGCACCCGGCGGGGCTGGGCCATGCCGTGGCCGAGCAGACCGCGCTGGTGCAGGCCCTGCGCCGGGGCACCCCGCTGCAGGACGAACAGAAAAAGCTTATCGCTCCCGTGCGCGGTGAGATCATCACGGTGTACCGGGAGCTTCAGACCCGCCGCTGGCACGCGGAAGACCTGCAGCCTCTGTTTGCCAAGCTTGGCGAGCAGCAGACGGGAAAAACTCTGGTAGCGCTCACGGCGCTGGAACAGGTGGGCCTTATTGCCGCGGTAGAACACGGCGGGGCAAAGTTCTGGGAGCTTGTGCCCACGGCTGGGAAGAAAAACCTGGCCGATGCGCCCATCCTGAAATGTTTGGAGGGAGAGTAAAATGCCTGACGAAAAAGTAAAAACGGGGGCGGCCGGGGAGGATTCCTACTCGGCCAAGACCCACCTGCACCAGCCTGTGGTGGCACCGGAGACGGCCACCGTGGCCGCCACGGCCCTGCCGGCCAATGCGCCGGAGGGCGCTCTGCCCTCGGAAGTGCGGCCGGAGATCGTGACCTATGAAAAGCTTGTGGAGGCCATCAAGGCCAGCGGCAAGGCTTACAACATGGAGATGATCGATAAGGCCTACAACATGGCCAACGACGCCCACAAGGGCGTCTGCCGCCGCAGCGGCGAGCCCTATATCTGCCACCCGCTGGCTGTGGCCCGGCTGGTGCTGGACCTGGGCATGGACACCGAGAGCATTGCCGCCGCCCTGCTGCACGACGTGGTGGAGGATACCCCCACCACCATCGAGCAGATCAAATCCTCGTTCGGCGAGGAAGTGGCCCTGCTGGTGGACGGCGTCACCAAGCTGACGAAAATTCAGTTCTCCAACATCGAGGAGCTGCAGGCCGAGAACCTGCGCAAGATGCTGCTGGCCATGAGCCGGGATGTCCGGGTCATGATCATCAAGCTCTGCGACCGGCTGCATAATATGCGCACCGGCGACGCCTGGCCCGAGCAGAAGCGTCGGGATAAAGCCCGGGAGACCATGGAGGTGTATGCCCCCATCGCCAACCGTCTGGGCATCCTGAATGTGAAAGAAGAGCTGGAAGACCGCAGCCTCCATTACCTCGACCCTGTGGGCTACGAGGAGATCAACAAGATGCTCAGCGAGCGGGCTGGCGAGGAATTCCTGGCGGGCGTGTCCAGCGTCATCGAAAAGCGGCTGGAAGAGAGCGGCATCGAGGGTGCCACCATCAAGCGCCGGGTCAAGAGCATTTACGGCATCTACCGCAAGACCATCATGCAGAACAAGTCTTTTGACGAGATCTATGATATCTATGCGGTCCGCATCATTCTGGATACGCTGGCCGAGTGCTACAGCACCCTGGGCCTCATCCACGATATGTACCACCCGCTGCCCAACCGCTTCAAAGATTATATTTCCACCCCCAAGCCCAACGGCTACCAGAGCCTGCACACCACGGTCATCGGCCACGAGGGCGTCCCCTTTGAGGTGCAGATCCGCACCCGCAAGATGGACGAGATGGCCGAGTACGGCGTTGCGGCCCACTGGAAGTATAAAGAGGGCCTGGATGGCCACGATAAGCTGGACGAGCGTCTGGCATGGGTGAGTCAGCTGTTGGAAAACCAGCGCGTCAGCGAGGACTCCGGGAACCTGCTCCATGATTTGAAGAGCGACCTGCTCCCCGAGGAGGTCTTTGCCTTTACCCCCAAGGGCGATGTCATCAACCTGCCCACGGGCGCCACCTGCATCGACTTTGCGTACGCCATCCACTCCGCCGTCGGCAACCGGATGGTGGGCTGCAAGGTCAACAACCGGATGGTCCCCATTGACCACATCGTCTCCACCGGCGAGATCATCGAGGTCATCCTCGGCCCGGCGGACAAGGGCCCCAGCCGCGACTGGCTCAAGATCGTGCGCACCAGCGAGGCCAAGAGCAAGATCCGCAACTGGTTCAAGAAGATGCGCCGGGAGGAGAACATCCAGGAGGGCCGTGACACGCTGGCCCGGGAGCTGCGCCGGGAGATGATCTTCATCCCGGACGACGAGCTGGATGAGTTCATCGGCAGCTGCTGCCGCCGCCTGCGCCAGAACAACGCCGAGGAGCTGTACGCCGCCATCGGCTACGGCGGCATCACCATCGCCAACTGCCTGCCCAAGCTGAAAGAAGAGTGGCAGAAGCGGAAGAGCGAGGAAGATAAAAACGAACAACTGGCCAAGGTGGACCTGAGCAAGGTCCATGCCACCGATGGCGTGGTGGTGGAGGGCTTCGATAACACCCCCATCAAGTTTGCCAAGTGCTGTTCGCCCCTGCCCGGGGACCCCATCGTGGGCTTTATCACCCGCGGCTTTGGCGTTTCCATCCACAAGCAGAGCTGCGTGAACGCCATTTCCAGCATGAAGGATCCCACCAACGCCCCCCGCTGGGTCAAGGCGTACTGGGCCGACAGCGTCAAGGACAGCTATAAGGCCGGCATTGAGATCATTGCGCTGAACCGCAACGAGCTGCTGCAGGATGTGCTGGCTGCGCTGGCGGATATCCGGGTGCCCATCTATGCGGTGAACGCCCGTCAGGTGGAAAACAACTGCGCCATGGTCAGCCTGACCATCGGCATCAACAATACCGAGCACCTCAACCGTGTGGTCGCAAGACTTTCCAAGGTGAAGGACGTGCTCAAGGTGACAAGGAGCTAAAACATGCGTGCAGTCATTCAGGCGGTGTCTTCCGCCAGTGTGCGGGTAAACGGCGGTGAGCCGCGGGCCATCGGGCCGGGCCTTATGATCCTGCTGGGTGTCAGGGATACCGACAGTCTGGACATCGTGCCCAAGCTTGCCGATAAATGCGCGGGCCTGCGCATCTTTCCGGACGCAGAGGGCAAGCTGAATCTCAGCGCAAAGGACCTTGGCTATTCGGCTCTGGTGGTGAGCCAGTTCACCCTTTACGGCGACACGAAAAAAGGCTACCGGCCCAGCTTTATCAAGGCCGCAAAGCCGCCGCTCTCCGTGGATGCTTACGAGCTGTTCCTTGCAGAGATGAACAAACAGGGCCTGAAGGATGTTCAGCACGGCGAGTTTGGCGCGGACATGCAGGTGGCTCTTGTGAACGAAGGACCCTGCACCATTATCATCGATACCGACGAGTGGAAGAAAAAGGAGTGACCGCCATGCAGGCTTTTCATATTCCGGGCGCTGCGCCGCTGTATACCAATACCTTCCTGCTCATTTCCGACGCAGGCCATGCCGTGGTCATTGATCCGGCGGCAGATGCGCAGACCTACGATAAAATTTTAAAGGAAAACAATGCGCAGCTCACCACCATCCTGTGCACCCACGGCCACTACGACCATGTGGGCAGCGCCGAAGCCTTGCGCACCGAGTGGAACGCAAAGCTCTACTGTGAGGCTGCCGACCTTGCAGGCGACCGCATGTATCCGCTGAGCGCAGCGGACTGCGGCTACGCAGAAGGGGAGACTGTCTCGGTAGACGAGCTGCAGTTCACAGTCTGGCACACGCCCGGCCATACGCCCGGCGGCGTGGTGCTGCTGTGCGGCGAGTATCTCTTCTGCGGCGATACCCTGTTTGCAGGCAGCATCGGCCGTACCGATCTGGAGGGCGGCAGCAGTGCACAGATGGCCGAGAGTCTGCGTAAACTGGCAAAGCTGCCCATCCCGCGCGGCACGCAGGTGCTGCCCGGCCATGGCGAGTTCTCCACCTTTGGCGATGAACTGGACAACAATTACTTCATCCGCAGCGCTGTGCGCGGCAACAATGATTTATTTTAAAGAGTGAACAACATGAAGATTTATATTACCGGCCTGCCTTCCGGCTACGAAGTGGAGCATCTGGTGCGTTTGTTTTACCCCATGGCACCGCTCACCCTCACCCCACCGGAGAACGCCGAGGACTGCGTCTGGGCAGAAAAAACGCCGGACGGCCTGCATGCACTGGTGCGTCAGGACGGCAGAAGTGCTGAACGACACGCACCGCTGCCCGCGCCTGTGGAACAGGGCGGCGAGACCCCGGAATTCAGCCTTGCCAGCCTGACCTATGATCTGCTGCGGGATTGGACCGGCATCCGCCCGCCATGGGGCAAAATGACCGGTGTGCGCCCGGTGCGGCTCATCCACGACAAGCGCGCCGCAGGCTGGACGGAAGCGGAGATCGACCACTTTTTCCTTGACCGGTTCGACTGCTCCCAGCAGAAATACCAGATGGCCAAGGCCATTGCCGACCTGCAGGAGCCGATTTTGAAAGTGGGCAATGAACCCGGGACCTACAGCCTGTACATCGGCATCCCGTTCTGCCCGTCCCGGTGCAGCTACTGCAGCTTTGTCAGCTGCAATCTGGACCGCGACCGCAAGATGGTGCAGCCTTATGTGGACTGCCTGTGCAAAGAGGTGGAAGAGATCCGCATTCAGGCTGACAAGGCGGGGCTTACCCTTTGCAGCATCTACATCGGCGGCGGCACGCCCACCAGCCTGTCTGCCGACCAGCTGCGGCAGCTGATGGGCACGGTCCGGGCGAATTTTGACCTCTCGAAGGTCGTGGAATATACGGTGGAGGCAGGCCGTCCGGACTGCACGGATGCCGAAAAGCTGGCGGTCATCAAGGAATACGGCGCTACCCGCATCTCCATCAATCCGCAGACCTTCTCGGACGAGGTGCTGGCGGGCATTGGGCGCAAGCACTCGGCGCAGGACATTCTGGACTGCTATGCCGAAGCGCGCAAGGCCGGTCATGATGATATCAACATGGACCTGATCGCCGGCCTGCCCGGCGACACGGTGGAAAGTTTTGAGCGCAGCCTGCGGCAGGCCATCGCGCTGGACCCGGAGAACATCACCGTGCACACCCTCACCCTCAAGCGCGCTTCCCGCATCGTCATTGAGGACCAGAAGGAGAACGACTACGCCGATGTCGCCGCCATGCTGGAAAAATGTCATCTGCTGGCCGAGGCGGGCTACCGGCCCTACTACCTCTACCGCCAGAAGAACACCCTGCAGAACCTGGAAAACGTGGGCTGGTGCAAGCCGGGCCACGAGGGATATTACAACATCTATATCATGGAGGAAGTCCAGACCATCCTCTCCGCCGGTGCAGGCGGCAGCACCAAGCTGGTGGCCGACGGCGGAAAACGGATGCAGCGCATTTTCAATTTTAAGTATCCGAACGAATATATCCAGCGTTTTGCGGAGGTGCTGGAACGCAAAAAAGGAGTGGCTGATTTTTATGATCACGATTTGGGTACCCAAACGTCTGGTTGAGATCGATCTGTACAATGTGGCAGCCCGCAGCCCGCAGGCACTTGCCGACCTGAGTGAGCAGAGCTATGCCCAAAGGGTAGATTACGCCGCCCAGAAAGTGCAGCTTTCCGGCGCAAAGATCGTCATGCTCACCGGCCCGTCGGCCAGCGGCAAGACCACCAGCGCCCACTGCGTTGCAAAGGCTCTGCAAAAGCGCGGGACTCCGGCGCAGGTGGTCAGTCTGGATAATTTCTTCAAAGGCGCAGAGTTCTATC
>ENA-ORLY01003068-ORLY01003068.1-human-gut-metagenome-genome-assembly--contig:-NODE-3068-length-14285-cov-3.501197_pt1 | contig 14285 bp, 9 predicted proteins | sample MGYA00243071_ERZ508832 | MGnify/ENA primary metagenome ERZ508832 (study PRJEB26277, sample SAMN04329777) | human gut metagenome | biome: human-associated habitat | host: Homo sapiens | place: USA...
CAGGAAGAGATGAAGAATTTCATCGAAGAGCATAATGTTCCATGTCCTTCCTGCGGCAAACACAATTTCACAGACATCCGTCAGTTCAACCTGATGTTCAAGACCTTCCAGGGCGTAACTGAGGATGCTAAGAATACTGTATATTTAAGACCTGAGACAGCACAGGGTATTTTCGTAAACTTCAAGAACGTACAGAGAACATCCCGTAAGAAGATTCCATTTGGTATCGGTCAGATCGGTAAATCCTTCCGTAACGAGATCACACCTGGTAACTTCACATTCCGTACCCGTGAGTTCGAGCAGATGGAGCTTGAGTTCTTCTGCGAGCCTGACACAGACCTTGAGTGGTTTGCATATTGGAAGAGCTTCTGCCTGAACTGGCTGCATTCTCTTGGACTGAAGGCTACTACAGACGTTGAGTTCCTTTTCCCGTTTGGATGGGGCGAGCTTTGGGGAATCGCAGACAGAACAGACTACGACCTTACCCAGCACCCGAATGTATCCGGTCAGGATCTTACTTACTTCGATGATGAGAAGAAGCAGAAATATATCCCATATGTAATCGAGCCGTCACTTGGTGCTGACCGTGTGGTTCTTGCATTCCTTTGCAGTGCATATGATGAGGAGGTTCTGGATGCTGAGAAGAACGACGTTCGTACAGTTCTTCACTTCCATCCGGCACTTGCACCGGTTAAGATCGGTGTGCTTCCGCTTTCCAAGAAGCTGAACGAGGGCGCTGAGAAGATCTATGCGCAGTTATCCAAGAAATACAACTGCGAGTTCGACGATCGTGGAAACATCGGAAAACGTTACAGAAGACAGGATGAGATTGGTACTCCGTTCTGCGTAACCTACGATTTCGATTCTGAGACAGATGGAATGGTAACAGTCCGTGACCGTGATTCCATGGAGCAGGTTCGTATTAAGATCGACGAGCTGGATGCTTACTTCGCAGATAAATTTACATTCTAAGATGAGGAAAACCCATTTAGCTGCACTGTGAATTGTTTAATGCGGTCAGGCATTTTGTAATGCGCGGACGGACCAATAAAGTGAATAAAAGGGGGCTGACTTTCTATCTGTATGGGAGGTTAGTCCCTTTCATCTGTTATGAAATACCATGGATGAAACTTAGCTGGATATATTTATGGTGTTGTCCGTAGTGGCAGTTAAGTTCTTTGGATTTTGGGAGTTATGAGGAAATGAAGAAACAACGTTGGACGTGTATTGATATTTTGAAATGTCTTGCTGCTCTTGCTGTTGTGGAGATTCATAAGCCACTGAAGGTGCAAAGCGGAGCGGAACTTTTGATTCTGTGTCGGTTTGCAGTGCCGGTTTTCTTTATGATCACTGGTTTCTTTTACTCAGAAACAGTGGCACACAGGCGGGAGCTTAAGCAGATTGGAAAAATCCTTACGATTACCATAGGAGCTAATCTGTTTTACTTGATCTGGAAGGTTCTGTTGGCTCTGGAAAATGGAAATAATATAAAAGATGCACTGCTGGCCAGGTTTGAAGAAAGAATGCCAGAAGATTTCATTTTATGGAATTTTTCCCCACTGTCCCCACATTTGTGGTATTTACAGGCGCTTGTGTATGTGCTGGTGATCGCATTTATTGTAGAACATTTAGGCTTAAGGAAGCTTGCATATCTGGCAGTTCCGGTACTGTTGGCAGGAAACCTGATAAAGGGAAATTATTCTCTGCTCCTTCTGGGAAAAGATTATTGCCATGTTTATTATGCGAGAAATTTTCTGTATTGTGGCCTGCCCTTTTTCTGGCTGGGCTGCCTGTTTGGAGAGAGAAAAGAAGCTTTGGAGGGCTGTCTTGACAAAAAGAAAATGACATTGCTTTTGGGCGGTATTCTGGTTTTCTGGAACATGGCACTTATGGAGCAAAGATGGCTTACGAAAATGAATGCTCTTGGAACAGAAGAAGAGTATGGTGGAACCATTTTTCTGGCAGTCTGTATCTTCCTTCTTTTTATAGGATGGCAGAATTTTTATAAGGAAAATGTGGTAACCCGGATAATGGCAAAAATCGGGAAAGATTATTCTATGCTGATCTATGTTTTGCATTATGCGGTGCTGCAGGCGCTATCAAAGTGCTTTAAAGGCAGGCATACTATGCTGGCAAGAGGATACAGACAGTATGGGATGATGTTTGTTTTTGCGGCTACCGTGGTATTGGTGGCGGCTTATGGAGTTGCGAAGAGAAAATTGAGGGAGAATTCTACTGTTAAAGTAGGGAATGCTGTACTGGAGCGTGTTTGAAAAAACATTCCTGTAAGTAGACAATAAAAATATCCTGAACAAGTGATAAAATCTGTGTAATGGGCAGTGCACTTGTCAGGATATTTTGTATTTTTATATTGTTTGCAGGCTGCTTTGAACAACAGTATTTGCAGTTTGTGTGCAGAAGGCCTTTTTAAAACGGGTTTTAGAACACCTCAATGGTATACGCAGTCTCAAACATCTCGTCCATTTTCAGATGGTTGATAAATGGTTTTTCAGAAAGATCCCCTGTAAATCCACAGTCATCACAGCGGCCCATCCATGGCTCCAGGCATACAAAGGGTGCGTCCTGGGAAGCGGACCAGATGCCGAAGTTCGGGAAGCCCAAGCAGCGCATTTCCAGATAAGGAGTGCCGTCCGGAAGTGCAATTCCGGCCTTGGTGATCTGGTTGTCAAATACCAGCGCATCATGGTCAAACATATGGTCATCAATCTGACAGGTACCATTCTCCAGTTTGAGAGTGGCTTCTTCATCTGCCTTGGCTGTGCCGGTCTCAGGATCCAGAAGAAGGTAGGTAAGGCTGTCCTGTCCGTCAAAGGTCAGGCGGTAATCGCTTCTCTTGGTGTCTGGCAGAACCGGGACATTAAACGCCGGATGTCCGCCGATGGCGAAATACATGTCCCCTTCGCTGTTGTTTGCCACCTTCCAGCTGACGGTAAGAGTGCGGCCCTTCAGAATGTGGCGGATGCGCAGCACGAAGTCAAAAGGATAAACCTTACGGGTGTCTTCGGTAGAACGGATCTGATGGGTCACGGAATCCGGTGTGGAATCAATGCAGGTGAAATCCGTATCCCTGGCAAATCCGTGCTGCTTGGAAGCATATTCCTGTCCGTGAATGCGATAATGGTTGTTGTAATGCTTTCCTACATTAGGGAATAGAACCGGCGCATGACGTCCCCAGAATTTGGGATCTCCCTGCCAGATCACTTCCCTGTCTTTTTCTTTATCATAGATACTTACAAGCTCAGCGCCATGGTCGTCGATGGTCACTTTCAGAAAATCATTTTCGATAATTCGTTTCATGATGAAAAACCTCCGTGTGTGATGTTGGGTATATTATACTACGGCGGGTGAAATTTGTATATCCTATTTAAATATATATGTATTTTATATTTATGTGCAAAATGATAATATAATTGTATGGATACCTTGAAAAGAACGGAAACAAACTTTAATTGCGAAGCTATTCATTATCTGCTATATTTTATGGTAGAGATAACGGAGGAGAAACATGATACATATAGCTATTGTAGAAGATGAAGAGAAGTATAGAAAACAGCTGAGGGAATATATTGAACAGTATTGTGAGAAATCCGGTAAGCAGATACAGACTTCTTTTTTTCAGGACGGGGAAGACATAATCGAAAATTATACAGCGGATTTTGACCTGATTTTCATGGATATTCAGATGCGCTTTATGGATGGAATGACAGCTGCCCGTGAAATCCGAAAATTAGACAAAAAAGTAATTCTGATGTTTATTACCAGCATAGCAACCTACGCCATTGAAGGTTATGAAGTAGATGCTCTGGATTATATTCTGAAACCATTGTCCTACAATATGTTTGAGCAGAAGCTGAACCGTGCTCTTTTAAGAGTGGATGGACAGGAAGAACATTATTTTCTCATTCAGACAAGTGAGGAAACATTAAGGATTAAGGTAACGGAGATCCATTATATAGAAAGCCACAGCCACATTATGGCCTATCATCTTCCTGACAGAATCCTGGAAAGCAGGGGAAGATTAGATGATCTTGAAGAACAGCTTTCCCCCTATGGATTTTACCGCAGTAACCGGGGATATCTGATTAATCTTCATTATGTGACCGGGGTTTCAGACGGCTGTTGTATAATAGACGGAAACATGCTTCCGGTAAGCCGAAGGAAAAAGGCAGAGTTCATGGAGAAGCTGTCACAGATACTTTAATTTTACCCAGAGGAGGTCTTAGCATGGAAAAAATGCCGCTTCTTGGTGCGCCGGGGTATTATTGTGCCCTGGGTTACTGGATGGCAGCTGTATTATTTGGCTATGAGAATAAAAGGAAACATACAGCCGGCATCACCGTACTGCTGCAGATTGTATTTCTTGTCTGCATCATAATCTTTTCAGTTGTGACGGACACAAACCTTGCAATTTATTTTTTGCCCTGCTTTGCGTTTGCCATATTGCTGCTGTTTTTGATGCTGTATCTGACATGTGAGATGCCGCTGAATAATATATGCTATTTTACAATCCGGTCATTCATTCTCGGAGAATTTACATCGTCCCTGGAATGGCAGCTGGAAATCTATTTCCGTGAGAAAATCGCGCCGGGAAATACAATCCTTTTTAGCGCTGTTTTCTTGCTGGCAGTACATAGCGGTTCTGTGGTGATCGTAAATCTCTTCGAGAAGAGATACAAAGAGAGCAACTTCAGGCTGCACATCGGGAAAAAAGAACTGGCACATGCATCCCTGATCGCAGTATCCTTTTTTCTCTTCAGTAATATCAGTAATATATTTAAGAATACACCCTTCAGCAGCAGTGTCCTGTCGGAAATTCTTCTGATCCGGACGCTTGTAACCTTGGGAGGGGTTATTATGCTGTATGCCTATCATATGCAGCTGCAGGATATTAAGGATAAACTGGAGATTCAGATGCTTCGGCAGACTATGGATGCACAGTATGCCAATTATCAGATGTCCGAGCAGAGTGTTGCTCTGATCAATCAGAAATATCATGACCTGAAACATCAGATCGAATTTCTGAAATCTGATATTTCCTCCGATGAGAAAATGCAGTATCTGAATGAAATGGAACAGGATATCCAGGCTTTTGAAGCGCAGAACCATACGGGAAACCACATTCTTGACACAATCCTTACTGCCAAAAGCCTTCAGTGCCAGAACGAAAATATACAGCTCACCTGTGTGGCAAATGGAAAATATATTGAATTCATGAATCCCATGGATATCAGTGCGCTTTTTGGAAATATGCTTGATAATGCAATCGAAGGTGTTTCTAAAGTAGAAGAGAAAGACAAGCGCTGGATTCATGTAAGTATACGCAGAAAAATGGATTTTTTGGTCATTTGTGTAAGCAATAGCTATCAGGGGGACATTTCATTTTCTCATGGAATGCCGGTCACACAGAAAGAGGATAAACGTTACCATGGATATGGCACCAAGAGTATCCGGAATATTGTCAGTCAATATGGCGGGACAGTAGTTTTTCGCGCTGAAAAAGGATGGTTTGAAGTGAAAGCTACATATGATTTTAATTCACTGAATCAAGCAGGTCAGCTATAAACTGGTCTGCTTTTTTTGTCTTTATTTACCATTGGGGACACAAAGGATGCCATTGGGGTAATTTCCCGCAGGAGTACTTGAGATATGCTATAAAAGATACATAAAATATATTCCTGGGAAGAATTTTTTACATCAATTATTGAGGAGGAGAAAATAATGCCCCATGCAAAATTATGGAGAGGTATGGCAACCACAACTGCGTCACTTCTGATTCTTTCACTTGGAACATCAGCAATAGCTGACAGCAGAGCTGGTTTTTTGAATGCCCAGCTTGGTACTAGCAACTATAAAACAATTAAAACGGATACAAAAAGTGCTGGAGATGGTTCTTATTTTGATTCTGAGTTTTCAGAGCTTGAGGATCTGATTCAGGAAGAACAGAATGTGGCAGAACAAATCGGTCAGGAGGGATGCGTGCTCTTAAAAAACACAGATCAGGCATTACCCCTGAATGCGGAAAATGAAAAAGTGACACTTTGGGGACTGAACAGCACCAATCCTGTTCTGGGAGGCCTGATCGGTTCCTCCGCAGCAGTCAATCAGGATGCCGGACAGAAGTCCTATGGTCTAAAAGAAGCGCTTCAGGAAAAAGGCTTTGAACTGAATCCTGAAATGGAAGAATTTTATAACAGTTCTGCAATGGACAAATATAAAATGAAAGCTGCCTTTTTCGGAAATGAGGTTCCGGGGCATGCGCTGGTTCCAGCATTTATGCCAACCTATGAAAATCCGTCAGAATATTTCGTAGGTGAGGCACCAGTCAGTGTCTATACAGAGGATATATTAAAAACAGCAGATGATACAGCCGCGGTTGTTGTGATCTCCAGAGACAGCTCAGAAGCCGCGGATTACAGCACAGATATGAAATGTTCCTCTCCAGATGACAGTTTTGAACGTCCTCTTGCTTTATCACAAAATGAGAAAGATATGCTCTCATTGGCAAAGAGCCACAGCATATCAATTCAGATAGTCCTATGGAAATCGACGAATTAAAAAATGATGCAGGAATAAACTCCATTCTTTGGACAGGAGAGCCTGGCATCAATGGATTTCTTGGAATCGCAGATGTAATAGCCGGAAATGTAAGCCCTTCCGGTCATTTGCCGGATACCTATGCAAAAAATGCCACATCTTCTCCGTCTATGGTGAATTTCGGAGTATATACCTATGAAAATAATTCACAGAACAGTAAGGAGTTAAAAGATACAGACCGAGGTGATTGGTATGTGGTTGAGTCAGAAGGCATTTATGTGGGATATAAATATTATGAAACACGCTATGAGGATTACATACTGAAACAGGGAAATGCAGATGCAACAGAAGGTTCTACTACAGGAGAAGCCTGGAAGTATGAGGATGAGGTAACATATCCGTTTGGATATGGTCTGTCTTACACTACTTTTGAGCAGACGCTGAAAAGTGTAGAGGTGAATCCGGGAAGCACAGGAACCGCTGTAGTCTCCGTAAAAAATACCGGTGCTTATGCAGGAAAATGTGTTGTACAGCTTTATGTGCAGGCTCCTTATACAGAGGGTGGTCTTGAAAAGGCTTCTGTACAGCTGCTTGATTTTGAAAAAACACCTGTTCTTGAGCCTGATGAAAGTACAGAAGTAACCATAAATTTTGATCCGCAGTATATGGCAAGTTATGACCAGAATGCAGAAAAGAATAATGGAACCAAAGGCGCGTGGGTTCTTGAAAATGGAGACTATTATTTCTCAGTAGGAAACGGTGCCCATGAAGCATTGAATAATATTCTTGCCAAAAAAACAGGCAGCACGGATGACCTTATTACAGCTACAGAGGAAGAAATAGTAAACAGTGACAATGCTTTTCTCTGGACTGTTGATGAGACAGATTCTGAAACCTATTCTGCAAATGTGGAAAATGCTCTTCAGAGTGCAGACCTTAATAATTTTATCGAAGATGCAGTTACCTATACCACAAGAGCCGACTGGAGCAAAGGATGGGAGACCGTAGAGGGTATTACAGCTACAGAAGAAATGCTAAAAGGACTTACCAACCATACCTATGAGCTTTCCGAAAATGGAGAAGGACTTGAGTGGGGAACAGAAGGTGCTCTGAAGGTTTGTGACTTTATTACCACAGATGAGGATGGAAATTATACAGGAGTGATTGATTTTAACGATCCGTCCTGGGACACTCTGGTGAATGAAATCTCTTTGGAAGAAGCAATTGCATTTATTGAAGGAAACGGAGACGGACTGCAGAGTATTTCTTCTGTCGGTTATCCAAGCAACGGAAGAAATGACGGACCGGTCGGCTTTGCATATGACCAGGTTCCCGGATATTCCCAGAAATGGAGTGCATCTGATTCCGGCGAAGCAACTTATGTATCAGATGAAAATCCATATGCTTCCTATTCCATGGCTGTCATGCCTACAGAACCGGTTGTTGCAGCAACCTTTAATAAAGAACTGACGGAGCGTGAAGGCGAGATTTTGGGTGAGATCAGTCTCTGGTCCAATATTCCTGCAATTATGGGACCGGGACTCTGCCTGCACAGAAATCCATATAATGCACGAAATCATGAATATTATTCAGAGGATGCCATGCTTACCAATCTTCTTGGAACAGCATTGTGTAAGGGTGGTGCTTCTAAGGGGCTTATGATGGAGCCAAAACATCTTGCTTTTAACCACCAGGAAATGAACCGTACCGGTGTTTCTACATTCCTCACAGAACAGGCCGGACGTGAAAATGAGCTTCGCGGATTCCAGGGGGCATTACAAAGCAATTATGCCATGGGAATCATGACTGCATTTAACAGAATCGGAACGATATACAGTGGAGCTTACGAAGGCGTTCTGGTACAGATCGTGAGAAATGAGTGGGGTTATACCGGATGGATTACCACAGACCTGATCAACGGCGCTGAATATCAGAACTGGCGTGATGTTATTTTTGGCGGAGGAAGCGATGTGTTATCAAATCATTCAACGTTTGCAGAAACATCGCTTGGAACAATGTCTGATAATACAAAGACGATCCAAAAAGACACAAGCTTCCAGGAAAAAATGAAGGCCGGTCTGAAATATTACCTGTATACCACAGCGCGCAGCAATGCCATGAATGGAATTACCAGTGATACAGAAACGGTTTATGTAAAAACCTGGTGGCAGAATACAATTCTGGGTGTGGAAATCGGACTGGGCATACTGACAACTGTATTTGGAATTTTATATGTTTTACAATTATGGAAAAAGAAAAAGGAGCAGGCGTAATTATGAGGGAACATCTTGCAAATCATACATTTGGATTTTATCTGTCAATATCAGCCGGTATTTTATCTGTTGTCAGCCTGCTGTTTTATCTTGGAGCCGACAATCAGGGAGCTGCTGTGCTGCCGCTGATCGTATGCTCAATTCTTGCAGAAGTGGCAGGAATTGCGATTAACAGATTTACCGGCAAAGCCGGAGTGCTTATGCTGATACCAACTGTGAATGCATTGCTTTTTTCGGCGGCTATTATTTTAAGTATCATTCCGCAGGTTGACAGTTTGGGATATCTGGTTTCAGGTTTATACAGTTTTGAAGATATGAAAGCATTTATCCTTTATGCAGTATTTGCGATTCTTACATGGCTGGGATATCTGGCGGCATCCTTTATGGATATGCAGAAATAAAATATTTGAAGGGGTTTGGCTTATGTTACGTATTAATGAATTTAAAATCGAAAATCTGTCATCAGATTGCTTTACAGACAATCCGGCACCTGTATTTTCTTTTTCCATGATAAGCTCAGAGAAAAATGTTTTACTGAAAAAGGCAATTCTGTCTGTGAATAACTGGATGGAAGTGTTTGAGAGACAAACCGGGCTTGTTTATGAAGGACCTGAGCTGACTCCCTTTACCAAATATCTGGCAATACTGGAAATTACGGACGATCATGGGGAAACTGCGAAAGCTTCCCTGGAATTTGAAACCGGTTTTATGGAAAGTAAGTGGAAGGCTGCCTGGATAACAGATGGTTCCTATCAGTTTAAAGAGCGGAAAAAATCGCCAAGACCGATGACCTTCAAAAAGGATTTTTCCATAAAAGGAGAAATTGAGCAGGCGAGAATTTATTCTACAGCTCTTGGAATCTATGAACTGGAACTCAATGGGCGTAAAGTTGGTGATGAATATTTTGCACCTGGCTATACCTCCTATAAAAATCAGCTGCAGTATCAGATGTATGATATTACAGAATATCTTCAAAAGCAGAACCTGCTTATGGTAATTGTAGGTGGAGGCTGGGCTGTGGGTTCATACACCTACAAAAGAATGAACCGGATTTATGCAAAGCGTCAGGCATTTCTTGGGGAGATACATATCCGGTATAAGGACGGCAGCCATGAGATCATTGGCACAGATGAGACATGGAAGGTTACAGAAGAGGGAAATTTTCTGGAAGCAGAGTTTTATGACGGAGAAGTCTATGATGCAACTGTGAAGCTGGAAAACAGTTCTTTTCATAATGCCGGTATTGAAAAAATGAAAATCGAACCACAGCTTCTGGTACAGTATGGAAGCCCGGTAAAAGCGCACGAGCAGTTTGAACCCGTATCCTGTGAGTTATCGCCATCCGGTATGCTGATCTATGATTTTGGCCAAAATATGGCGGGCGTGATTGAGGCTGACATACAGGGCAGGGCGGGGGAAAAAATAGTTTTTTATCATGCAGAGGTTCTTTTAAACGGAGAACTCTATACTAAGCCGCTGCGCAGTGCAAAGCAGCAAGCTGTCTATATCTGTAAAGAAGGCAGTCAGCAGTACTCTCCCCGTATGACCTATATGGGATTTAGGTATGTAGGAGTAAGTGGTATTTCGGCAGACAAAATAAAATTAAAGGCAACCGCGTTGTATTCTGACATTTCAAAAAACGGCAGTTTTTCCTGTTCCGAGCCGATGCTGAATAAGCTTCAGGACTGTATTGAATGGAGTGCAAAATCTAATTTTGTAGATATTCCGACGGATTGTCCGCAAAGGGATGAACGCCTTGGCTGGACCGGTGACATTGCGCTTTTTGCATCAACAGCCGCTTATAACTTTGATATGAGTCGTTTTTTTGATAAGTGGCTGAAGGATATGCGGGCAGAGCAGAATCCGGGAGGCGGGATTCCCATGATCATCCCTATGGTAAAAATTCCGGGGCAGCTTGAAATGCTGTTCCCGTTAGCTGTGGATCACTGGGGGGACGCCTGTATTCTTGTGCCGTGGGCCGAATATATGGCCCGGGGTGATATAGAGCTTTTGAGAAAAATGTATCCTTCTATGAAAAAATATATAAAAGCCTGTAAATTCTGGGCAGGACTTTTTTCTGCGCAGAAAAAGAAGAGGATATGGAGTCTGCTGTTTCATTATGGGGACTGGTGTGCACCGGATATGACCTATAAAGAGTGGATGAAGCGGGGGAAATGGACCGGAACTGCCTGTCTTGCACACTCATCTGCAATACTTTCGGAAATCGCAGGGATTTTGGGAGAAAAAGAGGATGAAGAGGCTTACCGGAAACTGAGCCTGGAAACGGCTCAGGCTTATCGGAATATTCTGATGAATGAAAATTGCCATATAAAAGGCGGTGATTTTCAAACCGGATTTGTTTTGCCGCTGCACTATAATATGCTTTTTGAAAAAGATAAAAAGAGGGCAGCAGCAAATCTGGTAAAACTGATCCGTGATAATAACTATAACATAAAAACCGGATTTCCCGGAACGCCTTATGTACTTTTTGCCCTGGCAGACAATGGCTATCTGGAGGATGCATACAAAATGCTTCTTACAGATACCTGTCCATCCTGGCTCTATGAGGTGAAAGCAGGTGCGACAACTATGTGGGAACGGTGGGATGCACTCCGGGAGGATGGCAGCTGTAATCTGGGAGAGGACAACGGAAGCGGTGGAATGGTATCCTTCAACCATTATGCAAATGGCGCAGTGGGAGATTTCTTTTACAGGCGTATTCTGGGAATCGAAGCTGTCGAAGGCGGGTACAGAAGGTTTCGGATTGCCCCGCTGCCTGGTGGCGGTCTTGACTTTGCAAAAGGGGATGTGAATACTCCGTATGGATATATCCGATGCAGCTGGATTATAGAAGATGGAGGCTTTAAGCTGACAGCAGAGATTCCTGCCGGAACTCAGTGCGAGATCGTACTTCCGTCTGGCAGAAGTTTTACAGAAGGAAGCGGCAGTTATTGCTATGAGGAGAAGATAGGATGAAATTTTTTCAGGATAAAAAGAGCACACATAAATTTTCAGGCGTTTTCAGAAGCCGTATACAAGATGAGAATGTTACAATGCCGGAATTGGCACTGGGATATTTCCTTGGTCCATTTTGTGCACTGCTGGCAAATGCCATATTTGTATCATTCCTTAATCGTTTTTACACAGATATATTGGGAATGAAGGGGCTGTTTATTACAATGCTTCCTCTTGTGTCCACGGTTTTTGTGATCATTGGCAATCTGAAAATGGGAACCATGATCGATAAAACGCATACAAAAGCCGGAAAAGCAAGGCCATATCTGCTGATATCGGCACCGCTTATGCTGTTATCCATATTTTTGATCTTTTCTGTTCCGACAGGAAATGACTCAGGACAATTATGCTGGATCGCAATTTCCTATAATCTTTTCTTTGCTGTTGCATATCCTGCATATTTTGTGGCGCATAGCATGATGATCCCTCTTTCTACCAGAAAGTCCAATCAGAGGGGAAAGCTTTCTATTGCGTCTCAGGTTGCAAACCTTGGGTCTACCGGATTGTTTGCAACCATGCTTTTCCCCATGCTTTTGTATCCGCTCTTGAAGAATCAGAAGGCATGGCTGATTTGTATGGGAACGATCGGTGTTATTGCCTGTGTGGGAATCATGCTTGAATTCCTTTTTACCAGAGAACGGGTTACGGAAGAACTTAATGTGGAAAATGAGGAAAAAGCAGGAAAAACGGTGTCCATAAAGAAACAGCTGAAGGCTGTGGTGTCTGACAGGTACTGGTGGATGATTATTTTGTTTTATCTGTTTTTTAACATGGCTGCTGCCTTTAAAAATTTATCCATGAGCTATTACTGCGATTATATCCTTGGAAGCTATCAGGATGGAATCACACAGACGGCAGTTGCGGCAATCAGCGGAATTCCCATTGCGGCAGGAGCATTGTTTGCATGGCCTCTTGCAAAGAAAATGGGGAAAAAGAATTCCATTGTTGCAGGGCTGATCCTGTCTGGTGTCGGCGGATTGTTTGCCATGACAGATATGAGTAATTTTAAGGTGGTGGTTTTGGGCGTTTTTGTCAAAACCCTTGGAACGATTCCTGCATGTTATGTTATGATGGCTCTTTTTGCGGACGTTCTGGATTACCTGGAGCAGAAAAACGGCTTCCGCTGTGACGGTCTGTCCATGTCAATTTATAGCATTATCATGGTGGGAATTTCCGGAGTTGTTACAGCGGTTTTTAATGGACTTATCTCTGCTTCCGGTTATATTCCTCCGGCATTGGTGAAGAATGCCATGGTTGCGGCAGAGCAAAACGGCATCACCAGGGGGATTTTTTCGTTGTGTTTTTTGGGGGCAGAAACTATTGTTAATTTATTGCTTGCGGTTATGCTCATTTTCTGTAATGTGGAAAAGAAAATGCAAAAATATGTTAGAAAATAAAACAAAAAAAGACACATTATACGCGAATTAGTCAAAAGGAATAAAGGATAATCACGCATATGCGAAAATATAGATATAAAAATGAGAATAAACAACAAATAAATATGCAAAACACACAATAATACATTGACTTTGCCATGCGCGTTTGGTAGACTATACAATTATAAGGCGCAAAAAAGAAAATATCCTGACGCCGATGATCAATTGGAATAGAGGAGGAATACCATAATGGCAAAGAAAAGAAATATTATTGTAGGACAGTCCGGAGGCCCCACATCTGTAATCAATTCCAGTCTTGCTGGCGTATACAAGAACGCAGTAGAGCGCGGCTTTGACAAGGTATATGGAATGCTTCACGGAATTCAGGGCCTTCTTGATGAACAGTATATCGACCTTTCTACTCAGATCCATTCCGAGCTTGATATCGAGCTTTTGAAGAGGACCCCGTCTGCTTTCCTTGGTTCCTGCCGCTATAAGCTTCCGGAGATCCACGAAGACAGAGCCATCTATGAGAAAATATTCGAGATCCTGAACAAACTGGAAATCTACGCATTCATTTACATTGGCGGAAATGATTCCATGGACACCATCAAGAAGCTTTCCGATTACGCCATTATCACCGGACAGACCCAGAAATTCCTTGGCGTACCAAAGACCATTGACAACGACCTTGCACTTACCGACCACACCCCTGGCTTTGGAAGTGCAGCCAAATACATTGCAGCTTCCACCAAGGAAGTGATCCGCGACGCGGAAGGCCTTACCTATAAGAAAAACATGATCACCATCATGGAGATCATGGGAAGAAATGCCGGCTGGCTCACAGGTGCCACCGCCCTTTCCAAGTCTGAGGACTGCGAAGGACCGGATCTGATTTATCTGCCGGAGGTTCCTTTTGACATCGAGAAATTCCTTGCTAAGGTAAAAGATCTTCTTAAGAAAAAATCCTCTATCGTCATTGCTGTTACATCAATCGCTTTTTGCATATTGCAGTAGTGTATCTTATAATTTTCGGTCAGCTCTGTGATCAGAATTTCTCCTTCCC
>ENA-ORLY01003073-ORLY01003073.1-human-gut-metagenome-genome-assembly--contig:-NODE-3073-length-14258-cov-6.149989_pt1 | contig 14258 bp, 21 predicted proteins | sample MGYA00243071_ERZ508832 | MGnify/ENA primary metagenome ERZ508832 (study PRJEB26277, sample SAMN04329777) | human gut metagenome | biome: human-associated habitat | host: Homo sapiens | place: USA...
GCCCGCAAAGCCGCTGACGATCCCGTACAGGGAGCCGAAGGTGATGGACACCAGCATGGAGAGGACCCCCACCAGGAGGGACACCCGCCCGCCGTACAGGACCCGGGTGAAGTAGTCCCGGCCGAAGTCGTCGGTGCCGTCCTCGGCGGTCAGGTCCCGGCCCTCGTTGCGGGCCAGGGTCACAAGTTCCTGCTGGCGGGCAAGGGCTTTCTGCAGTTCATTCATGGTTTTTCTTACCTCCTGTTGAAAATCAGATTTTTGTTTGCTTGGATCTGTCGCTCATACACGGAGAGGGGGGCGCACGTCTGGCCCGTGTCGGCCCGTCCCACTCCCACAGTGGGATCCGCAGGCACGGACACCACGGACACCTCCAGCGGCGTCCACTTCCGGGCGATCTGGCAAGGGCCGGTAAATCGCCCATCCGCAGATTGTTTCCCGGCCACCACTTCCTCCCAGGCGTCCACGCTGTACCGCACGGACGTGGTTTTCAGTGTGCCGGACCGCACTTTCCCGAAGATCTTTTCGGCGTCGTCGTCCGTGTCGAACTCCACTTCTGCCATGCCCCGGTGGTTCTCCACCCAGGCCCGGATCACCTTTCCCACCACCTTGTCGGTGTTGTGGTTGAACAGGAGAACGCCCACGCTGTTCAGGCGGGACAGGTCCACCGCGTTCTCCCCGTGGTCCAGGATCTCCATGCCGAAAAAGCGCCGGTATGGCTCCTCACTGGAAAAACTGATTGTCCGGCGTCTGCTCTCCTGGGGCTGCTCCTCCCGGGAAAGGATCTGGCCCATGCTCCTGGTGCCATGGTCCTTATCCCTGGGGCGGTTGCCCTCCGGCGTTCTGCTGGGCTGCTGCCGTTCCATTTCCAAAAATTACACCTCCCATCTCAATGCCTTTTTCTCGGCCATACTCCAGGACCTCGGCGGTTTCGTCGATGGCCTGGCGCCAGTCCTTGCCCCGCTCGGCGCAGATCTCTTGGTAGGTCTTTTGCCCGCTCTGCAGGGCGGTTTTGTCGGCGGTGCTTTCCTTGGCCGGGTCAATCCACTTTTTCGGGGATTTCACCCAGTCATGGGCCATATACTCCGCCTTTTTATCCCAAAACCCGGGGAAGGTGATCACCCCGGAGAGATAACACGAAATAATAAATTGCTCGTACACCTCGGACATGAACTCCGTCAGCAGTTCCGTGTCCTCCGCGTATGTGTCCTCGTCCTCGATGGCGTTTTGCCGGGCGGAGGAGTAGGTGGACCCGCTCATGTCGCGGGACACCGCCTCATAACTCAATCCCTGTCCCGCGCCGATCAGCCCCTGCTGAACTTTCAGGAACGCGGTGGCGTCGGTGGCCGCTCCCTTTGGATCCACCACCTGGGCCTCGTCGCCGGCGCCCATTTCCATGATCATGCCCGGCCCCAGTTTCTTGCCGGCGTAGTCCACGCGGCCGTCAGGCCCGCGAACCCCGGACCGCCCCAGGCTTGTCCCGGTCGGAATTGTCTTTTTGATCAGCACCGCCAGGCAGGCCGCGATCCGCTCCTTGACGGATACCGCGTTTATAAACTCGTTCACGTCCCGGATCCTGGTGATCGTGTGGGACATATCCGACATTTCCCGGATCTGGCTGGGCCGCCGTTTCGATTTCAGGAAATAGGCGTCCTTGGCGTCAATGTAGATCGGCTGCAGCAGGCGCCACCCCTCCAGGTCATATTGCTGGATCCAGTAGCCCACCGGCCGGCGCCAGGAATTATATTCGATCCCGCCCACGACGCGGTTTCCCTGCCGGTGCGGGGCGCTCTGTGTCACGTCCAGTTCGTCCACCTCAATGGCCTGCAACTTGAACGGCACCACGCCGCCGGAAGTGTGGCGGAACAGGAACAGGATCCCGCCGTCCACCTTCTTGCGCTCCACGGCCATGCGTAGGATCTCGGTAAAGGATTGCTCCCCGGTCACGTCGCAGTTTCTGGCCTTGCACCATTGACGCCACAGTTTTTCGATCTGGCGGTTCAGGTCGTCGTCCCCGGTCCTTGCCCGGAGGGTAAAGCCCTTTCCCACCACGTTGCGCTTGTAGGCCAGGACCACGGCCTGGAGAATGTCGCTGTTCCGCTCCAGGTCCCGGGCGCGGGCGCGTACCACGTCCCGGCTGTATCGGTCTGTGATCTCCGCGCTCTCGTTGTGTGCCCTCCACCCGGAATTGATCCGGCCGAACCCGGCCGCGTCATACCCGCGCATGGCCTCCAGCCCTTGGCGCCACGCCTCCCGCTCGTATGCTTTCTTTGGGGACACGGCCGCGATCATGCTGTCAATGAAACTCACCGCTTTACCTCCCCTCGAAAAATGCCATGTAGGTGCGCCCCAGCAGGGGGCCGCTTTCGTCGGCCGCCAGTTGCGCCTCCAGGTCGTCCCGGAGGGTTTTCAACATGGCCAGGTCCGCCCGCGTCAGTTGGCGGCTGCCGATCCGGTAGGATTGCCCGCCCACCAGCACGGTGGTGATCGCCTTGTTGACCTGCTCCAGCAGTTCCGCCGGGGCCGCTGTTGTGTTGTCCAGTTCCATGATTGCCTCCTGTCAGAACCAGTTTTCATTCTGCTGGATCCATGTTTCCTCCGGTGCCGGCTGCGGCTTTGGCGGTGCCGGCTTTGGCGCCTGCTCCTCCGCTCGGTCCGGGTTTTTCAGGAACAGGGACCGGACCTCCAGCACGTCGGCGGCCGCCGCCGCGTACACCTCGCAGTCCAGGTAATGGTTGTCCGCGTGGGAGGATTTCAGCACCCACCGCTGAACCTCTTTTCCGGCGGCCCGCTCGGTGATCTTATGCTCCGCCGTGACCTGCTCCGCATACTCCAGATCACAGTCTTTATGCACCATCCAGGATCCGTTCCCGTTTGGCCGCCTCATGCGCCCGGCGATCATGTCCTTGTACTTGCCGCCGTCCACAAGGACCAGTTGCATACCGTTGGCCCGGCTCCCGGCTTTGTCCACGGTGGAGATCTTGTAATGGCCCTGGAGGGACGGGACGCCCTTACAGGGCCGCACCCAGTCCATGTTCATGGTGCAGAACTCATACACCGCGTCGGTCTGGTCGCCGCTGTCCATCAGGGCCAGGTCCACCATGACCTTTCCGCCGTCTGGCAGGGAAAACTCGGTATTCATAATCCGTTCCACTTCCGCCATGGAAAGCGCCTGGCCATGGGCCACGTTTTGGGAGGTCATAAAGTCGCCCCATGCTCGGATCACCCAGTACAGGCAATTTTCCTGCACGTCGATCCCGCCGGTCAGCAGTTTTGTCCACGCCGGGAGGGACCAGGCCGGAACCTCCGTTTGCCGCTCCATGACCATTTCGGCGTTGGTTTTCAGTTTGGTGTCCTCCCACGGCTCCGCCAGCCACGAATTGACGAAGTTGTGGAGCAGTTCCGGGTCGTCCTTGGCCCGCATGAACTCCCGGGCGATGTCGGAAAACCTGGTAAACGGTGAATACAGGGTATTCATCCAGTAGGCCACGCTTTTGGGTGTCGTCGTGGTCTGCCGGACGATCTGCCACCGGCCCGCCTGGAGCATGGCCGCCTTGTCCCGGTCGGTGATGATACACCCACACGCCTGGCACACGTATGTGGCCATTTCGGCCCGCTCCGCCTGGTCCGGCACGTCGTCCTTGCTGGGCCACTTGATCTGTGCGAATTTCAGTTCGATAAATTCCCCACAATGGGGGCACGGCACAAAGTAGTGTTTTTCCGCGTCCGCCTCCTCCTTGGCTTTCCAGATCGGCCCGGTTTTCAGGGTCGGGGTGGAGGCCATAAAGATCTTGCGGTTGAAAAATGTCTTTGTGCGCTCAATGGCCAGGGATACGGGGTCGGCCTCTTTTTTGGTCGCCCCCGGGAATTTGTCTACTTCATCCAGAAACAGGTATCGGATCGGGGTGGAGGCCAGGCTGGCCGGGCTGTTGGCTCCGGTCAGGTAGACGATCATATCCCGGAACTTTAGGGCCAGTCGCTTGCTGTCATGCTCCCGGTACTTCTCCGCCAGGGCCTTACACTGGCGGATCATTGGCTCCAGTTTCGCCTCCACCGTGCGCTCTGCCAGTTCGTCCGAAGGGTACACGAACATGGCCGGCGCCGGATCCTGGTCTATCAGGCTCCCCAGGGCGTTCTCCATGGCGGAGGTGCCGCCCACCTGCGTGGGCTTGACAAAGACGATCTTTTCCGTGGTTTCGTCGGAAAAGGCGTCCATGATCTCCACCAGGTACGGGGTGACGTTGTTCCGCCACGGCCCTGGTATGGCGTTTCCGTTTGGCAGGACCCGGTTCTGCTCCGCCCATGCGGATGTGCTTACCCGTTCCCTTGGCCGCAGGATCTCAATGGCCGGCACCATCCACCGGGGCACCTTGTAGGGTTTTACTCGGTACTTCCTCACGGCGCGGCCTCCGGCGGGTCCTCCGCCTGCATGGCGTCCACATAGGCCGTCAGCATGGTTTCCAGTTCCTTGCGGATGGCCTTTTGTGCGTTGCGGATCGTGATGGCGTCCGCATACCCGGACATGGCCCCGGCCATGCGGGCCGGGATCGTCATGGCGAACTTTTGAAAGGCCGCCATAAACTCCGCCAGTTCCTCGGTGGCCTGCTCCGCCGGCAGGTATTTCCCCTCCGCTATGGCGGTTTTCAGGCGGTGGAGGCTGCCCTGGCTCTCTTTCAGGGCCACCTCCGCCTCCAGTTTTTTCAGGTTCAGTTCCGCCAGGCGGCCGCCCTCTCCGATCTCCTGGGCCTTTTGCTCCACGTGGGCGATATACCGCTGGATCGTTTCGCAGGTCCGGTACTTCCTGGCCCCGCCGCCGGGCGGGACCTCGGTTTCCAGGATCCCGTCCTGGGTCAACTGCTGGACCCGCCGGGTGGTTTTCCCCAGCAGTTGGGCGATGGCGGTGGAATTGGCCCATTCCGGCACCGTCCCGGTCAGCACCGCCGGCGTCGTGGACCTCTTTGGCGCTGTTTTTTTCGTCGTTCCCGCCACCTGCAGCACCCCCTTTTCCGCCGCCGGCCGGATGGCCCCGCCGGTTTCGCTTTCCGCCTGGTGGTGGATTTCGTTTTTTTGACCTCGTTTCCTCTGGATTTTTTCGGGCCTCACCCCCTTTAGGGGGTGGGTGCCTCCCGATTGCTCCGGCCGGCGCGTCAATGCGTAACGTAACGGCCCGTTTTTCAGGGATTTTCTTGGAGAAAAACGCCGGGCCTTCCGCGCCCCGCACGGTCGCACCCCCTGGGAAGGACCCAAATGGGGGGCGCCCTCTCATTTTTCGGAGAGGGGAGGCCATGGGCGCCCATGGTATGACGCCCATGGCCATGTGATTGCCGGGCTGCGTCCGCTCTGGTACTGCGGACGCTGCGGGGTGAAAGGAGGAAAGCCCCCGCGCCTACGCTCCGCCCGGCTCAGGTATGGAAAGGGGAGGGCCGCCAGGCGTTTCCCTGGTGGCCCTCCCGATTTCCATGCTATCAATATAGCACAGTAAAAAGTCCGATGACGTCCGATCTTTTATCCGCGCTTGTTTTTCTCTTTGCCGGCCATGTATTCCCCCACCAGTTTCCCCGTGCGCTTACAGGCCAGCAGGGTGTCCAGGGCGGCGTTGTAGTAGTCAAATACGCGGGACCGGCTCATGTGTACGGCCTGGGCGATCTTCTCCCAGGGCTTGCAGTCGATGTGCCGCATTTCCACCACGGTGCGCTCCATGGAGTTTTGGGGGAGTATGTCGATCATGTCCATAACGTGCAGGACGGCCTTGGCCATGGCCTCCCGTTGCTGGTCGATCCGGTCCTCCACCTCGGAGATCCGGTACACAAGGGACACGGCCCCGCCCTCCCTGGCCTGCCTTTTTGCGGTCGGCATGGTCCTGTATGTGGATCCCACGCCCGGGTCCCGCAGTTCGGCAGATAGGGTGCGGTGGCGCTCCTCCAGTATCCGCTTTTTTACTTTGGCGTCATGGTACTGCTGCAGGTACTCTTTGACGGCCTCCCGCTCCGGGTTTGTGCCCCTTGTCATGCTCATGGTTACACCTCGGTTATGTCAATTCCAAAACGGTCCTTTAGCAACTTCTTTTTCATGGCGTATTCCCTGGTGCGTGTGGCGCGGCTCTTTACGTCCTCCACCACTTGCACCCCCTGGGCGCCCTCGTGGTATGTAAAATCAGCCCTGTACCGGATGGCCCGCACCCGGCGGCCCTCCGTGTCCGTGTATGCCTCCTGGAGGGTGAAGTCAACCTGCAGGCGTAGGTCCCGGATCTCCCCGCGCCGCTCCCGCTCGATCAGGAAGTCATACCGGCGGGCCTCTTTCTGGCTGTCGAACCGGAGGACGGCCCCGGAGGGCGTCACCCGTGTGGTGGGTGTGTTCCGGTACTTGTTCACCTTCTCGGGATCCTGCACGGCGGCGGAGGGCATAAGCCCCCGCCGCGCCTGCTGTTCCATGTACTTTTTCACGGCCTGGGCCTGGTATTTCGGCGGCAGGTCGGAAATGTTGATGGCCATTTTACGAACCCCCGCCGGTTTCCTGGCTCTTTTTCGCTCCTCCGCGTTTTGCAGCCCTGTCCCGCTCGTTTTTCAGCGCCTCGACGGTCAGGACGTAGAACGGCTGCAGGCGCCGCCACTCCTCCGGCGGCATTTCATACCGCTGTTTTGCCATAAGGGCCTCCCACAGTTGGATCGCCTTTTCTATGGCCTCTCTCCTCACGCCCTGGCGCCTCTGCTCCCGGTATGCCTTGACGGCCCCGGCCACCAGCGTGATCCCCAGGGCGGCGGTCGCCGTTTCTCCTCGCGTCAGCCCAAAAAGCGCGGCCGTCACCAGATACCCGTACCACACCATGCCCGTGGCAAAAAGGACCACCACAACGATGGCCGCGCACAAACACACCGCCCGCAGATATTCTTTCATGCCTTATCCCTCCGTTTCTGGTATTTCTATGTACTGCCACGACATGGGCGGCCGGGTCATCCCAAACTCCGCCAGCGGGCTGGGCGTGTCGTATGCCTCCGCCTCTCCCACGATCCAGCCATACAGGGGCTTTCCGTCGGCGTATCTCTCCAGATCCTCAACGGGCACACAGGAGCGGGAGGCCATGTAAGACATGGGCCAAAAATCGCTTTTCGCCCACCCGTGGCAGTAGAACTGCCCCAGCACAGCGCCCGTTCCGCTCACATAGACCAGGACCAGCAGCGGCCACGGTTTCGGCTCTCCCGCTCCGCCCTTTGGGGCAGTCTTTCGGATCTCCACGGTCTTTTCTCCGGCCAGGATCTTCTTCCACCACTCGGGTTTTATGCTCATAAGCACCGCCCGCATGGTCAACGCCCCTTTCCTTTGCCTTTTTCATTTCCTCGCACAGGCATAAACCGGCATTTATCCACGGCAAACTCCGCCACATAGCCGATTGCCGTACAGGCCAGCATAATGTCCGCCGTGAGATCGTCCGCGTCCTCCTGTCCGCGTCCGTCCCTGTTCATTTTCCGCAGGTTCCGCGCCATGATCTGGCCAAACTCATACAGATTGTTGGCCGCCTCCAGCCACCGCTCTTTTTCCACCGTGTACCCGATTTCGATTTTCTCCACGGCTCACACCTGCCTTTCAAAACGGCCCATGAAATGGGCGGCCCACTCGGTTGTCGCGCTCTCCTGGTTGCTCCAGGGGAGGGCGGAGGGTGGGAGGTCCGGGAAGTAGGCCCGCAGATTGTCCTTGTAGAAAACCGGGATTTCGTTTTCCGCGCAAAACTCCGCGATCTGGTCCACCCATTCCCGGCGCGGCTTTACCTTGTCCATCCGGTTCCCGGTTTCGGCCCCCAGGATCACCCACTGGGGCAGGCCCTCCGCCGCGCTCATGTCCACCGGCCCCAGCAGCGGCTCCATGCTCCAGAATGTGTTGATATTCGCCCAGGGCATGGGGTACATGGCCGCCGCGTCCTCATTGGCCACCGTGGCCCCGTACCAGAAATTTTCCGCATGGGGGAGGAGGGCCACCCGGTCCAGTTCCAGGTATCGGGCGGGGTTTTTCGTCAAAAACAGGTATCTGTGCTGGGGCGCTCTCTGGCAGGCGTCCACCACGTCCCTGATCCACTCCGTCGGCACCCAGCGGCCAAACAGGTCCGCCATGCTGCACACAAAGACGGTCCGGCCCTCTTTCTTCCGCTCCGGCTGGTTCAGCCGGTAGCGGTGCATGGTTGGCTCGAACCCGTAGGGGTACGGCGTCCCCTTGATCTTCTCCTCCAGGACGTGGAGGCCGTCCGTGCTTGCGTGGTCCTCCAGGCCGGCGTCAAAGCGGTGCGCGGTTCTCCTGGCGTAGCAGTAGGGGCACCCATGGCGGCACCCGGTGACGGGGTTCCAGGACATTTCCGCCCAGTCAATTTTCGTTTCGTTCATGGCGTTTACCTCCGTTCAGTTCCAGCATTTTCTCACGGACCAGTTTATCCACGACGTGGCCCGGCTCCCGATACCCGCACATGGTGGCCAGCCTGTCCAGGTTGTAGGCGGTCTGCGCCGTCACCAGGAGAGTGACCCGCCGCAGGTTCTTTTTCTCTCTCATGGCTCCGCCTCACTTCCTGCTCCGTTCCAGGGTAATCTCCCTCATTCCTCCGTCGTTCCGCATAGCCTCCTGGATCCCATCCAGGACGGCGGCGGAGATCACCCCGGCCGCCATTTCCTCCGGCAGGTTCCGCGCTCCATGCAAAACCCGAAACGTCGCGGCGGCCGCCACCCGGATGGCGTTCAGTTGGTCTTGCCCGGTTCCCCCGGTGGTCACTTCCAGGCCGCCGTTTTTCTTGGCCACGCTCAAAATAACCTGGTCATTCATCGTCTGGATCCTCCTTCCACTCATTCACGATACAGTCCCGGCAGTTGTAGTCCGGGCAGTAGGTACAAATATCCTCCCCGGCCTTTCGGCGGCTCGGATCATGGCCTCCAGGTCCGGTATGTTGATCTGCCGGTTTGGGTGGATCAGTTCCACCACCCGGCGGAGATAGGCGGCCGCGTCCCAGTCGCCGTACACCTCCGCCGGCCCGCTCGGTTCCATCTTCTCCGGGTCCATTGGCCAGATCGCCACCGATCCGCCGGTGGGGTCCGCGTCCCACCGGGCCGTCGATTGCTCCGTGACGTTCCCTGCCTTGTCCTTGCAGATCCGCCCCATTTTGGCGGTTCCCACTCCGATCCCGATAACGCCCATGTGATTTCCTCCGTTTCTTTCCGGCGGCTATACCGCCACCGCCTTTTCCAGTTCCTCCATGGTGTTGATCTCGACGCCGCACCACTCCGGCAGGTTGGCCCGCACCAGGGCCGTGGCGAAGGGAGGGGGAACCGCGTTCCCGCACCGTGCCACCTGTTTGGTCTTTGGGTACTCCCGCCCGGTATAATCCCGCTCGATCTTGTAGTCCTGGGGGAACCCGTCGGCCATATACAATTCCCGGGGCGTCAGCATACGCAATCCTATGTCTGCCATGAAATAGGCCGTGCCTCCGATCTCGAACAGGATCACGTCCTCCGGCCCCAGGCGATACCCGCAGTAGGTGTTCAGCAGGTCCCGGATCTCCGGCCAGTGTTTCAGATCCGCGTCCCGCTCCGCCTTGGCCACCACGGTGGTGACGACGCCGAAGTGGCCTCCGCCGGCGGTGATGGTCATAAGGGGTTCCGCCAGCCCTTGCCCCCGTACCCGCTCGGTCTGCTCGGTGTGGTACTGGATCATGGCCGGGGTGATCACCATTTGATGGCCTCCCGCTCCGCTGCTTGTGATCGTGTTCACCGGCTCGGTGATCTTGGTCCCCGTGGCGTTCTCGTTGTTGTGCATGGTCAGCGGGGCCATGACGGGGGAGGCGACGCCATACCCGTGCTTTGCCGTCACCGTCTGGAGTGGGTCCGCCGCGTCCTGCCCCCGGAAGTTTCCGGCATGGTTCACCACCACCAGGAACGGGTCCGGCGCTTTGATGGAGAACTTGTCCACCCCACGGATCACCCGCCGCATGGTATTGGGGCGGAGGGGGCGCTGGGCGGAAAGCCCGTATTTCTCCCGGATGGCCTCCCGTGTGTCGAAGATGGACGGGCAGGGCAGGCTCCAGTCTATGACCTCCGCCGCGCTCCTCCACGGCTTTTTCCGGCCTGCCAGCACCTCCGGGGTGTCCGCCGGCGCGTGGGTTGGCTCCGGCCACACAATGGGTTCCCCGTCCCTTCTGGCGATCAGAAAAAACCGCTTTCGCGTGGTGGGCGCTCCATAGTCGGCCGCCACCAGTTCCCGCCATTCCACGGCATAGCCCAGGGCCTCCAGTTGGGAAAGCCACTGGCGGAACGTCTGGCCTGCCTTTGACTTCACCGGGCGGCCCTTTCGGACAGGTCCCCAGGTCTGGAACTCCTCCACGTTCTCCAGCATGATCACCCTGGGCGCCACGGTCCCGGCCCACCGCAGGACGATCCAGGCCAGGCCCCTTATGTTCTTGTCTACCGGCTTTCCTCCCTTGGCCTTGGAAAAATGCTTGCAGTCAGGGGAGGCCCACAGCAGGCCCACCGGCCGGCCCTGGCACACCTCGCGGGGATCCACGTCCCACACGCTGGCCTGGTAATGCTCGGTGTACGGGTGGTTGGTCTTGTGCATTAAAATGGCGTCAGGGTCATGGTTGATGGCGATGGTCACAGGGCGGCCGGTGGCCAGTTCGATCCCCGTGGAGGCCCCGCCGCCGCCGGCGAAACTGTCCACGATGATTTCATCCAGAAAGGACACCTGCGCGGTCGTCCGGCTCATTTTGCCCCGCCTCCCGTCATGTCCAGATACAGGGCGCACTCTTTCCCGGTCCGCTGGCACCAGGCCCATTCCACCATTGCGCCCCGGCTCTCCTGATAGTCAGGGAGGAACACGGCCAGGTCCGACGCCTCCAGCATGGCCAGCGCGATCCGCATATAGTCCCCGTCGGTCAATCCGTCCGGCAGGGTGGCGGGGTTCAGGACCACATGGCCGGCCGCCTCCAGGGCTTTGGCTGCCTCCCGGAACTTTGCCCGATACCGCCGATCCCCGGCGATCTTTCCCGCTATGTAAATTTTCATGGGCTTGTCCTCCTATTCGTTGAAAACCTCGAAATATTCCTGGTATGGGTAGCCCGTCATTTCGTGCCACCCGGTTTTGCAGGTCGCCCCGTCGTCGAACTTATACAGGACCGCGCCTTTCCGCGCTTTTGGCTCATGCCTCCAGGAGGAGGCGGACACCACCTTGTAGGTGATCACCGGCTTGGTCATGTTTTGGGTTTTGCTGTACCGCTTTCCCCGCTTTCCTGCCTCCCGGTACTTCTCCATGGTGGACCGGCTTTCCTTCATCAGGTAGGCCGCCAGTTTCGCATGGTTCCCCCGGCGGTCCAGGGGCTTGAAACTGATACCCCCGCCTCCCCTGGGGACGTTCTCCCATGCCTCGGTGATGATCTCCGGGTCCATGCGGCTGATCACCACGTGTATGTGCGGGTTGGTCATGCGCTTGGTTTCGATCACCACCACCGCCCTGTACTGGATCCCGCGCTTTCGGCAGGCTTTCCGAAGGTTGGCCAGGAAAGCGGCCTTGTGGGCCAGGATCTCCTCAAAGGTCGTGTCCTTGTCGTAGTAGTGGAGGACGGCGTGGAGGTCCCGGTGGTCAAAGTTGGCGTTCAGGTCCCAGCGCAGGTGTTCTTCTGCCACCCGCTCGTTGATCCGGGCTTGCTTTTCCGTGGTGGTCCCCTTATTGGGGCCGCGCTTGACCCCCTTGGTGTGGACCCGGAAGGATTGCATTTTCCTGTGTTCGACGGTCCGGCCAGCCTGCACCATCCTGTGTACGTATGGCATGGTGCCCCCTCCTTTGTGGGTGCTGGTCACTTTACTAATGCCTCTTACCGGCGCTTACGGGGCCGTGGCCCCGCCAAAAATTTTCCGTTGCGAACCGCCCGGAGAACTGATATAATATAGGTATCCGGGACGGTTTCACCGTCGCTTATATCGCCACCTGCGCCGTGTTGTCAGCACCAGGCGCAGGTGGCTTTCATTTTCCTAAAAATGTATATTGTGATCAGATACCCCCCCCGCCGAACATGGACAGTTGCGCGGTGTGCTGCTTGAACCGCTTTTCCTGTGCCTCGAAATACTCCGGGTCAATCTCGTACCCGATAAAATCCAGGCCGGCGTCCCATGCGGCGATCCGGCTTGACCCGCTCCCCAGGTGTGTATCCAGGATCCGATCCCCTGGCTTTGCGTAGTGTTGAAAAATCCAGGCATACAGCGCCACCGGCTTTTGTGTGGGGTGAATACGTGGATCCTTTTTCGTCCCTTGCGGTGCTGCCTCAAATATTTTTGAATTGCTGTCAAACGACATCCACGCATATTCGCACATAGCCATACTAAAGTTTTCTGCTACGGTTGTTTTTCTCCAGATCAGGAACCCGCGTGACGGTGGCAGTAGATAATAGTTTCCGCCCCATATAATCTGGTTCCTGCTAACTCTAAATAGTTGCTCGAAATACTCCGGCCCGGGCGAAATGTTATCGTCTCCGAAATTTTTTATAGTCCCTTCTCCCGTCCATCCCGGAATTATGTTTGCCTTTACCTTTCCGCGTTGGTTCATGTCAAGGGTTGCTATTGTAATGTTGTACTTATCAATAAACCCTCCGTGCGCTTTTTCCCTGGTTCGTGGCATATACGTTACACTTCCCACTCCATAGGGTGGATCCACCACGGCCAGGTCGAAACATTGATCCGGCATGGACCGCATAGCCTCCAGACAGTCCATGTTAAAAGCCCGGTTTTCCATTGGTCTGCACCTCCGTTTCTGCCACCAGTTCCTCAATGGTGGCCGCCGCGCTCTCCAGTTCCCGGGCCAGCAGATCACGGCCGAAACGGTCCCGCTGGTGCATGGCCTCCAGGCGGAGGTCTGCAGCCTGCTGCAGGTATGGGTTCCTGCTCTCGGTTCTCACCGGCCCGGATCCCGTGTGGATCAGCCCCAGCCACCACGTCGGGCTGTTCCGCTCCGCCTTATGCGGGCAGGCGTCGCAGTCCTCCGCCTTGCACTTGTCGCAGAACGCCCGGTGAAATGCGTTGTCCCACGGACCTTCCAGGCAGGGGAGGGAACCCAGGAAAGCGCCCAGGACGGCAGGGGAGGCGGTGATCTTCTCGAACTCCGTCACGGTCAGCCCTCCCTCTTGTGCAGGTCCACGCTCTCCAGGGCCTCCCACACGGTCCGCTCCCACTCCCACGCCCATGTGGTTTTTCGGATCGCCTCCAGCATGACGGTTTCCCCGTCGTGGCTCCATGTCAGCGCACGGCCGCCGGAAATTGCGGCCGATCCCATTTCCGCCGTGGCCCGCTCGATGATGGCCTGGGCCGTGGGATCCACGCCATACGCCTGGCGGCCGCTCACTTCCTGGAATAACTGATACCCCCGGAAGGTGACAGGGACATAGGAGGCCATGCTGGCCACCTCTCCGCCCATCCACCCGTCCACGTCGTCGCTCACGATCCCGGCCATGATGGCCTGGGGCTGGTTGTCCTTCTCGATGGCTACGTCCTCGCCGTCGTCCGGGATCATTCCCATGTGTTCCACGATGGTGGCCAGCGCCTTGCGGGGCAGTTTCGGCCACAGGCACCGCACGAACCAGCCTTCCGTGTAGATCGTGACCTCTCCGCCCTGGTTCAGGACGGTATATCCGCCGTGTCGGTATGCGATTTTGATGGCCTTTACCAGGCCCTTTTCCTCGATGATCACCAGCCTGTCCTCCTTTATTAAATATGTAGGGGCATTTTTGCCACCGGCTCCGAAGGATCGGCGGCCCACACCTTTGCGTCCAGGATCGTCACCCAGTTGCACCGCCACACCTCCGCCGCGTTCAGGATCGCGGCCAGGTTGGAGGCGTGGGGCACCACCACGGACCCGTGGGCCGGATGTTCCACCCGGGCGCGCCCCGGGGCCTGCCAGCGGTGGAACCGCGCCCGCGCCTGGGCGTCCCTCCGTATCTGCTCCCGGCTCCCGTCGTTGAAATTAAAGGGTTTCACGCCAGGACCGCCTCCCAGCGGTCCATGGCCTCCATAACCTTGGCGCTGTACTCGGTGGAGGTGATACCGGCGGCCCATGCCTGGGCGGCCCCGCCCGGTCCCATGTTGTAGGCCATAAGGGCCTTTTCCGGCTCCCCATAGTTGGCCATGTGGGTCCCCAGCAGGTAGGCCCCGCAGATGATGTTACCGGCCGGCGTGGTAATTGGCGTGACGGCCACGGGATCCGGCAGGATCGTTTCCGGTTCGTCAGCACCTACGGCCGCGCAGGCCATA
>ENA-ORLY01003075-ORLY01003075.1-human-gut-metagenome-genome-assembly--contig:-NODE-3075-length-14251-cov-5.761535_pt1 | contig 14251 bp, 12 predicted proteins | sample MGYA00243071_ERZ508832 | MGnify/ENA primary metagenome ERZ508832 (study PRJEB26277, sample SAMN04329777) | human gut metagenome | biome: human-associated habitat | host: Homo sapiens | place: USA...
AGATCTATCACTTCGCCGGCCTGGTGTACGGCGACTTCGACGGTGCCCTCTTTGCCGAGGCAGCCAGGCACGGCAAGGTGGCGGTGGATGTCCAGTGCCTGCTGCGCCATGTGGAGGCGGACAGGACCATGGCCTTCCACGACTGGGCGGAAAAGAAGCAGTACCTGCCGGTGATCGACTACCTCAAGACCGACGAGGCGGAGGCGGAGATCCTGACGGGCCTCACCGATCGGGCGGAGGCCGCCAAGCTCCTGCACAGCTGGGGCGCCAAGGAGGTCCTCATCACCCACAACACCGAGGTGCTGGCCTACGACGGGGTGACCACCTACACCTGTCCCATCAAGGCACGGAACCTCTCCGGCCGGACCGGGCGGGGCGACACCACCTTTGCCGGGTACATCAACGAGCGGCTGACCAAGGACATCCCCACCGCTCTTCAGACCGCCACCGCTCTGGTCTCCCTGAAAATGGAGACGCCGGGTCCCTTCACCGGCACCCGTCAGGACGTGGAGGATTACATCAAGCTGATGTACTGATCCGGACCCGTGAACCAAACAGGCTGAGACTGCGGTCTCAGCCTGTTTTTCCGTTCCGCACCTCCCCGTCTCCGCTTGACATTCCAAGAAAAGCATAATAGACTACCATCAAGTTCACAATAAAATACAGAGTTCGGATCGTCTGTCAGAAAGGAGCGCGCCATGCGGACTATTTTATCCAGAGCACTGGCGGAATTGAACGCCCACCGGAGTGTGGTGCTGGTGACCATCGTCGCGGAGCAAGGCTCCGCCCCCCGGGGCCCCGGCAGTCAAATGCTGGTGGGTGCGGACGGTCAGCTAACGGGCACTATCGGCGGCGGGCAGGTAGAGCGGCAGTCCGAGTTGCTGGCCCTGTCCCTGCTGAAGGAGCGGCGTTCCCAGATACAACACTTCGCCCTGACGCAAGCCGGGGCGGACAGTCTCGGCATGGCCTGTGGCGGGGATGTGACGGTACTGTTTCAGTTCATCTCCCCGGAGGACATTCTCTGGCAGAGTGTGTTGGAAACGGCGCTGGACCGGCTCACCGCCGCCCAGCCCGGCTGGCTGATCCTGCGGACGGACGGCTCCGCCCCGGCGCTGCTGGACGGCGAGGGCATGGCCCTTTTGGGCAGCAGCGGTACAGCCCCCCTCTCCAAGCGCTGCGTCCTGACAGGAACCGACTTTTCTCTCCCCCTCCCCATTGGGGAGCGGGCGGTGATCTTCGGCGCGGGACACATCGCCCGGGCGCTGATCCCTCTGCTGCGCAGTGTGGAGTTCCGCCCGGTGGTGTATGATGACCGGCCCGCTCTGGCCGATCCCGCCGCCTTCCCCGACGCAGAGCAGGTGGTGTGCGGCGATTTTCGGAACATCGCCGGCACACTGCCCCTGTCCCCGGAGGATTATGTGGTGGTGATGACCTCCGGTCATCTTCACGATCTGGAAATTCAGGAACAGATTTTGCGGCAGGAGCTGGCCTACGTCGGCGTCATCGGCTCCCGGGCCAAAATCGCCGCCGTCAACGCCCGGCTCCGGGAGGCCGGTATCTCCGAGGAAAAGCTCCGCACTGTCCACACCCCTGTGGGAACACCTATCAAGGCCGTGACCCCGGCGGAGATCGCTGTGAGCATCACCGGGGAAATGATCTACGAGCGGGCCTGCCGCCGGGAGGACCCGGCTCATCACGCCTGCCCCATGGTCTGACCATACCATTTCAAACACTGAAAAGAGGGATCTTATGCTCGTTGTCATCCGAGGAGCCGGAGATCTGGCCACCGGCATCGCTTTGCGGCTCCACCGGGCCGGGTATCAAATCGTTATGACGGATCTCCCCGCCCCCACCTCCATCCGCCGCACCGTCTGTTTCTCCGAGGCCATTCGCTTGGGAGAGATGACAGTGGAGGATATTTCCGCCCGGAAAGCCGAGACCCCGGAGGAAGCCCTGACTCTGGCCCAGTCCGGTATCGTGGCCGTTCTCGCTGACCCGACGGGAGCCTGTATCCCCACCCTCCGGCCCGGCGCGATGGTGGATGCTATTCTGGCGAAAAAGAATTTAGGCACCGCCCTGACGGACGCCCCGGTGGTGATCGGCGTCGGCCCCGGCTTCACCGTGGGGATTGACTGCCACGCCGCCGTGGAGACCATGCGGGGCCACACGCTGGGCCGGGCGCTGTACACCGGCAGTCCTCTGCCCAACACCGGCATCCCCGGCCTCATCGGCGGACGCAGCGGCGAGCGGGTCCTCCGGGCCCCGGCGGACGGCATTTTTGAGCCGCGCATGGAGATCGGACAGTTGGTTCAGGAGGGAGAAATTGCCGCCACGGTAAACGGCAAACCCATGCGCTGCACCCTCACCGGTTGTCTCCGGGGCTTGCTCCAGGGCGGCTTGCAGGTCCACGAGGGCATGAAATGCGGCGACATCGACCCACGGGGCCAGCAGGCCAACTGCTTTACTGCCTCCGACAAGGCCACCGCCATCGGCGGCGGCGTACTGGAGCCACTCCTCCACTTCGGATGCCTGCCGGATTGACCTTTACAGTTGACATTTCCCCCTATTTTCCGGTATGATAGGAACAATTATGTAGGGAAACCTGTTTTTACACTTGAATTGAGAGGCACTTTATGGCAACAACATTTATCGACAAGGCCCGGATCACGGTCCGGGCGGGCAACGGCGGTAACGGCGCAGTGGCGTTCCACCGCGAAAAATATGTGGCGGCCGGCGGCCCGGACGGCGGCGACGGCGGCAAGGGCGGCTCCATTATCTTGCAGGTGGACGACAACATGTCCACGCTGATGGACTTCCGCTACAAGCGCAAATACGTGGCAGAAAACGGCGTGGACGGTCAGGGCGGCCGCAAGTCCGGCAAGGACGGCGCCAATCTGGTGATCCGCGTCCCCCGGGGCACGCTGGTGCGGGACGCCGAAACCAATGAGATCATTCAAGACATGAGCGGCAGCGAGCCCTATGTCCTCTGCAAGGGCGGCCGGGGCGGCTGGGGCAATATGCACTTCGCCACCCCCACCCGGCAGGTGCCCCGCTTCGCCAAGGCGGGCCTGCCCGGCGAGAGCCACGATGTATTTCTGGAGCTGAAGCTGCTGGCGGACGTGGGCCTCATCGGTTTCCCCAATGTGGGCAAGTCCACACTGCTGAGTGTGGTCTCCAAGGCCCAGCCCAAGATCGCCAATTACCACTTTACCACCCTCTATCCCAATCTGGGCGTGGTGTGGGTGGACGAGGGTGTGTCCTTCGTCATGGCTGACATTCCCGGCATCATCGAAGGCGCCAGTGAGGGCGCCGGTCTGGGCCACGATTTCCTGCGGCACATTGACCGCTGCCGCCTGTTGGTCCATGTGGTAGACGTGTCCGGCAGCGAGGGCCGGGACCCTGTGGCGGATTTTGACGCCATCAACACCGAGCTGGAGCAATACAGCCCCGATCTCGCCAAGCGGCCCCAGATCGTAGCCGCCAACAAGGTGGACATTATGACCGACCCGGAAAATCTGGAGCGGCTCCGCGCCCATGTGGAGGCCAAGGGCTTCACGCTGATGGAGATCTCCGCTGCGGCCCATCAGGGCACCCGGGAGTTGGTGGGCAAGGTAGCGGAGGCTCTGGCTTCCTTGCCGCCGGTCACGGTCTACGAGCCGGAATATGTCCCCAAGCCGCCGGTGGTGGACACCAGCGAGCCGCTGGACATCCAGCGCTTGGACGACGGCCACACCTGGCTCATTCAGGGCCCGTGGCTCCAGCGCCTCATGGCCAACGTCAACTTCGACGATTACGAGAGCCGCATGTGGTTCGACAAGACCCTGCGGGAATCCGGACTGTATCAGCAGCTGGAGGAGCGGGGCATCGAGGACGGCGACACCGTCTCTCTGGACGGCTACGAATTCGAATATCAGTATTGACAAAATGCCCCCGGCCAATGGCCGGGGGCGTTCCGCATTCCATTCGTTTTGATCAGCAGAAAGCAGAAGGGACCTGCGCAGATGCGCAGGCCCCTTCTGTTTCGTTTTAGAACATGCGCGTCAGAACTATGACCTTGGCTTACGTCTCAGCAGCGGCCTCTCTGGACTTGCTGAACGCCTCCATGGCTCTGGCATTTTCTGCCCGCTTCGCCTCGATAGCATCCTTCAGGAGCATATCCTTCACCTTCATCAGCCGGGTGGTGGTGGAACGGTCATTCTCGTCCAGCTTCATGGTGATATAGCGGATGGCCTCCTGGGTGTTGGGGATCATCACATATTCCAGTGCGTTGACCCGGCGGCGGGTCTTTTCGATCTCCTCCGCCATCAGCTGGGCGGATTTTTCGATCTGCGCCAGCTTCAGCATCTTCCGGAACACAAGGCCAAGAGCCTCTACTGCATCGTCCAGTTCACCGGAGGTGGCGGCGAAGCCGTAGGGGTAAATGTCGGAATCCGACTTCGTCTTTGTCTGGAAATCGTACACCGGCACGTTGACGGACATGATGTTCTGGGTGGTGCGGGTGAGCTCCACGCTCTGCTTGGGATACAGCAGCGCTTGTTCCAGTGCCTCGGAGGACATGAGGGCAGAGGCCACCGTAAAGGACTTGTGGACCCGCATCAGGTCCTCCTCCACCTCGGCGCGGAGAGAACGCACCTCTCGGACCGTATCCAGGAACTGCTTCATCAGCTCATCCCGCTTATCCTTCAGCAGCTTATGGCCCCGCTGGGCGGTTTTCAGCTTGCCCTTGAGACGGGTGAGCTCCATGCGGGTAGGGCTGACCGTGATATTTGCCATGGTTCACCCCTCCTTACTTCTGCTCGTCCTTTTTCGGCCAGTATTTCTCGATCAGCTCCGGCTTGATCCGCTTCAGCTCGCTCTTGGGCAGGATGCTCAGCAGCTCCCATCCCAGATCCAGCGTTTCCTCGATGGAGCGGTTCTCCTCGTAGCCCTGGTTGACGTAGCGTTTTTCAAATTCGTCTGCAAACTTGGCGTACAGCAGATCCGTGGGGGTCAGCGCCGCCTCGCCCAGAATGCTCATCAGCTCCTTGTTGTCCTTACCGGTGGCATAGGCGGCAAAGAGCTGGTTCATGGTGCTGGCGTGGTCCTCACGGGTCTTGCCCTCGCCGATGCCCTTATCCTTCAGACGGGACAGGGAGGGCAGCACGTCCACAGGGGGATGGATGCCCTGGCGGTACAGAGCGCGGCTCAGGATGATCTGGCCCTCGGTGATATAGCCCGTCAGGTCGGGGATGGGGTGGGTCTTATCGTCCTCAGGCATAGTCAGAATGGGGATCAGGGTGATGGAGCCGGGATTCCCCAGACGGCGGCCGGCACGCTCGTACAGCGTAGCCAGGTCAGTATACAGGTAGCCGGGGAAGCCGCGGCGGCCGGGGACCTCCTTCTTGGCGGCGGAGACCTCACGCAGAGCCTCAGCGTAGTTGGTGATGTCGGTCATGATGACCAGCACCTGCATCCCCTTTTCAAAGGCCAGATACTCAGCGGCGGTCAGGGCCATACGGGGGGTGGAAATACGTTCCACGGCGGGGTCATTGGCCAGGTTGCTGAACAGCACGGTACGGTCAATGGCGCCGGTGCGCTTGAACTCGCTGACGAAGAACTCGGATTCCTCGAAGGTGATGCCGATGGCGGCGAACACCACGGCGAAGTTGGAGCCTTCATCCCCCAGAACCTTGGCCTGACGGGCGATCTGCGCCGCCAGATTGGCGTGGGGCAGGCCGGAGCCGGAGAAGATGGGCAGCTTCTGGCCGCGGACCAGCGTATTCAGGCCGTCAATGGTGGAAACGCCGGTCTGGATGAACTCGTTGGGATAGTCGCGGGCGGCAGGGTTCATAGGCAGGCCGTTGATGTCCCGATACTCCTCAGGGAGGATGTCGGGGCCGCCGTCAATGGGCTGGCCCATGCCGTTGAACACGCGGCCCAGCATATCACCGGACACGCCCAGCTGCAGGGGGTGGCCCAGGAAGCGGACCTTGGCGTCCGCCAGATTGATACCGGCGGCGGATTCAAAGAGCTGGACCACGGCGGCGTCGCCGTTGACCTCCAGCACCTTGCCCCGGCGGAGGGAGCCGTCATGCAGCTCGATCTCCACCAGTTCGTCATAGGTGACGTTTTCCACCATGCGGACCATCATCAGAGGGCCGCTGATCTCCTCAACGGTTTTATATTCACGGATCATTCGTCATCCCCTCCTTTGGCTGCAATGGCAGCGATCTGCTGCTCCATATCAGACTGGATCTGATCGTAAACCGCCGCGTATTCCTCGGCAGGCACGCTCTTGGCGCGGCCGATCTGCTCACGGGCCGGGATCTGGAACAGTTCCTGGGCGGAAGCGCCCTTGGCGATGGCGTCCCGGCAGAGGACGTCATAGCTGAGGATCATGCCCAGCAGCTTCTTCTGCCGCTCGTAGTCGGAGAAGCTATCCACATCCATAAAGGCATTCTGCTGCAGGAAGTCCTCGCGGACCATACGGGCCACCTCCAGCGTCAGCTGGTCGCCGGCGCCCAGAGCGTCCTTACCAACCAGCTGAACGATCTCGTTCAGGCTGGCCTCGTTTTGCAGGATGCCCATAGCCTTAGTGCGGTCCCGCATGAACTCGGGGCCGAGATTTTCGTCAAACCACGGCTTCAGGGAGTCCAGATACAGGGAATAGGAGCTCAGCCAGTTGATGGCCGGGAAATGACGCTTGTAGGCCAGAGAGGAGTCCAGTGCCCAGAACACCTTGACGATCCGCATGGTGGCCTGGGAAACCGGCTCGGACAGGTCGCCGCCCGGAGGGGACACGGCGCCCACAGCCGTCAGGCTGCCCCGGCGCTCGTCGGAGCCGATGCACTCCACGCTGCCGGCCCGCTCGTAGAACTGGGCCAGACGGGAGGCCAGATACGCGGGGTAGCCTTCCTCGCCGGGCATCTCTTCCAGACGGCCGGACATCTCACGGAGGGCCTCGGCCCAGCGGGAGGTAGAGTCGGCGATAACGGCTACATCGTAACCCATGTCGCGGAAGTACTCCGCGATGGTGATACCGGTATACACAGATGCCTCACGGGCGGCCACGGGCATATCGGAGGTGTTGGCGATCAGCACCGTCCGCTTCATCAGGCTTTCGCCGGTGCGGGGGTCCTTCAGCTCCGGGAATTCCCGCAGAACGTCGGTCATCTCGTTGCCGCGCTCGCCGCAGCCGATGTAAACCACGATGTCCACGTCGGACCACTTGGCCAGCTGGTGCTGCACCACGGTCTTGCCGGAGCCGAAGGGTCCGGGGACTGCCGCCGTGCCGCCCTTGGCGATGGGGAACATGGTGTCGATGATCCGCTGACCGGAGCACAAGGGCCGCTTGGGGGGATACTTTTTCGTATAAGGACGGCCCACACGGACGGGCCACTTCTGGAGCATGGTGAGGGGGACTTCCCTGCCGTCCTCGGTTTTGAGGGTGGCGACGGTCTCCGTCACGTTGAAGGAGCCGCTCTGGATGGAGGTGATGGTGCCGCGCATGGTGGGCGGCACCATGATCTTATGGAGCACAACGGCCGTCTCCTGGACCGTGCCCAGGATGTCGCCGCCGATGACCTGATCGCCCACCTTGGCCACCGCGTTGAACTCCCACTTCTTCTCGTGGTCCACGGCGGGGACCTCCACGCCGCGGGTGATGCAGGCGCCCACCTTCTCCACGATCTTCTCCAGCGGACGCTGGATGCCGTCATAAATGCCCTCGATCATGCCGGGGCCAAGCTCCACGCTCATAGGCGCGCCGGTGGTCTCCACCTCGGCGCCGGGGCCCAGACCAGAGGTCTCCTCATAGACCTGAATGTTGGCGGTGTCACCCTTCATGGTCAGGATCTCACCGATCAGGCGCTGGGGGCCGACACGGACCACGTCGGACATATTGGCGTCCGCCAGGCCCGTAGCCACCACCAGCGGCCCGGAAACTTTAACAACTTTACCGTTCAAATTCGATAACCTTCTTTCTTCAATTTTACAGAAGGAACAATAGAACTTTTCTGCTCCCCCCCGCCTTGGGCGGTGACGCCCGTTTGCGAAGCGGCGAGAGAGAATCTAAAGGGGAAACAGCCGCAGCGCCGCCTGCGGCGGAACAAGCAAGGCTGTTTCGAGGCAGGCTCCCGATTGCCGGGTGCAAAGCACACGGGAATCGGATGGGCCGACGGTGCAAAATGAAATCCCCTCTTTAAGTCCTTACAGGATATCTGCACCCACAGCCCGTTCGATGGCGCTCTGGATGTTCGACTTGCCGATGCCCAGAGACCCTTCCCGGCCGGGGATCAGGATAATGGCGGGCTGGATATTGTCCTTATAACGGTCCAGCACGTCGGCCATATCCTTGGCCAGGGTCTCTGTCAGGTAAATCACCGCGCAGTCGGTTTTGGCCAGGTCATGGACGGTTTTCCGGGCCTCCTCCACGGAGGTGACGGGATAGGTGTCCAAGCCCAAGGCCCGGAAGCCCATGACGGACTCCCAATCGCCGATGACGGCGATGGAATAGGTTGCTGCCATGTTCTCCCCTCCTTACGCGCAGGTCCGCCGCAGGCGGGACCGGATGACCTCCGGACTCAGCCCGGCGGCGCGGCCCATCAGCAGGATGCGGATGTTGGTGTACTCCGTCTCCCGGGCCGCCAGATAAGCCAGCAGCGGAGCTTCCCCGAAGGGGATCATCTGTGCCCCGGCCAGATAGTCGCTGACAGCGTCGTCGCAGCGCTTTTCAAACTCCGTCAGGGAGCCGCCCTTCAGGGCCGCCTCCCCTGCTTCCGCCGCCTGTGCGAACCGGGTGGGACCGTAGATCTCGTTCAGACCGCCGGCGGGGTGATTCGCCGCCGCCAGGATCGCCGCCGGTTCCACGGTGCCGCTCTCAAAGAGGACACCCGCCAGAAAATCGGCGTTTTTCCCCATCCGCAGCGTCCGGATCAGCGCCCGGAGATTGGCGGCATCGATCTGGGTCTCCACATATCCCCGAAGGAACTGGCTGCCGGTATCCTCTGCTACTTGGGCCATGTCCCGGTACATCCAACGGTCCAGTACGATGTCGCTGAGCTGGGGGTCCCGGGTGGTATCCAGTACGGACTTGGCCTCCGCCACAGCCGCCGGCAGAGCGCCGGGCAGTTTGTCCAGTTCTCCGCTTTCCACGGCGGTTTTCAGCTCCGCTGCTCCGATGCGACCCATATCCATCAGCATCCGGTCCGGGCTGGTACCCATAGCGGCTGCCTTCAGGATGGCCTTTGCATTGTGATAGTCGTATTTCAGCTTGAATATGTCGATATATCTGGGATCCGGCGCGCCGTCGCCAAGGTCGGTGAGCAGCTCCTCCCGGGCCTGAGACAGCGCCGCGTCCATAGCCTCCGGCCGGGCGGCGTCCAGCTCCGGATAGCCGCAGTCCTGAAGAAGCTTGGAGACTTCCTCATCGCTGCGGGCCTCCAGCAGACGCTCCATGCGCTCCGCCGTCAGCAGCGTGGTCTCCATGGCCCGGACACGGGCGGAGATCGCCAGATAATCCGTATCTTTGATTTTGTTAGCCAAGGTATGACCTCCCCTCAGCCGAACAGCCGCTGAGCCACCTGTCCCGCCGTTTCCGCCTTCTGCAAACGAACCAGCGTATCAAAGGCACAGTTGACCTCAACGTTGCCGTCCTTGAGGATGAAGCCCCCCTGAATGGGCGCGGTCTCACCGGAGAGGGTCAGCTTGCCGCCGGACTTTCCGTTGGCAGCGTCCACCGCGGCCTGCCCAACCGTTTCCCGGTCCTGGGCGGAGAAGAGGACTTCTCCCACACCATGAGGCGCAGCCTGAAGCAGCAGCTCCGTCAGCACCTCTACGTAACGGGTCTCCGACAGATTCCGCAGCTTTTCCAGCGCCTTGGCGTAGGTCTCCTCCATGACCGCCTGCTTAGCGGCCAGGACCGTTTTCCGGGCCTCCATCTGGGCGGCGCTGATGAGACGTTCCTCCCGCTCCGCCGCCAGACGCTCGTTCCGGGCAGCCAGATCGGCCGCTTCCTTGTCCGCCTGGGCCTGATAGCGGGCGGCGACCGCCGCCGCCTCCTGCCGGGCTTTTTCCAGCAGGGCGTCCGTCTCCGCTTTCGCGTCGGTATTCAGCCGCTGGATAATGGTATCAATTCCGTTCATCATTGAATCCCCTTTCTTACAGGGATCAGGCGCTGATATTGATGATCATCAGCATGGAAGCCAGCAGGGACAAAATGGCGTAGAACTCCACGGTGATGCAGAGCACCATGCCCTTGGACCAGTCATCCGGCTTCTTGGCCAGAATGTTGATGGACGCAGCAGCCACGCGGCCCTGCGCGATGGCGGAGAACAGGCCGCCCAAAGCCATGGGCAGGCAGGCCGCCAGATACTGGAAGCCCTGGGCAATGGTCAGCTCGGGCAGGGAGCCAGACAGCAGGCCCATGCGGAAAATGGCGAAGAACCACACCACCAGGCCATACAGGCCCTGGGTGCCGGGGATGACCTGCAGAATCATGACCTTACCGAATTTGCCGGGGTCCTGGCACAGCAGGCCAGCGCCGGCCTCACCGGCCATGCCGGTGCCCTTTGCGGAGCCGATGCCGGAGAGAACAGCCGCCAGGCCAGCGCCCAGCAGGGCCAGAGCCAGACCGCCCCAGCTGCCGAAGAAAGTAGCACTCTGCTGCAATTCAAACATTTGAGCCAACTCAGTCATAATAGGGTTCCTCCTAAATAATGATTTATTTTGTAATGTCAACGTATTTGGTGTCCGCCATCAGGGGCTTGAAGGGCTTGCCGCCGTCCTCGTAGAACTTGCCGAAGTACTCCAGGCACTGGAGACGCAGGTCATGGACGTAGCAGCCCAGCAGGTTCAGCGCGAAGTTCAGGGCATTGCCTGCCAGCGAGATGATGAGGAACACGATGATGTTGCCGGGAATGGCGCCCAGGGTGTTGAACACCTGCGCGATGACGCTGCCCGCCAGCATCAGGGCCATCAGACGGGAGTAAGAGAGGATGTCTCCGAAATACCCGGTGATGTGATTGTACAGAGAACCGAAGATCCCGGTAATTTTGCCGAAGCCCTTGTTGGTCAGCACCGGTCCAAGGACCACCATGGCAAGGCCAACATAGAGGACCACGCTGGTCATGCCGGCGGCCATAAGGCCGATCCCGGCAAACACGACCCACCAGGTCAGCTCTTCCCATACGGCGTCCATCACCTGACCGTTTTTCAGCTTCCGCACGAAGCTGATGGCCATACCGGTGATGATCTGCACCATGCCAAGTGCCATGGCTCCGATGAGGATCATCAGGGTATCATCCAACGGGGTGAACAGGGCCGGAAGAGCGAACTCTCCGCCGGTGGTGAGCTTGACCACCTGAGTCAGGAAGTCTCCGAAGAAGCCGCCGGTGAGGGCGCCCATAATAAAGGTGCTGACGCCGCAGAGGGTCATCAGTCCGAACAGGTTCCCCGCCGTGCCCTTGGGCGCGTACTTTTTGCTGATGAGGAATCCCGCCAGGAACATCAGCAGGCCGTAGCCCATATCCGCCATCATGATACCGTAGAACAGGATGAAAAACGGCGCCATCAGGGGGTTGGGGTCCACATTGTCGTATCTGGGGAGGGAGTACATCTCCGTCACCATGTTCAAAGGTTTCGTGAGCCAGTTGTTTTTCAGCTGCACCGGCACGTCGGGGATCTCCTCCTCCGTGGGGTCCAGCGCTTCCCAGGCGCAGCCCTTTTCCGTCAGGAACGCGCCTACCGCCTTTTCCTGCTCCGCCGGGACCCAGCCCTGAAAATACAGCACCGTTTCATCCGTCAGGACACTCTCGGCGCACTGCTCCTTGGCTGCCTCGGCCCGGAGCCGGTCGGCGTAGATCCGAAGGGCGTCCCGGTTTTCCGCACTGGCCGCGATGGCGGCAGCGGCGTCATCCTGAGTCTTTTTGTTTGCCTCCAGCTCCCGTTCCAGAGAACGGATATTCTCCGCCGCCGTCCCGGTCATTCCCTGGAAAGTCACCGCGCTGAAGCCGAAGGGCCGCAGCAGCTCCTGTGTTTTCTCCTCATCGCCGCGGTGGACGATCACAAGCAGATACTTCTGTAATTTGTCGGCGCTGATCTCATACAGCTCCGCCGCCAGGCCCTCCGCTTCCATCTGAACGCGGATAGCACCCACGTCCGTCTGGCCGGGGCAGACCCCCAAGCGGAAAATGGTGTGAGCGGTGCCGGATCGCTCCAACGGAAGGTCCAGCGATTCCCACGGCTTCAGGGCGGCAGCGCGGCTCTCCAGCCGTCCAGCCTCGCTCTGGGCCTTGGTCAGGATCCCCAACTGCTCCCGCACCGCGTCACAGGCTGCCTGAGCCTTTTCCGCAGCGCCGGCATTCAGGAATTCCGCTTCCGTGATGGGATGGCGTTTGATGAACATGCCGTCCTTCAGTTTGGCGTACTGTTTGATGGCGTCCAGCGCTGTGTTGACGTCGGTGAGCTGCCCCTTACGTTCGGCAAGAGACGAGCCGCTCCGCTGAAACAGCGACGCCCATTGGGGGTCCGCAAGGACCTCGCTGGGTTCGCTGATCTCCACACAGCCCAGATGCAGCAGTCCTTTCAGAAGTTCTTCCCTGCGATCTGCCATTGCAATAACATGGAGCTTTTTCATTTTGACAATGGCCATCTCAGTGTTTCACTACCCTTTCTACAATAAACTCGGCGGTCTCATCCAAATGCTGTTCCGCCTGCTCGCGCTGGCGCCGGCTCTCCGCCTCCGCCTCCCGCGCGATCTCCTGGGCCCGCAGCGCCGCCCGTTCCTCCGCCTGCCGCAGCAGGTCCTTGCCCTGTTCCGCCGCATCGGACCGCACCTGCTTTAAAAGCTCTGTGCCGTCCCGCTCGGCATCCAGGACCAACTGGCGCGCCTCCGCCTCCGCGGCGGCTCTGCTCTGCTTGTTGGCCTGTTCCGTTTCCGTGACTTGTCTGATCGCCTCTATGGACATCTCTCGTTCACCCTCCTTTCTGCAAAGTGCTACAGCAAATACCCGAAAATACTATCTGCCGGAAACCTTCCAGAAGAATAGATTTTCTAAATTTTCGGCTTTTCCCTCAAACCGATGCTGTTTTTTTCCTCATTCATTGTTACGTTTACCAGTATAGGAGATTATTTCCAAGAAAACAAGAAAACAAAAGTAAATTCTGGCACTTTCCCCTTTTTGTACAAGAACCGCCCGGCTCAACCACCATATTTCTTGGTACTTTGGATATTACTTTTTCTAACTTTTTATGCTACAATGAACCGGACAGGAGAAAGTGCTTCTGTCTTTTTCTTTTTACCTGTCTTTTTGTCAATTTCGCCAGACGTCCTTTTGTCCTCCCTACGTTTGTTTGTTATATATCAATCAATTTTGTCTGCATCGTGTTAAAAAAATCACAGGAGTGGAAGTTCACCCCTGTGATTTTTTTAACAGCATTTTGTTACTTTTTGTCACTTTTTGCATCAGTACCCTTTTCCAGAGCCGATGCCAGCCGATCCAGTTCTACGCCGGTCTGATCCATGGTCCTGGGAAGCTGTGCCAGCGTGACTTCCATTTTCCGCAGTTCCGCCGTCATGTGGCTGGAAGCCGTTTCAAATGTGCTCATTAAAATCTGGTACTGCTGCCGGAAGAGGTCCAGCGCCTTGTGCATCTGTCCCGCCGTGTGCTCCTCCAGCTCTGCTGCCCGCTGCCGGGCCTCGCACTCGATAGCCCCCACCTGACCGCGCAGCATGACATGGGCCTCAGCGTCCGGACGCAGCGCCTCCACCTGTTCCTTTAACTGGGCATTCTCTTTCTCCAGCGGCGCAAGACGCGCCATCTCTGCTGAAAGTTCTTCTCTGGCCTTGGTGAGTTCCTGAACCTGAGTCCTCAGTTCTTCTGCTTCCTTCTCCAAGCAGTCTGCTTTTTCCTGTAAAGCGTCCCGTTCTTCCCGGAGTTTTTCCGTCTCCTGTGAGAGCTGCTCGATATAGCGGGCAACATCTTCCTTGTCAAATCCTCCGAACGCCACACTCCTGATTGCGCTTCGCTCCATATCAACACCGCATTTCCGCGTTTTCCGCTGTATTTTTCAGATATTATAGCAAATTTTCTGTTGATTTACAAGTCCTACAAAAAAAGTGGAAATTTTTTTAAAAAAACTCTTGCATTTTCGTTTTGGATATGCTATTATAAACAAGCTGTTTGGAGCAAGGCAGTACGCGCCGTTAGCTCAGCTGGATAGAGCGTCTGGCTACGGACCAGAAGGCCGGGGGTTCGAATCCCTCACGGCGTAC
>ENA-ORLY01003076-ORLY01003076.1-human-gut-metagenome-genome-assembly--contig:-NODE-3076-length-14250-cov-3.019191_pt1 | contig 14250 bp, 8 predicted proteins | sample MGYA00243071_ERZ508832 | MGnify/ENA primary metagenome ERZ508832 (study PRJEB26277, sample SAMN04329777) | human gut metagenome | biome: human-associated habitat | host: Homo sapiens | place: USA...
AGAATGAGGAAGAATGTCAGAAAGGACCGCACTTGGAAGGTATTACACCGAAACCGGGAGATATTCGTTATTTGGATAAGAACGGCGATGGTGTGATTAAACCGGACGATGACCGTTTTATTGTTGGTAATGACTTCCCAAGATATACTTTCGGCTTCACCTATGGTTTGGAATATAAAGGTTTTGATTTCTCGATGATGTGGCAAGGAGTAGGAAAACGTAACAAGTGGATGCGTGGTGAATCTGTAGAGGCTTTCCATAATAACAATGAAGGTCCTGTAATGGATTTCCATCAAGATCGCTGGACTCCGAATAATCCGGATGCTACTTATCCTCGTCTGACAATGGGTGCGGAATCTGCTAATAATGCAGCGAAATCAGATTTCTGGATCCAGGATGCTAAATACTTGCGTTTGAAAAATGCGCAGATTGGATATACTTTCCCGCAACAATGGATGAAAAAACTCTATGTCAAGAATTTAAGAATCTTTGCCAGTGTGCAGAATCCGTTGACTTTCACGAAGATGAAAGGCGGATGGGACCCGGAATATACCGGAGACGGTAGTGGTCGTTCTTATCCTGTGGCAAGAGTATATTCATTTGGACTTAATGTTAAATTTTAAACTGTACCGTGATGAAAACAACTATAAAGAATTTGATTTTATCTGCTGTTTTGGTAGTGGGCGGTGCCTCTTGTGTTGACTTGGATACGGCACCGTATGACAGAGAAACGGACTTGACTTATTGGGAAGAGGATCCTGAAGCAGCTGTCAAGGCGTTGAATACTTGCTATACCTATTTGGCAAATATGGACGAACAGCTTTATTGTGAAGCAATGACGGACAATGCTTATACCAAGCAACCGAACGATGCTACACAGAATATCGGTACTGGTTCATATTCTACAGCAGACCCTTACGTGAAAAAGGTTTGGGACGGACGTTATACGGGGATTCGTATGTGTAATGAACTATTGGAGAATATTGATCGCGTACCCGATTTGGATCCTGAATTGAAGAAACGTTATATTGGCGAGGCAAAAGTGCTTCGTGCTTATAATTATTATGAGTTGTATACGAAATTCGGCGATGTTCCTTATACTACCAAAGTGCTTTCCATTAAAGAAAGTATGTCGATTGCACGTACGGCCAAAGCCACTGTAATAGCAAATGTTTTGGCCGATCTGGATGAAGTGATTAACGGTAACTATTTGCCGACTTCTTATGATGCGGATAATAAAGGTCGGATTACCCGTTGGGCGGCAATGGCGATTAAAGCTAAAATCTATTTGTTTGAAGGTAATTGGACGCAAGTGAAAAATATCACTTCTACCATTATGACAGAGGGAGGCTTTAAACTCTTTGAAAGTTATGCAGGATTGTTTGAGATTGCTAATGAGTACAACTCTGAAGTAATTTTGGATGCACAGTATCGTCCGACTAGTCGTGAACATCAGATGATGTATGTTTTCCTGCCGCCCACTTTGGGTGGATATTCCCAGCTTTCTCCTTTGCAGGAGTTGGTAGACAGTTATATTATGCTGGATGGAAAAACAATTAAGGAAACAGGAACATCGTTTGATGAAAGTCATCCGTATGCCAATCGTGACCCACGTTTGAAGGCAACGGTGATGTACACTGGAAATTCTTATACTTTGGCCGACGGAACAGAAGTTGTTATCAACTGTGAGAAAGGTGAAGGCAAAGATGGTTATGGAGTAGGTTCAGACTGTTCGGCTACCGGTTACTATATTAAGAAATATTGGGATAACACTTATCGTGCTACTCTTTATTCTGGTTTGAATCCGATTCTGATTCGTTATGCTGATATTTTATTGATGAATGCGGAAGCATTGGCAGAATTAGGAGAACTGGATAAGACGGCTTGGGATGCAACTATTAAACCAATTCGTGATAGGGCCGGATTTACACTTGCTTCAGCACTGGAATTCCCAGAGGGAGCTTCTAAAGATAAACTGATTGAGATTGTGCGGAACGAACGTCGGTCAGAACTGGCATTGGAAGGACATCGTCATAAAGATATTATCCGTTGGAGAATTGCGGACAATGTATTGAATGGATGGTGTCACGGATTAAAGACAAATGATGTGGTAGGTACGGATGATGGATACGTTCGGGTTGAAAACAGAACCTTTAATGCAAATAAACATTATTTGTGGCCTATACCACAGGCTGAACGTGACTTGAATGGTAATTTGGAGCAGAATCCGAATTGGTAATTGGTTAAACGACTCAAAAAGGAATAATTATGAAAAAGATATTATGGATATGTTCAGCACTTCTGGCAATGGTATCATGTCAGGAAGATTATGAATTGAACGCAGATTTTGCGGTCCCTACGGAATTGAGTTCTCCTGCTTCTGTCCAGTTGGATGTGTCATCTCCAACGCCTGTTGTGTTGTCGTGGTCAGGAGGTGGCGCGGCCGATGGCGGAATTGTATTGTACGAGGTGTTGTTTGACAAGGCAGACGGCGATTTTTCAAAGCCGCTGGCTACGGTAAAAAGTGATTTGGGAGCTGCGACTAGTTTGTCAATCACTCATGCAGCTATTAATACGATTGCTAGAAATGCAGGCATTTATCCTTTGGAAACCGGAGATATAAAATGGACAGTAAACGCTTCGAAAGGTGGAGTAGTGAAGAGAACCGACAAGGTGGCTACCATCACAGTAACTCGTGGAGAGGGAATTGATAATATTCCGGCGGAATTGTATTTATATGGTTCGGCTACGGAAAACAGTGGACAGGGTGGAATTCCGTTCCGTTGTGTAGAAGAGGGCGTTTTCCAGATTTATACGAAGTTATCAGCAGGAAATATATCATTTAAGTCTGCTACTACAGGTGAAACATTCAGCTATTATATTGATGATAGCTCGAAGTTAAGAGAAGGGGAGGGCGAAACGGCTGTAACTGCTTCCGAAGAAGTAACCCGCTTGACTGTGAACTTTAATACAATGGCAATGACGACGGAAAAAATAGGTTCTGCTGTTCGTTGTGTTTGGGGAGCGACATTTGGTGATATAGCTATATTGAATTATGTTGGAAACGGTAAGTTTGTGGGAGAAGCAGATATTCGCTTCCTTGATCCATCCAAACCGGAGACCGGCGCTCCTGATTGGTTAAGTTGGATAGAAGAACGTTACTACTATTATATGCATGCGACTATCACTATCGATACGAATTCGGATGGATTGATGATACATACATTTACTAATGTGACTCCGATTAATTAATAAAACTAAGTTATGAAAAAGATAAAGACTATTTTAGCTATTCTTCCGGCACTATTATTCTCCTGTGCCGGAGATGACGTAGAGAAATATATCCCGCCTACACCGATTGCTCCGTCAGAACCCGGAGAGGAGGTCGTTTATCATAAACGTGCCAAAGAGCAGTTTGACTTGATTAATCAGTGCTACCGGAACAATAGTGGGGCAACAGAAGGACTGTATAATGAAAATTATCCTAAGAAAGACGGGGATAATTCCGCTTCTTTCTTATGGCCGTATGACGGACTGGTTTCCGGGGCAGCAGCTTTACATGCCTTAGGTTATGATGTGAATTATGCAGATATGGTAGACCGGTTTGAAGTTTATTATCGTACTCCTAATGGAACTGTGGGTGGTTATGGCTCTCAAACCAATGGTACTACCGGTAGTGGAACACGTTTTTATGATGATAATTCTATTGTGGGGATTGAACTGGTAGAGGCTTTTAATTTGCTAAATAATCAAGATTATGTGACGAAAGCTAAAAGAATCGTTGAGTTCCTGCAAGCTGGTGAAGATGATACGTTTGGAGGAGGCCTTTGGTGGAATGAAGAGCAGAAAGGGCAGCAGGGAGTTGGTGATTCGAATAAACCGACATGCGCTAATGGATATGCAACGCTATTCTTGCTTGAATATTATTCTGTATGTCCTCAAGAGGAAAAAGCGGATGTGTTGGCTCTGGCAAAACGTTTATATGCTTGGACGTTGACTAACTTGCGTGATCCGGAAGATGGCTGTTACTGGAATGATAAACAAGCAGACGGATCCATTAATAAAACAAAATGGACTTACAATACAGGTGTGATGATTTCTAACGGAATCCGTTTATACAAAATAACGGGTGAGCAGACTTATCTGGACAGTGCCATTGCTTCTTCCGAAGGTGCGTATAATTATTTTGTACGTCCGCTTAATGGGTTGGCGTTGGCTTATCCCGATCATGATCCTTGGTTCACAACAAAACTGATCCGTGCATTTATTGATATTGAGCCTTATTATAAAAATGCAGGCAATTATATCAAAACATTCATCAACTTCCTGGATTATGCATACGAAAATGCCCGTTTATCAAACGGACTGTTCTATGAAGACTGGACAGGAGCAACTCCAAAACGTGCTGAACAGTTGTTGATGCAGGATGCTGCGCTCGAATCTTTGGGAATGATTGCTTTGTACAAAGGAGAAACAGTGACAGAGGAATAGGATATGAATAGTAAAATTAGAAATATAGCTTTATTTGTATCGACGGTATTCGTGCTTCTTTCTTGTGCCGGAGAATCAAAAACGACTCCGAATAAAGATAAGGCAGAAGAAATGTTTCAGCGTGTTTGGGAACTCTACAGGGTTCCCAAATACGGCCTCTTCTCTGAATATTACCCAAGCAGTCATCGTCCTGATCTGACTTATTTTAATGATTCCACCCGGCAAGCGCAGGAAGTTTCTTATCTGTGGCCTATGAGTGGTGTCTTTTCTTCGGCAGTGTTGATGGCTACCATCGAACCGGAGAAATATACGGTTTATGTCGATTCGATGGTGATGGCGATGGAGCGTTACTATGATACAACGCGTGTTCCTTTTGGTTATCAGGCTTACCCTGTTCAGTTTGGAAAGGTAGACCGCTATTATGATGACAATGGTTTAGTGGGTATTGATTATATTGATTCTTACCTGGTAACTAAAAATTCTCATTATCTGGAGAAAGCGAAACAGGTATTGACCTTTATTTTAAGTGGCTGGGATGAGAACTTTGAAGGAGCTGTTTCTTGGTTGGAAGGAGTGAAAGATCAGAAACCTGCCTGTTCTAACGGAAAAGCGATGGTGTTGGCTTTAAAACTTTATGAAGCAACTAAAGATGAGTATTATCTGGAGGTGGGAAAGAAGTTCTATCATTGGATTGATAAATATCTGAAAGATCCGGAAAGAGGAGTCGTTTGGAATTCATGGTTAACAACGACTTCGGCAGTATGCCCGGATTTGTATACTTACAATACTGGTACTTTGTTACAAGCAGCTGTAGCTTTATATAATTATACGGGTGAGCAGGCGTATCTGGATAATGCTAAATTTCTGGCAGAAGGAAGTTGCAAAGTGTTCTTTAAATACACGGAAGAAGGTATTCCCTATATTGCTGATTTACCTTGGTTTAATCTGGTTTTGTTTAGAGGTTATCACGATCTGTACAATGTTACGGGGGATTCAAAGTATGTGGATACGATGATAAAAGGACTGGATTATGCTTGGGAACATGCACGTGACCAGGCGGGACTGATGTATCATGACTGGACAGGGCGGACTGATGAAATACGTAAGCCGAAATGGTTATTGGTTGCTTCGTGTGGGCCGGAGTATTATGCACGTGTGGCGATGATTAAAGGATAAGTTACAAACAGAAAAATAAATAAATGATGAAATTAATTCTGGCAGGTGTTGTAGGGTGCAAAACACCTGATCGTCCCAATCTGGTAGAGTATGTGAATCCTAATATTGGAACTGTACATAGTCGTTGGTTTTTCTATACTCCGGCTGCGGAGCCTTTTGGAATGGCTAAACTGGGAGCTTCTACCAATGGAACTTACGGTAATAATCAAGGATGGGAAGCTATTGGTTATGAAGATAATCATACTTCGATTGATGGCTTTCCTTGCTTACATGAGTTTCAGATAGGAGGAATTTCACTGATGCCTGTAACGGGAGAAGTAAAAACAAATCCCGGAAAACTGGAAGACCCCGATAAAGGTTTCCGTTCCCGCTTTGATAAGAAAGATGAAACGGCGCGTCCGGGATATTACTCTGTATTATTAAAGGATTACCAGGTAAAGGCAGAACTTACTGCCACTGCTCGTGTCGGATTCCAGCGATATACTTTCCCGGAGACGGAAGCTGCTCATATTCTTTTGAATATTGGAAATCGTCAGGGAGAAAGTGGAGCTGTGCGTGATGCATATATCAAACAGATAGATGGAAATACTATTGAAGGTTACGTGATTACGGAACCGGAATATGTGAAGAAATATCAAGCGGGTTCATCAGTAGCTATGTATTTTTATGCAAAACTAGATCGTATTCCTGAATCGGTAGAGGTTTTTTATCAAGATAGTACTCTGAAAGCGGGAAATGAAATCAAAGGTGCAGGAGCTATTATGTGCCTGAATTATAAAACGAAAAAAGATGATGTAGTAAATGTAAAGATCGGTTTGTCATATACTTCCATTGAAAATGCTAAACTGAATCTGGAAACGGAAGCGAAAGACTTGATTTTTAATGAAGCTTTACAGTCAACTACGGATAAATGGAATGAATCCTTGGGACGTATTCTGGTTTCAGGAGGTACGGATGAAAGCAAAATCAAATTTTATACAGGATTGTATCACGCTTTGTTGGGCAGAGGACTTGCTAGCGATGTTAATGGAGCTTATCCCAAAAATGATGGAACAGTAGGGCAGATACCTTTGGGAAAAGAAGGTAAGCCGATATATAATCATTATAATACGGATGCAGTTTGGGGGGCTTACTGGAACTTGACTTCTCTTTGGGCACTAGCTTATCCGGAATACTACAATGGATTAGTTAACAGTCAGTTGCTGGTATACAAAGATGCTGGCTGGTTAGGTGATGGTATTGCTGCCAGTAGATATGTTTCGGGCGTAGGGACAAATATGGTGAGTATTACCCTGGCAGGTGCATACAATAGTGGTATTCGTGATTTTGATGTTGAAACGGCTTATCAGGCAGCTTTAAAGAATGAATTAGGCTGGGAAGGCCGCATTGAGGGGGCAGGTAAGATGGATGTGAAGCAGTTTGTAGAAAGAGGATATGTACCTTATGAGAACAGTGTTCATTATGGCACACATCCGGATGGCTCTACCTTTTCTGTTTCTCATACATTGGAATATTGCTTTAGTGCTTATGCTGTGGCGCAGTGGGCGAAAGCATTGGGGCATACGGATGATTACAACCGTTTGATGGAATTATCAAGAGGATGGGAAAAACTATTTGATGATTCATTGAAACTGGTTCGTCCCAGAGTTCCTAACGGTGAGTTTATTGATAACTTTAATCCGCTGGAGTCATGGAGAGGATTTCAGGAAGGAAATGCTGTACAATATACATTTTTTGTTCCTCAACATCCATATCGTTTGATTGAAAAAGTGGGTAAAGAGGAGGTTAATAATCGGTTGGATTCTATATTTACCGAAGCGCGTAAATCTATTTTTGGTGGCGGTAAGATAACTTATGCTTTTGCAGGTGTGGAGAGTCCTTACAATCATGGTAATCAGCCAAGTCTTCATATTCCTTGGTTGTTCAATTTCTCCGGTAAACCTTACCTGACACAGAAATGGACGCGCTTGATTTGTGATGAGTTTTACGGAACAAACGGAGAGCATGGTTATGGCTACGGTCAGGAAGAAGCTCAGGGACAGTTGGGAGCCTGGTATGTGATGGCGGCAATGGGATTGTTCGATGTACAGGGCGGTTCTTGTGAACGACCGACTTTCCAGATTGGCAGTCCGTTGTTTGATAAGATTGAAATCAAACTTAGTCCGATGAATGCGACGGGAAAAACGTTTGTGATTGAAACGACTGGTAATACACCGGATGCCTATTATGTACAATCTGCTACGTTGAACGGTAAACCGCTGGAACAATGTTGGATGTACCGGGATGAACTCTATAAAGGTGGAACATTGAAACTCACAATGGGTAATCAACCGAATGAAAAATGGGGAGTGGAAAATCCGCCTCATTGTTCTGAATAAACAGCTTATTTACCTCGGTGCCGATGTCGCTTGACAATGGCACCGGGGATTCTACATTTTATAATATAGTGAGTTAAACATGAAAACACAAAACTCTATTTATGCCGCCCTTCCCGTTCTCTTCGGGTTCTTTGTAATGGGCTTCTGTGATATAGTCGGCATTTCGTCCGATTATGTTCAACGTACTTTCAACTGGTCTCCTGTGATGACGGGATTTGTTCCTTCATTAGTATTTATCTGGTTCCTGTTTTTAGGTATTCCTATTGGAAATCAGATGAACAAATGGGGACGTAAAAATACAGTTCTTCTTAGTATGGGAATAACGGTAGTGGGTATGTTATTACCATTGATCGTTTATAATAGCGCGACTTGTATGATAGCTTATGCTCTCTTGGGAATTGGTAACGCTATTCTGCAAGTTTCACTGAATCCGTTGTTAAGTAATGTGGTAACTAGCCAACGTTTATTGACTAGTAGCTTGACGGCAGGGCAGGTAATCAAAGCTGTATCTTCTCTCGTTGGACCGGAGATTGTATTGTTGGCTGTAGCTCACTTTGGAGACGACAAATGGTATTATTGCTTCCCGATATTAGGTTTTATCACATTATTATCCGCTGTTTGGTTGATGGCTACCCCTGTTAAGCGAGAAGATTCCAGTGCTGCAACCCAGCAACTTTCTATCAGTGATACTTTTTCTTTGTTGAAGGATAAAACGATTCTGTTGTTGTTTCTGGGTATCTTTTTTATTGTGGGGGTAGATGTTGCCACCAACTTTATCAGTTCTAAGCTGATGGCAGAACGTTTTGACTGGACGACAGAACAAGTGAAGTTTGCTCCACAAGTTTATTTTTTAAGTCGTACGGTAGGTGCTTTATTGGGTGCTTTCTTGTTGGCCCGTATCGCTGAAATAAAATATTTCCGTGTGAATATTGTTGCCTGTATTTTCTCTTTGCTTATTCTGGCCTTTGTGAAAAACGATATGGTAAATCTGATTTGTATCGGTGCTGTCGGTTTCTTTGCGTCATCCGTATTTTCTATCATTTATTCGATGGCTTTGCAGGCAAGACCGGAAAAAGCAAACCAAATTTCAGGGTTGATGATTACTGCTGTTGCCGGTGGCGGAGTAGTTACTCCAGTTATTGGGTTTGCGATTGGAACAGTAGGTGTTATCGGAGGCGTTTTTGTCACTTTAGCTTGTGTGTGTTATTTGACTTATTGTGCTTTTGGGGTGAAGACCGCGAAAGCCTAGTATTATTGCGGAGAAGATGCTATCTTCGCCCGAATCCTACTTAGCGACTGCGGAGTTATCCACAAGTAAGACGCAATATGTTTTAAAGGTACATATTGCAATAATTCCGGAGTCTCTTTGATAAGGTTGAGATAGCGTTCTTTAGCCCGTGGGCTTCCCGAGCTGATAAGCCAGTTCTCCTGTTGAAGAAACTGATGATCCATGAGGCGGAGCCCCAAATTAGCGAGTCCGATGGATGAGGCGAATAGCTGATTCAGAGCTGTTCGGGAAATACAATAGGCCACACTGTCACACATGACCTCAATATTTATTAATGAGTAGGCATTATCTACATAGCCCCAGACGGAGAAAGCAGCTTCTCCGTCTGAAGCAAACCAGATGGTAGTATCCACTCCGTCTTTATGATAATAGGCTCGCCATATTCCTGTCTTGATAAAATAAAGATTACAGTTCTTTGTCCCTTCGCGTACTATTAAATCTCTTTTTTTGAAATGTACCTCTTCCATATAGTTCAGTAGAGACTGTACATCGGTTTCAGATACCTTGTATCTATCGCAAAGTTTTTCAATGAATGTTCTCATATTGCAAAGATACTTATCGTCGGCAGACAATGAAACGATCTTTCAAATAAATTCCGAAAATATAGAAAGTGGTTAATAACTCTGCCAATGGTACGGCTAGCCAGATACCCGGTATACCCAATACCGGAGGGAGCGCAAAGAATCCCATCAACATAAATACGACTCCCCGGAGAAGAGTGATAATTGTTGCTCGCTGACCTCTTTCGACACTCTGATAATAACCAATGCCAATCATGTTGACGGCAAAGAAAATGAATCCTACTCCGAAATAAGGAAGCCCGTTTACTGCTATATCAAATGCAGCGTAGCTGCGGTCAATGAATAACGAAACGATGTCTTGGCAGCATAGTACGGTAAGAATGAAAAAGCTGATACCGCAGATTAAAGCGGTCCGAATGGCGAGATGCAGTGTCTTTCGTACACGCTCGGGTTGTCCGGCTCCGAAGTTATAGCTGATAATCGGCTGTGCGGATTGTGCAATGGCATTATAGACCATGAAGATGATAGGGAAGAAGTAACAGGCAATACTGAATGCTGCCACTCCGTCTTCACCGAGATGGCGGATGAAAACGTAGTTCCCCAGAAACATCATACAGGCAATGGAGGCTTCACTGATAAAAGCAGAACTTCCCAGTTTAATCATATAACCGATGTTGCGAAGAGTCAGTAACAGACTTTTGATACTTAACTTTATCCGGCATAGATGGAGGGTACGAGAGAAACGGAGTAAGTAAATCAGTGTCATCAACCCTCCCACGACAGTTCCCAGACTGGTGGCAAAAGCTGCTCCCATTATTCCCCAACCAAGTTCGAAGATGAATATATAATCCAGTATGATATTGAGTATGGCTGCAACCGCATTACACATCATGGTATAGGTGGGTGAACCGTCCAGACGGATGCAGAACATACCTATATTTAAGACTTCGTAGAATACGAGAAAAGGAATGTACCATGCCATATATTCTACAGCTAACGGCAACAATCGGTCCGAACTACCTAATAATCTGGCTAATGGCTCTATAAAATAAAGGCACAGAGCAGACAGGATAAGTATGAGCAATGCGGAAAAAGCAATTGCCTGAGTGATATTAATACTTGCTACTTTGCGTTTTCCCTGAGATAAATGAATGGAAGCCACCACCGAAGCTCCCACTCCGAACATCAGTCCGATACCCGCTGCGATCATAAAAAGCGGTGCAGTGATATTTACTGCCGCCAGCGCGTCACTGCCAATTCCTTTTCCTACAAATATCCCGTCCGTAATAACGAACAGAGCCGAGAATACCATCCCAAGTACCGTAGGAATTAGTAACTTACGGAACAACGTGGAGATGTTCATACTGCCGAAATCAATACTATCTTTCATAACTTTCTACCTTTGTCGTTGAAAATGGCGACAAAGGTAGGGTTATGGGAGGAGATAAAAATTACCATTTGGTAATTTTTATCTCTATATTTAATAGGGAAAAGAATCTCTTATGTATATTCTATCAATTATTTGAGCATGTTGAAATCCTTTATTCCAAAAACTTCAGTGGATATTTCACCCAACCAACCGCTTTTACTATTAACACCCACTTGTACTTTGATAAAATCAACGTACTTCAGGTTTGCATCCTTACCGTCGAAAGTTACAGCATGGGATATCTTGAAATGATTGTCAGACGGTCCGGCATTATAGTTGTCATCATCTGTCAGACGATCAATGGCGCTGAAATTATCAGCATATCCCCATTCATAACTATCATTTACCCAATAAGTACCATTACCGGATTGATCGTAATTACGCTCTTTCAGGCGAGTACCTCGCAAAGTATATTGTTTTTCCTTTACCCAGGCGGGATAATAATAATCTTGCCGGTGAAAAGCACCCAGATAATCAATAGACCCACTTTGACCATGATTGTCTGTCCATGGGGTGGGAAGCTGAATACCAGTTGGTTTATGATAGGTGACGGCATAGTCCTGCCAGGTTTCGGCTTTCCCATATTCGGATCCGCGCAATTCATACCAAGTGTCATTAGGTAACCCATCACCATTTTCGTCCTGCATTACCCATACAATTCCCGGTTCTGACGAACCATCAAAAGCGTTTCCTGTAATAGCAATGTTGTAATCTCCATCATTCACGATACTATGATCGAATCCAACGATGATGTATCCACCGAATCCGCCTAGGGAAACATAAGCCGTCTGATTGATTCGTTCTTCTGCATAGGTGCAGGCTTCTGCCATAGTTATTGTGTTATGATTCTCATTGATGAATTGACCGGGAGCCGGTAAATATTCATATACTTTGTTCATTGACGCAGAACTTGTGGCGCTAATCTTCCGCTGGTATGTTCCTGCGGGAGGGCAAACATTGACTTTTAATGTTTGCGTAGCGAGTATATATGAGTTCTTCATTTCGACCTTTACCGTGTGTTCTCCCTGCTGCTCGGATGTAAACAGATAAGTATCATTTTCTCCGGATTGCACTTGTTCATTGTCCACGGTCCATGTATAGACTGCATCCAGTGCATTATTCACGTCAACCGGTTTGATACGGATAGTTCTGCCGGCTGACATGTTATATTCCGTTTGCAGGAATGTCCAGTTGAAATCTACTTGATCCGGTGAACAAACTTCTACTTTGAAAGTTACTTCGTCATCGCCATCTTCATTGTGAGTAGCAAAACGAACTTGATATTCGCCAAGCTCGATTGTGGGGAGAGTACAGGTTAATTCGTTCGAAATATCTTCACCGTTTATTTGCCAGGAGTAACTGGTTTCCAGAAAAGAATCTACTATAGGTGTAATGGTTAGTTCAGAGCCTTGAAGCACTTTGAAACCTTTGTCGGCATCCGCAATAGAGATAGTAGGTACATCAAGTTGAAAGACATCGATACGTATCTCCTTTTCTGTTGTCCCTCCGGCATTGGTGGCAGAAATCAGAATGAAATACCTGCCTGCTTCATCGGCTGAAAATGTCAGGGTGGAAGTGGTACAGATACTCTTTCCATCTATTGTCCAGTTAAAGGTCGTTTCCGAATCGGTATTTTCATAAATGGGAGCGATGGTTATCTCCCGACCAATTTTTGTTTTATAGATGGAGGATTCTTCTTTCAAGGTAATGACAGGAGCGGAAAGAAGAGGAGAGTCCTCCTCTTCTTTCACGCATGATATTAATGCTAACAGAACAAATAAAAAAAGTATAATATGTTTCATTAGAATCTCACTGCTACATCATCATAAGCAAAATAGGCAGGTTGGCTGAAACCATATCCGTTATCATTACTTCCAGTGACATTAAAGTCTATTTTGACCACTTTGCCTAATGCGGATAAATCCCATTTTGTCCATTCAAGTATATTACCCTCGGCTCCAACCAAATAAAATTCCGGACGTGTAGCTACTTCTTTTCCATCTTCATCATAACCGATAGCAACCAGTTTCACCCAATCATCTTTGCCTGCGGGTGCGGTCAAACCGTTACCGTTGGCCACACAGTTGGCTAGGTAGGTCGTCATAGTCACATACATGTGGTCAACTACACGCGCAACTCCGTCTCCAAAGTAAATATAGGGTAATGGACCGTTGGCATATCCGGAATTGTCTGCATAGCCGTAATGTACGCAGAAGTTTTTGGAACCATTATGTCCTCCAAAACCAGTTTTTGCATCCTGATAATAAACGGCTAGTTGGTGCTGGAAGTCTCCATGAGTAAGATCCATATCCAGATAATTGGAAATTGCGTGTCCGCCACCCCAGTATTGGTAATCACCCCATCCGTTAGGAAGTTCGGAAGCAAGAAAAGTGTTGTTTGCATCACTCCAGTTATAGAGTTGGTTATTCTTAGGATAAAGTAGTGGGCCACCATATTGTTGGCTGTCAATTAATGATGACCAGTTTCTTTCTCCTACCATGTTAGCATCACCTTTATAATCAACATCCTCGAATGTCAAGAAGTGTGCTTCACGCACTGCTCTTAATTGCATTTTTATTACTTTACCGAAAGCTTTGGACGGAGTGACAAGTATTTTAAGTTCACCATCTTTGACATCATCACCTGAAACTGCCGGAGCTGTGATTCTTAAGTCTTTATCATTAAGAACCGCTGTCCATCCTTGCGGAATAGCAATTAATGTTGCGTCGTCTATATTGGCAGTTGTAAGAAGATACGTCCTTGTTTCATTAGACGAGAACAAGGTATAATCCCTATTGGCAATGTCAAATGTATATGTTTCCCCTTTGGGCAATGTGAACGACGTTCCATCTGCAAGAGTAACTAGTACATGATTGTCATTAACTGTAACAGATTTGAAGAAAGAGTCTCCGTCTTGTCCTTCCGCTTTCACAGGTTTTCCGTCTGTTCCGTTAATACGTTTGGCTC
>ENA-ORLY01003081-ORLY01003081.1-human-gut-metagenome-genome-assembly--contig:-NODE-3081-length-14226-cov-3.908686_pt1 | contig 14226 bp, 8 predicted proteins | sample MGYA00243071_ERZ508832 | MGnify/ENA primary metagenome ERZ508832 (study PRJEB26277, sample SAMN04329777) | human gut metagenome | biome: human-associated habitat | host: Homo sapiens | place: USA...
GGCTTTGATATGAACAGTTTAAATATGACATTGGACTTAATTCTATCTTTTGACTACCAACTTCAATAGTGGTAGCTTCAGGGAAAAAGTATAGGTCAATACCATCATAATAAAAGGCATGATCTTGAGGAGTATTTATATTTTTTTGATTTAGATAATATAAATTATTTTTTTTATATACTTATGCTAAAGATGATATGCTATATACTTCATCTTTTATTGGAAATATTATTGACATTGCTTTAGGGAATATTACATTATCTTTACCTTTTATGTATATTGGTATGCTACTTAAATTTACTACTTCATCTTTGGGTTCATACTTTAATATAACATTTTTTTTGTTACGGGATATTTTTGCTTTATATTCTAACTTTAAACCGGAAAAATATTGATATACATCTACTTCTTCTGTTTTGGCATATCTATTATTTTTATATTCTCTAGCATATAGGAATACCGCTATTAAAATAACTATAATAAGAAATACTGGTATTAATATGTTATATTTTTCTTTTATGAATTTTTTCATTTTTTCACCTTCTTAATATCTAAATTTATAGTTAGAACTTAAATCTTTAATTACTGTTTCATTTGATTTTATATTTGTTAAACTTAGAGATATGGAATCTTCTTCTTGTAGTCCTGTAATTGGTGCATGTCCTACTGTATTTCCGTTTAATGTTATTTCATTTGTTGATACTACTTCACCATTTTTTGTTATGGTTAATGTACCTGATGTTAATGGATAACTATTGTCTGTTGTAACTAAATAATCTATTCCATCTTTACTTGTTCTTGTTACTTTTAATGATACTTGTGGTTTTTTAGTAGTTATATTAACTTTATCAAATGTTTCAACGTGCATCTGATTTTCATCATCTATGTAACTATATTTAAATGTTAATTCATAATTTGTATTTGGAAATACATTATTACTTATTTCGTATGATGTTGAACCACTATTTAAATATATGGTATCAATATTGCTTGAATTTTCTTTTTTTACTTCCATATATACTGATGAATATTCTTTTTTAGGATCATATATTACATAATCAACACTAATTTTATTTACAGTACTTGTTACCGCTATGACTGATGTTCTTTTAGTAGCTTTCTTTATTTCTTCAATAACTACATTATTTTTGCCTGTATTACCTTTGCTACCATTTCCACCATTAGTGGTATTATTTCCATTAGCTATACTATTATCGGTTACACCAGTTACACCATTATTAGCAGTTGTATTGCTTTCAGATGAGTTTCCTTTATTATTATCTTCTTCTGGTATTAAATCTTCTTTAGTATAGGTATTAGAAGATCCTATTATTTTCTTTAAATCTATTTTATCGCTACCATATACTAATATTTCATTTGCTATATCAAATGTGTAATTTGATGTTACGATGGTAGTGGCAGAGAATGTTTTTAGATTTACTTTGTGATTTGTAAGTGTTGCATTTCCTGCCTTGTCTAGATCAATCATTAAGAAATCACTTGTTGATAATAATCCATCTGCCGATTTTATTTCTTTATCTACTACTAAATATTTTCGATCTTCTAATTTATAGAATTTTGTTAAAGCGGTGCTTTTAATTACTGTTTCACCACTAGTTATATTTATTTCATCACCACTACTAATTTCATAATATTTTCCATAAAGTTTCAAAACTCCTGTATCTTCATTATATGTAATAGCGGTATTGCCTAATTCGGTACTTATTTTATCTTGAATTAGATAATATTTTTTATTCCATTTGGTCTTTATAACTGCTGGTTTTTCTGTTTTTATTATGGTTTTATCTTTATCAAATACTAATGTTTTTTCTTCTACTTTATATTCGTTTTTATCTCGTGATAAAAATAGGTTGATAACTAGAGAAAACATGACAATTATCAGTGCTGAAATTACTAATATTATGCCTATATTTCTCTTGTTTTTTTTATCATATTTTCTCATTTATATCATCCTTTCTATTTTCCTTCATATTTGAATGTCTTAGAATCACTAGTACTATCCCCTATTTTTAGAGCAGTTATTTTTCCATTTTTATCTTTATAATAGTATATTAATTTTATATTGTTATTTAATCCTAACTTTTGATTCTCATCTGTTGTTACTTCTATGGTTGGATATTCATCTTTATCTAGTTTAAATACTAATTGATTACCAGTAGTAGTATTACTTTGTCCTATTAAGCCTGAACCTACTTTACCAAATCCTTCAACTGTCATTGAGTATTCAATACCTGCTATATACTCTTGTAAATTAGTTGCTCCTTTAAATGTTATTAATACTTTATTGTTTGATAGTGCGGTTGGAGTTACTGCTCCTAGGGAGAATCCTAATTCACTCTTTGTATATTGACTCTTTCTTGCATATATTTTTGTTTCTTTTTCTTCATCTGGTAAAGAAATATTATTTCTATATATATCTGATGATACATAAATTGAATAGTTGGTATCTGGTTTTAAATTAGTGAATGTTATTTCTATTTGATTGCTACCATATTTAGCTAAATTAATAGTTTTGCTACAGTTATCTTCATTACCCGCTGGACATACATGGTTGTAATCAGCATCTTGTAATTCTATAAATAATAATCCATCTTTAATTACTTTATCTCTATCTTCTAATGTGATAATGTATTTAATTCCATATGTGAATCCTGAATCATTTTTATTTACTATTGCTTCTTGTTTTATCGTAAATGATGGTTCTTTTAATTCGTGGAAGTTTTGACCCGCTGTAATATTTTTATCAGACATTGTGTCTTCGAATAATTTTAATTCTTTACCTTTATCTGTTGTTATAGCAGTAACGGTAAGAGTATAATAATCGTTTCCATATACTAAATTATCTTTAGTTATATCTCTTGATAATATTGCTTTTCTTCCTTTACCGATGTTTTCATCATTTATTTCTTCATTAGTTACTTTTCCATCAAATATTAATTCTCCATCTGGATTATGTACTTCATATTTGATATCAAAGTTTTTATTATTTTTCAAATATGTTGTTAAGTTCATTATTCTATTTAGGTATACATTATCTATTGTTTTTGAATCATAATTATAGGCTACTCTATCAAGTATTTCTTCTGCTCCCAGGGTTTTAAAAGTACCCATATATTCTACATAGCCTTCTTTTTCATAATCGAATAATGGTGTTTTTACATTTTCTCCATTTTTATTCATATCAGCAGATATTTTATAATAATATCTAGTATCTGGATCTAATCCTGCAAAAGATATCTCACTTTTTAGACTTTCATAATCTGTTTCAATTGTGTCTACAGGAACATATTCTTCTTTGCAATCTTCTTCATCTTCACCACAAGTTTTCATAGTATAAATGTCTATATAGAATTTATATTTGCCATCTGTTTTAATAAAGTCACTTTCTAAAACACTATCACTTGCAGATACATATACGTTCATAGCAGTTCCATTAATTGTTGGTGTTGGTTTTGATGTTGATACTTTAGGTGTGATACTTGTAAATTTGAATTTATTATTATCTGTTTGAATATTTATTTTGTCTAAAACTTTTGGATTTAATGTATATTTAGTATTTTTATCTCTAAATCCACTTAATCCTAAGTTAGCTATACCATCTTTCTTAATAAAGTCACCATATTTAATAAATTGATTTTTACTTTTATCAACAATATCAGTTGATGTTATATACCATACATCATTTTGATTTTTTTCTGTTTTTACTTCATAGCCAAATATTCCTGTAGGTTTGTTTGAAGTTGCATATGAGCCATTTGGATTTAAATATAAATATTGTCCTGGCATTTCTAATGATGTTGTTTGGAAAACATATCCTAGTTTAGAAGCATCTTTTTCTCCTACTACTCCTAAACTTTGGAAGTAATCTCCTAATAGTGATTTTTGACTAAATCCTGTATATCCTGTGTCATAAAATCCTACTAATGAAACCTGAATATCTTTACCTTTGAATGATTCTATATCATTGTAATCAAGAATAATACATTTATTATCATCACAGTCAGATAAGTTTGATATAACTTTTTCATATTTATCATTACCTGATGTTAATGTTAGAAGGTATGTTGATATTCTATTTAAAAATTCATTGTCATCTAAAACTATTTTTAATCTATTATCAAAATTGCCATATACTAGTTTATATCCTATATTATAATCTTTTGAATTATAATAACCATCAAAATAGTATTTTCCTATTGATATTTTAGTAGGATCTGATGTTTTGGTATTTGCTCTTTTATAACTTAAATTATATATATCAGAATTATTTAAGTTTGAAATAGTAAATGTTTTTATATCACTACTTTTTTCAAATTCAATACTATTTTCTTCTTCACTATCATTTACTTTGTAGTAGAAGTTATATTTATCACCTTCATCTTTAAATAAGGCATTATCGATATCTTCAACATAGTATTTATATGTTATTGAATCTTTGGTACTATTATCAACATATAATTTAAAGATTGGATCTTTTTTAATTGAAGTGAATGTTTTACTTATTGGTTTATTTGATGGGAATACAGAATCATCTGCTCCATCGTTATTGCTATCAATACTTATATCATATGAAAAGCTATATGTGTTTCCTCTAGCTAATTTTTCATCTTCTACTTTATAATCAGTTCCATAGTCTAAGAAGAAATATGCTGTATAATTTTCTGTAGTTGTAAAATCGATTGTTTTTGTTTCAATTAATCTATTTCTTTGATCTTTGGCGTAAAAGTTTAATTTAGTAATTGGATGTTCACCTTGGAAGTATGTTTCTATTTTAGCTTTATCGAATATTGCATTTACTTCATAGCCTATTATAGTTGAACCATCTAATTTATTATCATAACTTACACCATATTTTGCTTGCATATCGGCGTCTTTTACGGTATCGTTAGTTATTTCTGTTACCGCTATGGTTGGCTCTGCTACTTCATCTTCTAGTAATAGCATAGCGGGTGTTTCAAATACATATTTGTTATTTAATATATCAAATTTATTGGTACCGCTATTATCATAGGCATCTGTTACTTCAAGTGTATAATATCTACTTAGTTTTCCTCCGGATATTTCTCTTAAAGCATCTAGATTTTCTATACCAAACATTTTTGAAGTTAAATCAAATTCTTTATTATAATATCTTGATTTTATATCTTCTGTTTCGGTAAAGCTTCCTATTGGTGCTGTTTGAATATTATTCTTAGTATCACCTTTATATAAATTAAATGTTATTGATGATATTTTATCGGCATAATCACTTTCTGGTACAGTAGATATCATTTCAGTACTAACTACTATTGGGTTTTCAAAACTATATTGTTTTTGCTTCCAATTTTGCATTTGCAATGCTTCTATTCCTTTTGTAGTTACCGCAAAGCTTCCTATGTATTGACCTTTTTGTAAGCCTTTACCATTATACATATCTATATCGGCGTATACTTCAAATGTATATAAAGTATTTTCTTTTAAACCACTTAATGCTAGTTTATATTCCATTGTTTCAGGATCAAACTTAACATCTTTTATGGCTATTCTTGTAGTTGAATTACCACCATAATATCTAATTATAAAGTCATTAACTTTATTCATTTCAGGCTTGTCTTTACATTCTCTTCCTTCATTTGGTATTGTACAGCCTTCATCTTTTATTTTTACTGTTCCGACTATTTGATCAAAGTCTACTAATTCTTCTTTGAATTCAATTGTTGGTCTACCTATTACTTGGAAATAATTACTTAGTCCTGTTTCTATTTCGTTATATTTATAGTTATCATTATATTCTACAATCATTTTAAAACAATAATCTGTTTTATCTTCTAAATTATTTTCCCCTAATTTTAATTTTTGCTCTTTTAATGTATCACTACTAAAAGTATAAACTGGTTTAGCATTTAATATTTCACCATCAGTTAAATCATCTGCTTTATAAATTTCATAAGTATATTTTGTTATACTTGAGTCCTCATCTTGTGGTTTTTCCATTTTTAGAGTAAAGCTTTTATTATCATTATCGGTATCTACTGATATTTCACCTAAAGTTGGTTTATTTTTTAATGTTTTATCTGATGTTTCTATTGTATATATATTTGCATAATTAGTATTTTTTAAAATAACTGAATCTACTTTTACTTTATATTTTGTATTGTGTGTTAATTCCTCAAAAGAAATATTATTGTCTTCACCATTAGTTATAGTGATTGTATTGCCTACTTTATTTCCTTCGGTATCATATAATGATACATTAGCGGATTTGATATCATTATTTTCGCCAAATTCTAATGAATATGATAATGAATTTTGTGTTACCATTTCACGAACTAAATTTAGTGTTAAACTTTCGGTTTTAAATGTTTTTTGAAAATATTGTGTACCATTATTATTATTTTGTTCTGATATTGTCATTAGATAATCACAATTTGGTGATAATGAATTTATATTTACTTCTTGTATATCAGGAGCATTAGCTAATATTTTAGAAAACTCTCTTTCTCCTGTAGTTATGTTTGTCAATGTCAATAATAAATCATCTTTAATAAAATTACCAGTATCTATTACTTGGAAACTTGCATTTAAACTATGAGTATCTACTTTGGCAGAAATTAAATCTATTGATACTTCTTGCTTTAACACTGAATTTGTTGTATCACCTTCGCCTGATTCTCCTCCTGATGGCTTATTTTCCTCATTATTTTCAGGATTATTTTTTACATCAGGTTGATTTTCACCTTTATTATCTCCACTACCATCAGTAGTGCCATCGGTATTTTTCTTGTCATCATTTGATTTTACTTTACCATCGCTAGGTTTGATATCAATATTTTCATTACCATCAATAGTCATCTCAGATAAAGAAAGTTTTGTTTCATCATTATAGATAACATTCTTATCGCCAAGATTTATTTTTGTATTATCTCCTATAAAAATAGTTGTTCCATCCGCTACTGTTTGATAGCTTCCTTCTTGGTTTTCTATTTTTACTATACCATCTTCTACAAATAGTATTTCAAAATAATCGCCACTAACAGTGTTATCATTACCTGCTAATTTAACTCTTATATCTTTTCCTACAACAATATATTTATTTTCGGTTATTCTTCCTAAGAAATTATTAAATATTAATGTTTTGTCGGATGTTTCAATGTAATAACTACCATTATTATATTGAATTATCGATTTATCTGTAATATTGTAATATGGAACTAGATTTTTATTGAATTTATCTAAGTCAAGGATAACACCATTTTTCATAAATGACATTGATTTATCTAAATAATGAATAAAGTTTTCTTTGCTGGTACTTACTTCTTTATTGTCTGCATTCTTAAAAACATATTCTTCTTTTACGTTTTCTTTATAAACTGTATTATCATTGAAATATAGTTTTTTGCTGCTTGATGCAGTACTATTTATTATATATCCTGCACTATAAAATTCTTTTTCTGAATCTTTTGTTAAAAAGATTACTCCTATAGTCAAAATTGTTAAAGTTACAATGCTTATAATTAAAATTATCCAAAAACTTTTATCATTTATTTTCTTCATTTTTATCACCGATACCTATCATATAAATTATATCAAAATGGTACTTAAAAGTCAATTAACTCATTATATTTTGCCATGATAATTTTGATGATATTTTTAAAATAATTTTTTATATAATTTGAGTTTTTTTTAATTTAGTAGTTTACAAATGGAAAATATATGGTATAATATTGATTGTGTTGGGGCGTTAGCTCAGTTGGTAGAGCAACTGACTCTTAATCAGTGGGTCTAGGGTTCGAATCCCTAACGCCCCACCATTTTAATTTTTTTTATAAAAATCTCTTGTAATGTTGGTTTTTATATGATATAATGTAGAAGCAATTCAAAAAATGGGCTTGTAGCTCAGGTGGTTAGAGCGCACGCCTGATAAGCGTGAGGTCGATGGTTCAAGTCCATTCAGGCCCACCATTTTTTGGCCAGTTGGTGAAGTGGCTTAACACACTGCCCTTTCACGGCAGCATTCATGGATTCGAATTCCATACTGGTCACCAATTTAAAAATTAAAAAGCCTTATGGCTTTTTTTATTTTTCTCTAAATATAGTGGATATTATTATTCCTATTGTTAATACTATTAGTCCTAATATAAGCGATGGTATGGTTACTTTATATTTGAATGATTTTATTATTAATAATATTATGCTTGATACTAATATTCCTAATATTATGCTATATATTTTATTATTATATTTTTTTAATAAATAGTTTATTATTTTTATGGTTATTATTAAACCTATTATTAATCCTATTATGAATGGTATTATTACTTTTATGTCTATTACATTGGCTATAGCTTCAATTATTATATTATATGTTCCCTCTATCATTAGGAGTGCTGATGAGCTTACTCCTGGGACTACTGTACCAATGGCTTCTGTTATACCTGATATGAAATATACTAATGAATCTATATAATTATTTTGTTTTATATATGTGTTATCTATATTACTTATGGATATGAAAAAAAAGATAAGAAAGCTTATTATGACAAGATAATTATCTTTTTTTTCTGTTTTATTGATGATTGATGGTGTTGTTCCTATTATTAATCCTATAAATAACATCATTATTTCAAAATAATATTTACTTAATGTATAGTATATTACTTTACTAAATAATATTATTGATAATAATACACCTATTCCTATCGGAAATAGGTATTTAATGCTTTCTTTTTTATTTCTTTTGAAGTTTATAATATAATCTATTGATTTATCATATACTCCCATAAGTATTGCTAATAAGGCTCCTGAAACTCCTGGTAATATTTTTCCTATTCCTATTATGAATCCTTTAATTAGATTATTCATTAGTGTATTTCCTTACATATTCCTTTTTGTGGTTCATAAAAACAATGATTTTTATATCTTCCCGCTAAAGGCTGATCCCACCAAGTACTGGTACATGCTGTATTTGCTTTTGGTGCATAAAACCATAATGCATTTGTAGCGGGATAATAATACTCACCTCTTATTACTCTCTCTGCTAATGATTTTTCTAAGGCTGTTGGGTTTCCATAAAATAATGATGATGATGTTCCTGAGAATCCTCCTGGTTTTTGATATACCATTTCTGATATACTTCTGATATCTTTGAATGTTAAGCAATCTGCTAATACTCTATTTATTCCAACATTACCTACCATGAGCATACCGAGGTTGCCTTCACCAACAGCTTCTGCTCGCATTAATCTGGCTAGGATTTCTTTTTCTTTATCAGTTGATTTTACTATCATATTTATCACCAATTAATTATATGAAAAAAATAGCAATTATTGCTATTTTGTTAATAAATTTAATGCTTCATTTAATTGATTATCATTTTCAATGGTTGGATTATTGTAATATTCTTCATTTAATTTTACTTCATTAGTTGGTGTTACACCTTTTTCGTTGATAAAATTACCATCTGGGGTAAGCCATTTTTGTGTTGTGTATTTTATCATACTTCCATCTAGTAATTTTTTTGTTTCTTGAACAGTACCTTTACCATAACTTGTAGTTCCCACTACTAAACCATTATTATAACTTTCTTTAATAGCGGATGCTAGTATTTCGGAAGCTGATGCTGAAGATGAATCTATTAATACCGCTACTGGATAAGTTCTTTTTTCTTTAGTAGTATCTTTTTTCTTAATTGTTCCTGTGGAATCTTCAAGTTGATATATTACTTTGCCTTTTTCTAAGAATAAACTACTAATATCTGTTACTGATGATAAATAGCCACCACTATTTCCTCTTACATCTATAATTAAACCATCTATATTTTCTTTTTCTACTTTATCTAAATTATTTTTGAATTGTTTATATGAGTTACCAGAAAATAGTGATATAGCTATATATCCTATTTTTTTGTTATTTTTTTCTAATACTTTACTTGTTACATATGGTATTTCTACTTTACTTAAATTAATAGTTATATCTATTTCTTTGTTATCTCTTTCAACTGTTAATACTACTTTATCTTTTCCACTATTTTTGACATAGTTAGATATATCAGAGCTTTCTTTATCGGTATAATCTTCGCCATCTACTTTGATTATTCTATCCCCTACTGATAGTCCCGCTTTTTCTGCTGGAGAATCTGGAAATACTTCTATTACTTTGATTTGTCTATCATTATATTTAGCTATAGAGCAGCCTATACCTTCGTATGATCCCTTGATTGTTTCATTGAAGTTTTCTGTATCATTAGTATCAGTATAACTTGTAAATGTATCTCCTACCTTAGATATCATTCCCTCTACTGCTCCATCAACTAAAGCTTTTTTATCTAGATTTCCATAATAATTATCTACTATAGCATAGTAGGTATCTACTACTTTGGATAAATCTTTGGTTACTCTTAAATAATTTTTACCAGTTATTAAATTTATACATCCTAGACACATAAGAAAACCTATTCCTATAGAAAATAGCATTACTATTATTACTTCTTTAGCACTATATTTTTCTTTTTCCTTGTTATCTTTCTTCTTATTTTCTTTTATTGCTTTTTTCTTGGTATCTTTTTTTCCTTTTAAGTTATCTTTTTTATTTTCTTTTTTTGCCATAGTATCACCTAATAATAATTTTATCATAAAGAAAGAAAAAAAGATATAATTAATATCTTAATTATACACTTTTATTATTACTTTTCATAAATAATTGTTTAATCATGAGACTATAGGCTCATGATTACCTCGAAAGACCTTAGGCTTGCGAGGATATAACAAAAGACCACCATTTATAGTATATCCCTATATATATAATCTTATATATACCAGCTTTTACCAGTGCGGAAAAAGTGTTTCCCGCACATACTCCAGAACCAAATTCCAAATAATCTATTATCTTACCTCAACAGATTAAGGTTTTTCATCCACATAGAACGGATTATTTACAGTTCCTACTCCTCCACTTATCGCATCAGACTTTAGAGAAACTACCGGACGCACTGCTTCATCATTAGAACCGACACCGCTGCTGAAAACAAAACCATCAATACGCACATCACCCACAAAAGCAGCACTGTCCAAGTACGCAATTGGTGTCATCGTCCAATAAGAGTGATCTCCATTTTTAAGATACAAATAATAATTATCATTTGTAATATATGTCATCGTTGCAACATCAAATCCTGCTCCACCACCCATTACTACTTCATCAGAAGTAATAAGAGCAATTGGATTAGTAAGGGCACCATTACCTAAAGTACTACTTGTAGTAAATCTATCATTCTTATTTTTACATTTTAATGTTGGTGCATGATCAACAAATGTTCTATTAAATCCAGCATAAGCTGACTCATTAGTTCCTGCTCCATTACCAGTTATTGTCATTCCTAAAAAATTATTTACTTGTACTACTACTACTTCTCTATCGTTACAATATATAGCATCAGCTATATATTTACTATAACTACTTAGATTGTTTTGATACCATGTATCTATTACTGTTTTAATAGTACTACTATTTGTATTTGTATGTGTAGCATTATATGTTGATGATCCTGCTGTTCCATACATATATCCTACATAGGCATTATCATTAGAATTATTATTAAAAGAAGATCTACTTATATATTGATTAGCATTAGAATCATTAGGATTAGAAGTATATATCATTCTAATAGTTCCATCACCATTTATTCTTATTATTTGCCACCAATTCTTAGCAAAATATACATAATTATTAGTAACATTACCTCTAAAATAATATGAATTACCTAGATCATCTTCTGATTTATATATACCATTAGTATTATCCCCTAATCCTGTAGCTAAAGTTTCATCACTATCATTCTTTTTAATACCACTATTACCACTTACAGTAGTAAAATCAGGAGTATGTTCTGTATCTACTGAAAGTCCTAAATTAGTTAATGTATCTAGTGCTGGATCATTATTAGTAGATGTATATATTGATTGACCATCTATTACTATTTGAGAATTAAATGTTTTACCTATTTCGGTATTAGGTGTATCTTTACTTAGCCATACTCTTAGGGTTATATTAATACTTTCTTTGGCTTTTACTACAACATTACTTTTAATAATGCTATTTGTTAATGATGATAATACGACTGGATTATCATTGTCTATTTTTAATTTTATATATTGAGAATTTATAGTATTAGAACTAGTAGATAATAGTTTTACATCAAATTTATAATCAACGTTACCAGTATTTTTAATTGAAAAGACATATGGAGTTGTTTCTATTCCTTCTTCATCTGTCATAGGAAGAGCACTATCTAATGATATTGTATCAGATAATGATGTTGCCTCTATTTGTAATATTCCGGTGCTATAGTTACTTGGATTAGCCGCTACATCTTCTTTATAGAATAGTGAGTATGTAGTTGTAAATAAGGCTGCTAATACTAATATTATTGATGATACTATTATCATTATTTTCTTTTTATTCATATACTCACCACCTATTATCCTTTTTAATTATATCATATTTATTTTTTTATGTCTATTATTCTATATATACTTTTACGGTACCTATGAATGCTGAATTCATATATTCATTTGTAATGGTTTGGTAATCAACCCACATACCTATTTTTATATTGGCTTCTCCTGATTTTGGTAATTTTCCTTCATATATTTGATAGGCATTATTAGTTAATTTTAAACCTTTTGTTTTATTAGTACCTTTTATATTATTATTTAGTAGTTTTATATCTTGTTTTTTATTATTAATCGATACTAAATATTTTATATATTCGTTTGGTAATATTTTAGATACGTTGTATTTGTTATAATTACTTGTCTCCTCTATAAGTATTAAATAATTTACATCTTTTTTATTATTGTTTTTTAAGTTTATATTCTTAATATCTATTAAATTATCAGTATTTACTTTTTCTTCTTTTGTATTATCTATTATCTCTAAGATATTGTTATCATAAATAATATGATCACTTTTTTCTACTATAATACTTTGTTTATCTTGAATTATTTCAGCAAAACCGTTTTCATAGTATATTATTGTTATATTATCATGAATTTTCTTTGTTTCTGTTGATTTTATTTGTTTATTGTCCACTAATAAGTAGTCATTTTCTTTTATTGTTCCATTTGAATAATATGTTTTATTTGATTCTTTCTTTGTTGGAAGTGAAACGATACTTAAATTGGTATAGAACTTATCTACTGATGATGTTATATCGCTATCTCTTACAAAGAAACATACATCACCCTTTGTTACTTCAAGACTACCATCAGATAAGTATAATAGTTTTATTCCTAAATCTTTATTAGTTATCTCTTTAGCGGTTACTTTTCTGGTTTTTGCTTTAGCCTCGAATGTTCCATCTTCTTTGACACCATAATTATTATTTACTCTAAATACTCTTAAATATGTTCCATCTTTATATTTTATTAATGCTGTTTTGTCAGAATAGAATATGATGATTCTGTCTTCTAATGGTTTTTCTTTTACTTTTATTACTACGCCGGTATTTGCTGTATTTATTTGCCTACTACTATCAAATAGTTTAGTAGCATATTCTTCAGTAATTGGTGTAGTATTATTTAAATTGCATTCATCTGATATATCGACTGTTACTACTACATTACTATTATCAGTAGTAGTATTAGTATTATTTTTATCTGATTTATATGTTGAACCAAGCATATTTCTGAATACTAATGATGTTGATATTATCAAAGTTGTTATTGATAATAATAATGTTATTATGAATATTAATCGACCATTAGCTACTAAAAACAGTATAAATGGGGATTTATAATTTTTTTCTTCCGCTACAGTGATGTTGTCTTTTTTTATTTTCTTTACATAGAATTTATTATTCTTGGACATTATATCACCTTCTTACTACTGTTACGTTACTCTCTTCTTTTTTCTTCTTTTTACCGATATTTCTTCCTAATTTTACGATATCATAAGATAGTATTGCTAGGCATGGTATTAATACAACAATTATTAATCCACCTTTTGTAGCTAATATTTGTTGGATATAGCCTATTTTTGGTATTTTAAATATTACTTTTCCTATTACATTTTTATCTTCTGCTAAAGTGAAGTCTTCAGTATTATTGGCATCTCCTTTAGTTTGATATGTATATTTTCCGGTAGTTGAATCGTAATACTTATTTTTTATTCTATGTGTTACTATTATATTTGATAATCTTGGATCAGAAGTTACAAATGTTATTATAT
>ENA-ORLY01003089-ORLY01003089.1-human-gut-metagenome-genome-assembly--contig:-NODE-3089-length-14203-cov-5.399051_pt1 | contig 14203 bp, 11 predicted proteins | sample MGYA00243071_ERZ508832 | MGnify/ENA primary metagenome ERZ508832 (study PRJEB26277, sample SAMN04329777) | human gut metagenome | biome: human-associated habitat | host: Homo sapiens | place: USA...
CCTCCCGGGCCCGGTGGAGCATCAGGGCTTTCTGGTTGTCGGTGAGGCTGTTGTTCAAAAAGGCGGCGGCCACGCCTGCCTGCACCAGGGCCCCCACCTGGTCTTTCATCAGGCTGACCAGCGGCGATACCACAAGGGTGATGCCCGGCAGCAGCAGGGCCGGCACCTGATAACAGATGGACTTGCCCGCGCCCGTGGGCATCACGGCCAGCACATCCTGCCCGCCCAGCAGCCGCTTCACGATCTCCTCCTGGCCGGGGCGGAAACTGTCGTAGCCGAAAACTTTCTTTAAAATCGAGCGCTGGTCTTCCATCAAACTGTCTCCTTTGTTTCAACACTGAGCTCCAGTATACCACAAAACCGCCCTAAGTTGCGAATTTTCGGTGGGATTTTGTGGTTTTGATAGCTTTTCGTGCGCCAAAATGCTATAATAAGAATACATATCTCCATCTAAAGATTCTTAGCCGCAGCCCGCGTGCTCCGGCTTCCGTGATTAAAAGGAGTACACTATGCAAAAACTCATCAGCTTTGCCGTCCCGTGCTACAACTCGGCGGCCTATATGCGCCACTGCATCGAGACGCTGCTCTCCGCCGGAGAGCAGGCCGAGATCATCCTGGTGGACGATGGTTCCACCAAGGACGACACCCCCGCCATCTGCGACGAGTACGCCGCCAAATATCCCACCATCGTCAAGGCCGTCCATCAGGAGAACGGCGGCCACGGCGAAGGCGTCAACCAGGGCATCCGCAATGCCACCGGCCTGTATTATAAAGTCGTGGACAGCGACGACTGGCTGGACACCGACGCCCTGAAAAAGGTCCTGCACCGCCTGCAGACCCTCGTGGCCCGCGGCACCGCCCCGGACCTGATGATCTGCAACTATGTGTATGAGCATGTGGAGGATGGCACCAGCCATACCGTCCGGTACACCAACGTCTTCCCGAAAGACCGCCTGTTCGACTGGGTGCATGTGGGCCATTTCCGCCCGGACCAGAACCTGCTGATGCACTCGGTCATGTACCGCACCGAGGTGCTGCGTCAGTGCGGCATGGTGCTGCCCAAGCACACGTTCTATGTGGACAACATCTTTGTCTACCAGCCTCTGCCCTATGTCAAGAGCATGTACTATATGGATCTTGACCTCTACCGCTACTTCATCGGCCGGGCCGACCAGAGTGTCAACGAGAGCGTTATGGTCAAGCGGGTAGATCAGCAGCTGCGGGTCACCAAGCACATGATCGACTGCCAGGACCTGGACGCCCTGAAAAACCAGAAGCGTCTGCGGGCCTACATGCTCCACTACCTCTCCATCATGATGGCCATTAGTGACATCTTCCTGCTGCTGGACGGCAGTGCCGAGGCCAGGGAGAAAAAGACCCAGCTCTGGCAGTACCTCAAGGAGCACACCAGCCCCAGCGTGTACCGCGCTGTCCGCCTGAGCCTTGGCGGCATCACCAACCTGCACTTCCCCAAGAGCGATACCGTCATTGTCGGCGGCTACCGCATCGCCCGGAAGATCTTTAAATTCAACTAAACTTCCCATGACAAAAGAGACGGTCCTCTTCCCACCGGAAGAAAACCGTCTCTTTTCTTTTTGTGTTTATTTCAGCACCACTTCGCCGTCCGCGTCGGCATCCACGGTAAGGGCGGAGCCGGAGGCCAGCGTGCCGTCAATGAGGCGCTCGGCGGCGGGGTCTTCCACAGCCTTGCGGATGACGCGGCGGAGGTCGCGGGCACCGAACTTACCGCCCTGGCTCTTGGTGACCAGCGCCTTGAGGGCTGCCGGGGTATAGCTGTAGGCAATGCCCTTGGCCGCCATGCTGGGCTTGTACTCATCCAACATGAGGGCTGCAATCCCCTCCAGTGTCTCCTGGCTCAGGGGTTTGAACGCGATGACCTCGTCCACGCGGCCCAGGAACTCCGGCCGCAGGAACTGGGCCAGCGCCTTGCGGGTCTTCTCCTCGCTGCGCTGCTCCTCGCTCTTGTTGAAGCCAAGGCCGCCCGAAGTCTGGTCAGAGCTGCCGGCGTTGGAGGTCATGCAGATCACGGTGTTGGAGAAATCCACGGTCCGGCCCTGGGCATCGTTGATCTTGCCCTCGTCCAGAATCTGCAGCAGGATGTTCATGACATCCGGGTGTGCTTTCTCGATCTCGTCAAACAGCACCACGCTGTAGGGGCGGCGGCGGACTTTCTCGGTCAGCTGGCCGGCCTCCTCGTAGCCCACATAGCCCGGAGGCGAGCCGATCATCCGGGAGACAGCGTATTTCTCCATATACTCGCTCATGTCCAGCCGGATCAGGGGGTCCGGGCCGTCAAAAAGCTGGTTTGCCAGCTGCTTGACCAGCTCGGTCTTGCCCACGCCCGTGGGCCCCACAAAGATGAAGCTGGCGGGACGGCGGCGGCCCGAGAGGTCGGCGCGGCTCCGCTTGACCGCTTGTGCCACCAGATGGACGGCCTCGTCCTGGCCGATGATCTTTTTCTTGAGCTCTGTTTCGAGGTTTGCCAGCTTGGCGTACTCGGTCTCCTGGATTTTCACCGCCGGGATCCCCGTCCACAGCTCAATGACCTTGGCCACATCGTCCATGGTCACCCTAATCTCACTGGCAGCGGCCTGCTTGGCGGGCAGCTCGCTTTCCAGCTGGGCAATGCGGGTCTTGCGCTCGGCCACCTGCTCATAGTCGATGGGCTCATTGACATCGGCGTTGGCCATATCGGCTTCTTCCTGCTTGAGGGCGTCCAGCTCTTTCCGGGCCTCCAGATACTCGGAGATGACCGGGTGGGCCAGATTGCAGCAGGCGCAGGCCTCGTCCAGCAGGTCGATGGCCTTGTCCGGCAGATAGCGGTCGGTGATATACCGCTCACTGAGGGTGACGGTGGCACTGAGCACATCGGCGGGCACCTGCACATGGTGGTGCTCCTCGTAATAGTGCTTGATGCCGTTCATCACAGCGAGGGTATCGGCCACGCTGGGCTCCTCCACCCGCACGGGCTGGAAACGGCGCTCCAGCGCCTGATCTTTTTCGATATACTTGCGGTACTCGTTGAACGTCGTGGCGCCGATGACCTGAATTTCCCCGCGGGAGAGGGCAGGCTTGAGGATGTTGCCCGCGTTCATGGCACCTTCACTCTCACCGGCCGAGGTGATGGTGTGGATCTCATCAATAAACAGGATGACCTTGCCCGCCGCCTTGACCTCGCTCAACAGGCCCTTGACCCGCTGCTCGAACTGGCCGCGGAACTGAGTGCCCGCCACCAGGCTGGTCAGGTCCAGCAGGAAAATCTCCTTGTCTTTCAGGCCCGCCGGCACCTGCCCTTTGGCAATGCGCTCCGCAATGCCCTCGGCAATGGCCGTCTTGCCCACGCCCGCCTCACCGATGAGGCAGGGGTTATTCTTCTGGCGGCGGCTCAGGATCTGGATGGTGCGGTAAATTTCGCGGTCACGGCCGATGATATCATCCAGCTTGCCTTCCCGGGCCTTGCGGGTCAGGTTCTCGCAGTAGGTGTCCAAAAACTTGCGGCGGGGCGGCTTCTTACCGTTTTTATTTCCAGCTTTCTTGTCCCCCTGCTGCTCGTTCTGGCCGCCCTTGACCCCCAGCGGGAACGTGGCGCTGGAGCCGGGCATCAGGTCTTCGTCGCCCTCGTTCTCCGGCTGGCCCATGTTCATCATCATGGAGAACGGGTTGGTCTCGCCGCCCATCTCCTCCATCATGCTCTCCATCCGGTTTTCCATATTGTCCATGTCTTCGTCCGACATGCCGAACTGCTTCATCAGGTCTTCCACCGGCTTGATGTGCAGCTCCCGGGCACAGTGCAGGCAGTACCCCTCATTTTTCATCTGGCCATTCTCCATCCGCTGGACGAAGATGATGGCCGGACGTTTCTGGCATCGATTACAGAGCATTGTTCCTCCTATCCAATCCAACCCTTACAGGAACGGGTTGAACACATTGAAAACTTTATAGTAAAGGCTGCTGCTCATAACGGTATCGTTGAGCATCGTCAGGTTGCCGCCCGTGATGACAATGAGTGCCCAGAGCACACACAGCACCAGATAAATGTCCAGCAGGCTGGCAATGCCGCCCGCCGTCCAGCCCAGCCAGCGGTTGACCGTGCCCACCACCGGCAGCTTGTTCACCAGCCCCAGCACCGTGACCAGCAGGCTGACCAGCATCCGCAGCAGGGCGAATGCCACAAAGAACAGCACCAGCGAGATCACCGGCGTCAGCAGCGGAGCCAGCACCTTTTGGACAATGACATCGGCCAGCACCACGGCGTTGTCGCTGAGCACGGCGGAAATGGAACGCTCGCAGGCCTCCACGATGGAAGCCCGGAAGCTTTCCGGCAGAAAGCCCGCATACCGCTGAGCAATGCCGGAAAGGTCTACCACGCCCCCGGCCGTGATGCTGGCGGCGATCTGGTCGCGGAAGCTGCCCGCAAAGAAGTTCTGGAACACCTGCCCGGCTGCCCAGCCGGAAAAGGCCCGGGCTCCGGTCAGGCTGAACAGGCTCCCCGCCAGCTGCACCACCGAGGCCAGAAAGCCTTTGCGGGCGTAGCGGACGGCCAGCAGCAGCCAAACCACCGTGCATATGATATCAAAAAGAAATGACGGATTCTTGAACATAGAGTATTTTCCCTGTTACTTTCTGCCGCAGAGTGCTAATTTCAGGAATGATTCTCTCCTTTTCCTCAACCTGCCTGAGAGGTTTCCGGTGCCGTTCCCTGCTGTACCGTGTTGCCGCAAAAGACCAGTGTCTGCTTGGCATCCGCCAGCAAAGCCTGCGGCCGGGCCGTCAGGCTCTGGCTCCACTGGTACTCCCCCGCAGAAGTCAGGCTCTCCACGGTGCTGTCGGTGAGCAGATAGACAAGCTCGCCCCGCCGCACCACCTTGTTGGAGGTGGTCACATTGCCGCTGTACTGGACATTGAGCTCCTTGTCCAGCGTCACCAGCTGGCAGACCTGCCCGGAGGCCAGCAGCAGCGCCACATTGCCCGCGCTGTCCACCGAGACATCCCGCAGGGTGCCGCCGCCAAACTCATAGCGGGCACGCTCTCCGCCTGCCGCGTTGTACAGGATGGCCCGGCTGTCGTACACGGCCAGCAGGGTGGTACCGGAAAGCCAGCCCACCCACTGGGGAACACCGCTCTGGCTCCCTACATTGACCGGGTCGCCCTGGGCCAGGGTGACAACATAAAGGTTTGTCTGCATCTGCCCGCCGCCGGCCGTGACGGCAGCAGCCGCCAGCCGGCGGCTGTCCGGCGAGAACGCCATCCGCAGCGGGGTGCCGTCGTTGGAGGTCATGTTCCAGCGGAGCTGCTGCTCCATGGTGGGAGAATACACCAGCAGCTCCGCCATGCTGCTCACATCGTCGGTGACAACGGCCAGCGTGCCGTTATCGGACATGGCGCAGAGGAAGATCTTGTTTTCCAGTTTTTTGGTGTAGAGGTTCTGGGTGCGGCTCTCCACCCGCAGCTCGTTGCCGGAGCGGTTGTAGAGCACAAAACGGGTCTTGCCCGCCGCCAGCGCCGGACGGCCATAGCCGCTCTGGATGCTGTTGAGCCGGGTGCCCGTGCGGGAGTACACCACGCAGCTGTCGCCGCCCAGCTCCACAAAGCCGCCCGTCATGGGCAGCACCTGGGTGGGCTCCATCACGCCGGTCTGCTGGGGCCAGCCGGGGCCCGGCATCAGGGCAATGCGGGTGGTGTCCACACAGTCCTTGACCAGCGCCACCGAGCTGCCCACCAGCCCGGTGGTAAACAGCACCACAGCCGTCAGCACCGCCACGATGAGCGCCGTGCGCCGCAGCCGCCGTGCCCGCACCCGGGCGCGGGCCTGCTCCAGATATTCGACCCGCCCGGCCGAAAGCGGCTCGTCACTCTCGGGGCGTTGGCCGCGATGGTTCTTTCTCATTTGGTTGTTCTCCTTGTCCTAAATGGCTTGCCCTCTCCGTCATTGCGATCGCAATGCCACCTCTCCCAAAGTGAGAGGCCTTGGCAATCCACGCAAACTTCATCTCTTTGCCAAGGGCTCCCCCTTTGGGGGAGCTGCCGAACAGCGTGAGGCTGAGAGGGCCAGCCACCTCTCAATCATACTCCACACTCTTCAAAAACAGTCCCTTGGCGGGCAGGGTAGGGCCCGCCTTGTGCCGGTCACGGCTGGCAAGGATGCCCGGGATGGCCTCGGGCTGCATCCGCCCGGCCCCTACTTCGCAGAGGGTCCCGGCCAGGATGCGCACCATGTTGTAGAGGTATCCATCCGCGGTGACGGTGATCTCTACTTCGTCCCCTTTGCGCTCCACTCCGCAGGCCGTGATGGTCCGCACCGTGTCACCGTGGGCGGCAGCGGAAGACCCCGCCGCGCACAGGGCCAGGAAATCGTGTTTGCCCACAAACCGCCGGGCTGCCGTGTTCATTTTGGCCGTGTCCAGCCGCCGGGGCACCCGGGTATAATACTTCTCGTCAAACGGCGAGTCGATGGGGCTGTTGTGGATGCGGTAGAGATACGTTTTGGTGTGGGCCGCGTACCGGGCATGGAAATCCTCCGGCACCACCCGCGCCGCCAGCACCCGGATATCCGGCGGCAGGTGCTGGTTGAGGGCCAGCGGCAGCTTTTCCACCGGGATGCGGGTGTCGGCGTGGAAATTGAGCATAAAGCCCAGCGCGTGGACGCCCGCGTCGGTGCGGCTGCACCCCTTGATATCCGGGCGGCAGCCCAGCACGGCCTCCAGCCCATCCTGAAAGGTCTGGGCCACGCTCCGCCCGTTGGGCTGCACCTGAAACCCGCAGTAGTTGGTGCCATCGTAGGCAAGGGTAAGTAAAAAGTTCTGCATGGAACTCCTTCCGTCACGGCTTTGCCGTGCCACCTCCCTCAAAGAGGGAGGCTATAAGGCCCCCTCCTTGAGGGGGCTGTCGCCGCAGGCGACTGGGGGAGTTTTAATAATTCGGGAACACCAGCCGGGACGACAGGATGATCACAAAGCAGACGATGCAGACCGCCAGATCAATGTAATCCTGTCTGGTGCAGCGGAGCACTTTCAGGCGGGTGCGGCCGTCACCGCCGCAGTAGCAGCGGCACTCCATGGCCATCGCCAGCTCGTCCGCCCGGCGGAACGCCGAGATGAACAGCGGAATGAGGACGGGCACCAGCGCTTTGATGCGCTCGGTCATCTTGCCGGTGTCCAGCTGGGCACCGCGGGCTTTCTGGGCGTTCATGATCTTGTCCGTCTCCTCGATGAGGGTGGGGATGAAGCGGAGCGCAATGCTCATCATCATGGCCAGCTCGTGCACCGGGAAGTGGATCTTGCCCAGCGGCTTGAGCAGCTGCTCAATGGCATCGGTCAGCACGATGGGGCTGGTGGTGTAAGTCAGCAGGCTGGTGCCCGCGATCAGGGCCATGACGCGCACCGCCATCAGGATGGCGTACTTGACGCCCTCGGCGTAAACGGTCAGGAATCCAATGTGCACCAGCGGCTCCCCCTCACCCGAGACGAAGAAGAGGTTGAGCACTGCCGTAAAGACGACAATGGGTAAAATTGGTTTCAGGCTCTTGAGGATGAGCTTGAACGGGATCTTTGCCACAGCGTACATCCCCACCAGGAACAGGATGGACAATGCCAGTCCCAGCGGGTTGGAAGCCGCGAACAGCAGGATGATATAAGCAATGGTGAGCACCAGCTTGAGCCGGGGGTCAAATTTGTGCACAAGGCTGTTGCCCGGGAAGTGCTGGCCAATGGTGATATCTCTCAGCATCCGGACACGCCCCCTTTCCCGTTCTCAGCATCCCGGGCAATACAAGAGACTCCCCGGCGTCCCGCCGCGCCTTGGCGGCCAGAATGGTCTTGACCGCATAGGGGATGGTGTACACGTCCGCCGGGACGTCCACCCCCATCTCCCGCAGCTTGAGGAAAATTTTTGTCACCTGGGGCACACTCAGGCCCAGCTCCAGCAGCTCCGGAGCCCGGGCAAACACGTTCTCCACCGTATCGTACATGGCGATCTTCTTGTTGGACATCACCAGCACCCGGTTGGCGTACTTGGCAATGTCCTCCATGCTGTGGGAGACCAGCAGGACGGTGGTGCCCGTCTTTTTGTGGTACTCTTTCACCTCGCTCAGGATCTCATCCCGGCCCTCGGGGTCCAGGCCCGCGGCGGGCTCGTCCAGCACGAGGATGCGGGGCTTCATGGCCATGACGCCTGCCACGGCCACCCGGCGCTTCTGGCCGCCGGACAGCTCAAAGGGGCTGCGTTCCAAAAGGGCCTCGTCCAGGCCGACAAAGGCGGCTGCTTCGTGCACCCGCTTGTCGATCTCGGCCTCGTCCAGGCCCATGTTCTTGGGGCCAAAGGCGATATCTTTATAGCAGGTCTCCTCAAACAGCTGGTACTCCGGGTACTGGAACACCAGACCGGTGAGGAAACGGAAATCTCTTATTTTTTCGGGCTCGGCCCACAGGTCGCGGCCATCAATATAAATTTTGCCGCTGGTGGGCTTGTTCAGGCCGTTCATGTGGGTAATGAGGGTGCTCTTGCCGGAGCCGGTGGCCCCGATGATGCCCACAAAATCGCCCTCTTCCACGGTAAAGCTCACGTCGTCCAGCGCGGTGACCGCATTGGGCATTCCGGGGTTATAGATATAGCTCAGGTGTTCTACCTTGATAATGTCTGCCATCGTTCACCCCTCCTCACTGCAGCAGCTCGTACAGAGCCTGTGCGCATTCGCCCGTGTCAATGATGCCCTCGGGCAGGTTGATGCCTGCCTTGACCAGCTCATCCCGCAGTTCGGCGGCCTGCGGCACGTCCAGATGGAGGGAGCGGACTTTCTCGGTCTGGCTGAACACCTCTTTCGGGGTGCCTTCCAGGACCACTTTGCCCTTGCTCATCACCAGCACCCGGTCGGCCTTGGCAGCTTCTTCCATATAGTGGGTGATGGACACCACGGTGATGCCCATGTTCTTGTTGAGGTAGTGGATGGTCTGCATCACCTGCTCCCGGCCCCGGGGGTCCAGCATGGCGGTGGCTTCGTCCAGAATGAGGCAGTCCGGCCGCATGGCCACGACGCCTGCAATGGCAACGCGCTGCTTCTGGCCGCCGGAAAGGTTGTGGGGTGCCCGCTCCCGGAACTCGTAGATGCCCGCCATCTTCATGGCGTCGTCCACCCGGCGGCGCATCTCCTCGGGCGGAACGCCCAGGTTCTCCAGCGCGAAGGCCACGTCTTCTTCCACCACCGTGGCAACGATCTGGTTGTCCGGGTTCTGGAACACCATGCCCACGGTCTGGCGGATGTCGTAAATGTTGCTCTCGTCGGCGGTGTCCATCCCCTCCACCAGCACAGTGCCTGCCTCCGGCAGGAGGATGGCGTTGAACTGTTTGGCCAGGGTGGATTTGCCGCAGCCGTTGGCACCCAGCACGGCGACGAACTCGCCCCGCTTGACGCTGGCCGAGACCCCGTCCAGCGCGTAGACGGGCTGCTCCGGGTCATAGCGGAACTTTAAATTTTCTGCTGTTAAAATCGTTTCACTCATTTGTGTTCTCTTTCTGGTGGTGCGCCCCTCTCAAAGAGGCTGTACCCCATTCTTAGATTATTTTATAAGCTCCCCCAGCCGCCTGCAGCGGCAGCCCCCTCAAAGAGGGAGCCTTTTGGGTCTCTGCCGTCAGAAAGCCTCCCTCACTGAGGGAGGTGGCATCGCGCAGCGATGACGGAAGGAGTATTTACTCTTCCCAGATGGCCGTTGCGCCGCAGGGCACCACGCCGCCGGTGGCCGAGACGGGCAGGCCGATCTCGTCACAGCTGGTCTGCCCGCCAAAACGGGGCACCAGCGTGGTCTTGAGCATGTACTCCATCACGGCGGGCGACAGGCCCGTGGTGTAGCTGTTGACGGCAAAGAAGAGCGGCTTGTCGCTCAGCACTTCCTCGCACTGGCTGATGAGGTCGTAGATGCAGTCTTCCAGCTTCCAGATCTCGCCGCCGGGGCCGCGGCCATAGCTGGGCGGGTCCATGATGATGCCGTCGTAGGTGTTGCCCCGGCGCTTTTCCCGGGCCACGAACTTGGCACAGTCGTCCACCAGCCAGCGGATGGGCCGGTCGGCCAGGCCGCTGGCGGCGGCGTTGTCCTTGCCCCAGGCCACGATGCCCTTGGAGGCATCCACATGGCAGACGGTAGCACCCGCCGCCGCGCAGGCCAGCGTGGCACCGCCGGTGTAGCCAAACAGGTTCAGCACTTTTACCGGGCGTCCGGCAGCACGGATCTTTTGGGCGTACCAGGCCCAGTTGACGGCCTGCTCCGGGAAGACGCCGGTGTGCTTGAAGCCGGTGGGGCTCACGATGAGGGTCAGCTTCTCCTCTCCCTCGCCGCAGCTGATCTTCCATTTTTCAGGCAGCCGGCGGCGGTACTCCCACTCGCCGCCGCCCTGATTGGAGCGGTGGTACACGGCGTCCGCCTTGGCCCACAGGGGGCTCTGCCGGGGCGTTTTCCACACCACCTGCGGGTCCGGCCGGATGAGGATGGTCTCCCCCCATCGCTCCAGCCGGTTGCCGCCGGTAGCATCCAGCAGCTCGTAATCTTTCCAGGTATCTGCAGGGCGCATAGCGTTCTCCTTTTTACTGTTTCAGAATTCGTTTGTTGATCTTTTCCACGATCCGGTCTGCACAGCGGTGGATGGCCTCCAGGTCCTGGCCCTCGACCATGACACGGATCTTGGGCTCGGTGCCGGACACACGGACCAGCACGCGGCCCATGCCCATCAGCTTCTGCTGCTCGTTCTCAATAAAGCCCGCCAGCACTTCGTCCTCTTTATAGGCGGCTTTCTGGGCGGCGTTGGCCGTCACGTTGACCAATACTTGCGGGTACTGGGCGTAAACGCTGTTCAGCTCGCTCATCTTCTTGCCGCTCTCGGCCAGCAGCTTGAGCAGCTTGCCCGCCGTCAGCTCACCGTCGCCGGTGGTGGCGTGGTGGAGCAGGATGACATGGCCGCTCTGCTCGCCGCCGATGGCGTAGCCGTTCTCGCGCATGTTTTCCAGCACATAGCGGTCGCCCACGGCGGTCTTCTCGGTGTGGATGCCCTGGCTCTCCATATACTTGATGAAGCCCAGATTGGACATGACCGTCACCACAGCGGTATCGCCGTCCAGACGGCCCTTTTCTTTCATGCTCACGGCCAGCAGGGCAATGACCTTGTCGCCGTCGATCTCATGGCCCAGCTCATCGCAGGCCAGGCAGCGGTCCGCGTCGCCGTCAAAGGCAATGCCGCAGTCAAAGCCGCCCTCCACAACTGCCTTTTCCAGATTGTCCAGATGGGTACTGCCCACGTCCTTGTTGATGTTGGCACCGTCCGGCGTGATGCCAATGAACGTGCACTTGGCGCCCAGCCGGGGAAACAGCTTCTGTGCCACAGCGGCAGAAGCGCCGTTGGCGCAGTCGATGCAGACGTTCAGGCCGGACAGATCGCCGTTGACCGACTCATACAGGTGGTCCACATAGTCCTGCAGGCCGTCCGCCCGGACAGACACCCGGCCCACGGAGGCTCCGGTCGCCAGCGGGATGTCGGCACAGTCGTTGTCAATGTGCTTCTCGATCTCGTTTTCCACATCATCCGGCAGCTTGTAGCCGGTGCCGGCAAAAATCTTGATGCCGTTGAATTCCATCGGGTTGTGAGAGGCCGAGATGACAACACCGGCATCCGCGTTGTATTTCTTGACCAGATAGGCCACAGCGGGGGTGGGCAGCACGCCCAGGCTCTCCACGTCCGCGCCCACGCTGCACAGGCCGGCGGTCAGGGCCGCTTCCAGCATATCGCCAGACTGGCGGGTATCCTTGCCGATGAGGATGCGGGGGCGGTGGCCGGTGCTGTCCGTCAGGACAGCAGCAGCGCCGCGGCCGATCTTCATGGCCATCTCACAGGTCAGGTCCGCGCCTGCCACACCGCGGACGCCATCCGTTCCAAAATATTTTCCCATAATCAGTACCTCCATATTTTAAAGCGCATCCCCTCTCCGTCCTATTCTTGGCTCTCCCTCCGAAAGACTCCCTCCGGCCGGAGGGAGATGTCGCAACGCGACAGAGGGAGGATAAGCTGGCGCGAAGCGCCTGAGAGGGCGAGTCGGTTAAAACAAGCTCTGTTGTCCGTTGTCCTCCGGGCTGCCCGTTTCCGGGGCCTTGAGGCCCAGGTGCTCGTAGGCCAGCCGCGTGGCGCAGCGGCCCCGGGGCGTCCGGGTCAAAAAGCCCATCTGCATCAGGTAGGGCTCGCAGAGATCTTCCAGCGTGACGGCCTCTTCGCCCAGAGCCGCTGCCAGCGTTTCCAGGCCCACCGGGCCGCCGTTGTACATCTCAATGATGGCGCGCAGCAGGCTGCGGTCCAGTTCATCCAGCCCCAGGGCGTCCACGTCCATCCGCTTGAGACCCATGAGGGAGACATCCCGGTCAATGACGCCGTCTCCCAGCACCGTGGCAAAATCGCGGATGCGCTTCAAAAAGCGGTTGGCCACACGAGGCGTGCCCCGGCTGCACTTGGCCAGCTCGTAAGCACCCTCCGGGGTGATGGGCTGGTCGAGGATGCCCGCCGAGCGCTGGATGATGCGGGAAAGCTCATCCGGGCTGTAGAGTTCCAGCTTGAGCAGCACGCCGAAACGGTCCCGCAGAGGACCGGTGATCTGGCCCGCCCGGGTGGTGGCACCCACCAGCGTGAACCGGGGCAGGTTGATCCGGATGCTCTGGGCGCTGGGGCCCTTCCCGATCATGATGTCCAGCGCATAGTCCTCCAGTGCCGGGTAAAGCACCTCTTCCACCTGCCGGGAGAGGCGGTGGATCTCGTCGATGAAGAGGACGTCGCCCTCCTGTAAATTGGTCAGCAGGGCGGCCAGGTCGCCGGGCTTCTCAATGGCCGGGCCGCTGGTGATGCGGATCTGCACTCCCATCTCGTTGGCAATGATGCCCGCCAGTGTCGTCTTGCCCAGGCCCGGAGGGCCGTAGAGTAGGATGTGATCCATGGGCTCGCCCCGCCGCTTGGCGGCTTCCAGATAAATTTTCAGGTTCTGCTTGACCTTTTCCTGCCCGATGTAGTCTTCCAGATGCTGGGGGCGGAGGCTGTTTTCTTCGTTGTCCGCCACCGTCAGCCCGGGCTGCATCATTTTTGCGCCGTACAGCGCGGTTTCGTCCTGCATTGCTTACCTCCTGCCTGCCATACCCCGGAGTGCCAGCTTGATGATCTCCTCCACGGGCAGTGTCGCATCGATCTTCGAAACGGCCATGGCGGCCTCGCTCTGGCTGTACCCCAGCGAGACCAGCGCAGCAATGGCCTGCCCGGCCCCCTGCGCGGCGGGCGCTGTAGAAGTGGCTCCGGCCACGTCTTCCAGGCTGATGCCGTCCACAAAGCCCTTGGCTACCTTGTCTTTCAGTTCCAGCACAATGCGCTGGGCCAGCTTGGGCCCCACACCGGAGGCCGCCTTGAACGCCTTGTGGTCGCCTGCCGAGATGGCCAGCGCCACCCGGTCCGGCTCCATCACGCTCAGGATGGCAAGGCCCACCTTGGGGCCCACGCCCGAAACGGCGGTCAGCATCTCAAAGCAGGCCTGCTGCTCCTCGGTGGCAAAGCCGTAGAGGCTGACATCGTTCTCCGTCACGCTCATCACGGTGTACAGGGTCGTTTCTTTTCCCACGCCGGGCAGCGCCCCGGCCACGCTGGCCGGGCACTGGGTGTAGTAGCCCACCCCGCCGCAGCTGACCACCACCGCGTTCATGGTCTTTTTGATGATTTTTCCGGTTAAGCAATAAATCATAAAGTGTTTTCCCTTTTCGGTCAGCTTCTCCCCTGTCCAACCTCTCCGTCATTGCTTCGCAATGCCACCTCCCCTAGTAGGGGAGGCCTTGGCATAGCGGGTAGCTCTTCCTCTTCGCCAGAGGCTCCCCTACTAGGGGAGCTGTCGAACGAAGTGAGACTGAGAGGTTGTACAAAGGGAAACCTTCCCTTATACACGAATCATAACAATTAAATTGGCCCGACGCCCCGCCGCACGAAACGGTTAAGCTGGTTGCCGTTGGTATGGCAGAACGTAATGGCCATGGCCAGCGCATCAGCGGTGTCGTCGGGCTTGGGGACGGCAGGCAGGTGGAGCAGCACCCGGGTCATCTCCTGCACCTGCTTTTTCACGGCCTTGCCGTAGCCTGTCACCGCCTGCTTGACCTGCATGGGGGTGTACTCGTAAATGGGCAGCCCC
>ENA-ORLY01003096-ORLY01003096.1-human-gut-metagenome-genome-assembly--contig:-NODE-3096-length-14167-cov-3.778637_pt1 | contig 14167 bp, 13 predicted proteins | sample MGYA00243071_ERZ508832 | MGnify/ENA primary metagenome ERZ508832 (study PRJEB26277, sample SAMN04329777) | human gut metagenome | biome: human-associated habitat | host: Homo sapiens | place: USA...
TTAGCTGGCAGGTATCATCACTGCTTCCATCGTCTATGACCAGCCATTTAAAATTTTTATCGGTCTGTTTCAGCTGATCGCTGCAATCTTTCCGGGAACCTCCCGGTCTGGTGCAACGATTGTCGGAGCACTTTTGATCGGAGTGTCCAGAACCGTTGCGGCAGAGTATACGTTTTTCCTTGCCATTCCGGTTATGTTTGGTGCCAGTATCTTAAAGATTGCGAAGTTTGGACTGGATTTTTCGACATCCGAGGTCGTTATCCTGTTTGTGGGATGTGTCATTGCATTTGCGGTTTCCCTGATTGTTATCCGTTTTCTGATGGGATATATTAAAAAACACGATTTCAAGGTGTTTGGATATTACCGGATCATTCTTGGCATTTTTGTGCTGGCGTGTGGATTTTTAGGAGCATTACATGCTTAAACTATATATCCGGCCGGTTTGTCTCCTGCGTCCGGAAGAAGAGGTGGCTTCGCTGTCTCTTCTTGTGGAGAGCCGCAGGGAGAAAGTAAGAACGATAAAAGGAAAAGAAAATCGCAGCAGATCCATTGCGGCGGGACTTCTGCTCCGGCATATGCTGATGGAAGAACAGATCCCTTATGCCGAAGAATCTTTTGGGCTGGAAGGACATGGAAAGCTGCGTCTGAAAAAAGATGGGGTTTTCTTTAATTTAAGTCATGCGGGAGCATATGTGGCGGGAGTGCTGTCGGATGTCCCGGTAGGTGTGGATGTGGAACAGCAGAACCGTTTTTTGCAGGAAACCCACAACCGGAAACTTGCAAAGCGGATATTAACGGAAGCGGAATGGAACTGGTGGAAAGATGCCGGGGATGATCCGCAGGAACTGCTCCGGTTCTGGACAAGAAAAGAAAGCTATGTGAAAATGACCGGGGAAGGAATGACAAAGGCATTTCATACCGTGGATACCCTGCATGGGAAATACTATAAAGAAATTCCGTTGGGAACGCCAAAAGACAGATATCTGATCAGTGTCTGTACGCAGGAAGATAGGACTTGCGATTTTGTATGTAAAATGTTAGATTAATATCTGGAGGCAGAATATGCATGATGAATTAACAAAAAAGGATATTGAAAAAATGGAGGCAGAGATTGAGCACCGGAAGCTGGTGGTTCGGAAGGAAGCCCTCGAAGATGTAAAAGAAGCACGTGCCCAGGGAGACCTGAGCGAAAATTTTGAATATAAGGCAGCCAAAAAGTTTAAAAACGAAAATGAAAGCCGTATCCGTTATCTGGAAAAAATGATCAAGACAGCAGTGATTGTTTCGGAAGATTCTCCGGAAGATGAGGTTGGAATGAACAATACCGTCGATATTTATTTTGAAGAGGACGATGTGACGGAAACATATAAACTGGTGACAACAGTCAGAAGCAATTCACTGAAAAATCTGATCAGCAGAGAATCACCGCTTGGCGCAGCTATTTTCGGGCATAAAGTCGGAGATCGCTGTGAAGTTCATGTAAATGATAATTATTCCTATTTTGTGCAGATTAAGCGTATTGTCAATACTATGGATGACGGCACAGATGAGCTTCGAAAATTTTAACAACAGGAGACAAAAATAAAATGAAAGTATCGGAAATTTTAAAGAAGAATGAGGTGACCATCTCATGTGAGATTTTTCCACCAAAACAGGGAGCACAGCTGCAGAATTATAAGGCAATTGCAGCAGAAATCGCAAAGCTGAAACCGGCATATATCAGCTGCACATATGGAGCAACCGGCGGAACCAGTGATTATACCGTAGAGATTGCAGATGCGATCAACTCTTATGGGGTGCCGGCAATCGCACATCTGACCTGCGTCTCTTCCACAAGAGAAAAGGTACATACTGTAATCCATGAGCTGAAAGAGCGCGGAATCGAAAACATCCTTGCACTTCGCGGGGATATTCCGACAAACACGGATTTTCCGCTTCCGGATCAGTATCACCATGCGATTGAGCTGATTCGTGAGATCAGGGAGGCAGGAGACTTCTGTATCGGCGGTGCATGCTATCCGGAGGGACATCCGGAGGCTTCCAACATGAATGAAGACTTAGCTCATCTGAAAGAGAAAGTGGATGCAGGCTGTGAGTATCTGACCACACAGATGTTTTTCGACAATAATATTTACTACCGCTTTTTATACAAGGCACTTGCAAAAGGGATTGATGTGCCGGTCACAGCAGGAATCATGCCAGTGACCAATGTTGCACAGGTAAAGCGGACAATTTCCCTGACCGGAAATCTGGTTCCTGCCAAATTTTTAAGCATTGTGGATCGTTTTGGGGACAACCCTGCAGCCATGAAGCAGGCAGGAATTGCCTATGCAACCGAGCAGATCATTGATCTGATTGCCAATGGAGTCAACCACATTCACATTTACTCTATGAATAAACCGGATGTTGCTGCGGCAATCATGAATAATCTGTCACAGATTTATGTGAGAGAGCAGGCATAAGAATGAAGAAAAAGGAAGAACAGCTGGTCCGTAAAGTGACCGATATGATACAAAAAACGCGGGAAGGAAAACTGCACTGGGATATTCAGTGCCAGACTACCGAGTACAACGACCCGGCGAAGAAACCAGTGGAAACCGAAGAGGGAGAGACCTGGGTGATTGATGAGTGTTTTGTTTCCTATCACTGTATGGATCAGGAGAAAGAATTTCTGCTGGTTTCTTATGAGCAGATCTACACCTGCGGAGAAAAAAAGAAGTCCTGCAATTTGATTTTTCTGCCACCGCTTGGCATCCGCTTCTTCGATGTGGATGTTTTAGCTCCGTATGCAGTGGAGGCGGATCAGATGCTGGTCTACGAAGTACATATGCTGTGGCTGACCGTGCTGGAGCAGTATAAAAAAGATCCACAGAGCATGGAACTGGATGTGACAGGGCGCGAGCTGGTACTGCAGCAATAAAAATGATTATACAATGTGTATAATAAGTTAAAAAAACCTCTGGAATTTTTAGACAAAATTTCCAGAGGTTTTTTGGCAGTTTTTCCAACTTTATTTCGTATACATTTTCAAGTATAATGAAAAACGAAAAAAACCGAAATATCATTCAAAAGGAGGAAAAAATGGGAGAGAGAAGGTTTTCAACAAAGAACCGTTTTGTAAGTTTTTTACTTGCAATTGCGATGGTTCTGACACTTTTGCCGATTGGGGCGGTACAGGCAAAAGCAGAAGAGGCAGCTGTAAAATTATATTTTGAGTTGCCGGATGGAACTAAAGTAACTGATTGGGGCGTAAATGTTTGGAATTCTGCTTATGTTACAGAAGGGGATAAGGAACATGCCTTTCGACCAAAAACATGGGGAGATGGTGTTAAATTTCCTACATTATTAGCGGATCAGGAAAATGAAAAATGGGGATATGTGACCATTTCCGGAACTATAGATGGATTACAGTTTGTTGACCAAAAAGGAACTGAGTATAAATGTTGGAATTCCGAAATTGCAAAAGGTGGATATAAAGCTGCTTATTATGTTCCAACAGAAAATAAATGGTATACAGGTGCTGATAAATCAACAGAAATTAAAAAAGCAACGGTAAGGGATATTTATGTTATATCAGGAGATACAGCATTAACGGGCTTTGACTGGGGATTTCACGATGAAAATTCCTTGACAAAGGATGGAAATAAATACAGCATTACATTTGCTAATGTTTCAGCAGGAACATATTCCTATAAGATTTTACAAGATCCTGAGAACTGCGGATGGGATAAGCCATGGGGATATGGATCTGGCAGTGGCGGCAATCGTAGCGTGACCATAGAGGCTCCATCTGATGTTACTTTTACAATTGACCTTACAGATACAACGGATGCAAAAAATGTAGAGGTTAGCCAGAAAAAGTTAAAGAAACTTGTAGTTGATAATGGAAATATTTCAAAGGGAAAAACAAAAGAATTAAAAACATCTGCAAAGTATTATGATGGCACTTCAGCTGATGCAAATGATGTTAATGTTTCTTATAGGTTAAAAGAAGAAATAGCGGGAGTAACATTGACAGACAATATGCTTTCTGTTGCAAAAGACACGTCTTTGACGGAAGTGACGGTTATTGTTTCTCATGGTAATTTCGAACAGGAAATGACAATTCCAGTTGTAGAAAAGCAGTATCAGGTAACCATAAATATGTATTCTCAGGATTTGGAAATGAAGCCTGGGGTATCGGATATTTACATTTTTGAGAATGGTGGGAGTAACAATACGACTGTTACTTTAAATAAAACGGTAGAAGATACAGAAAATAATGTAACATGGGTACAGGGAACGGTTACGGTGCCATACAATTCACTTGGAATTATTGCTAGAGATCAAGCTGGATCCTGGGATGGTGGAAAAGATGGCGATCGATTATATACTATTGATGAGAATACTTCAGAAGTAACCTTATGGTATGTGTATGGAAAAACACCTGTCACAGAAAAACCTACCATTACCAAAGAAGATCCAAGATATTTTTATCTTGAATATGAAAATGATACTTTAACAACCACCCCGGAGTTTTATTCATGGACCACTGGTTTTGCGGCAGAATTGAAAAAATTTGAATCCGCAGGAGCAGGAAAATGGAAAATTAAAGTTCCGGTAAAGTCAAGCTGTACGAAGGTTGATTTCGTGGTTGTGCTGGATCCTTCCGGCTCTGACTGGATCAAGGATGGAGGAGATCACTCCATTGCATTCCCACAAGAGCAGAACGTTGTATGCGCAAGCATGAAAAAAGGGGAAGAACCAGTATTAAGTGCTCCTTATAACAAGGGGTATGAAGTATTGCCAAAAGAAAATAAAATTGCATTTTATTATCGGGATGATAATGCATTGATTGAGGATAAGCTTTCAGATATGAACGTGTCTGTAGATATCGATGGCAAAGAATATCCAATGACTTATAATGCAGAGAATAAGCGTTTCGAGTATAACTATAATGAATTAAAAAGTGGACGTACACTTTATCGTTATAAAGTGGGAGAGGAATATATTTTAGACAAGTATAACGATAAGCAGGAACAAAAAGCGGGAAACGATTATTCTTATATTGAGTATTATAAACTGAATGCTTCTATTCAGGCAGAAGTAAGGAACGCTTCATTTAATTATAACGAGAATAATGTTGTAAAATTCAAGGTAAATCAGGACGAGAATGATACGAAGAAATTAGAAGTTGCATCTGCAAGCATTGATGTTTCTTCTTTAGGTGGAAGTAGTGCATTAGCAATTGTACCAGATTTACAGGCGGTAACAATATCAGCCACAACAGATACTTCGCTAGGTAAGAAAACATTGCCAATTGTTGTAACAGATCAGTATGGAAATGAGTATACAACAAGTGTACAGGTGGAAATTACTGCACGTAACAAGAAGAATGCAGATGATTTTGACTGGGATGAATCCGTTATTTATTTTATGGTAACGGACCGCTTCTTTGATGGAAATGAATCAAACAATACAGCAAGCGGAGCAAAGACTTACGGAAAGGATAATGCAGGTCTGTATCATGGTGGTGATTTCGCAGGAATTACACAAAAGTTAGACTATTTAGAGGATTTGGGAATTAATACAATCTGGATTACTCCTATTGTAGAAAATATTCCGGGAGTTACGGTAACTGACACGGGAAAAGAAGATGTTCCGTACAATGCTGCATACCATGGATATTGGGCAAGCGATTTTACAAAACTGAACCCAACGCTTGGAACAGAAGAAGAATTCCAGACATTGATCGATCAGGCACATAACCGCGGTATTCGTATTATGGTAGATATTGTGGTTAACCATGCAGGATATGATACGGATTTTGGTGATATGATCCGAAGCGGAGAAGATATTGTATCTGGAAGTGATCAGAAAGACTCCTTAAGCAATTTACCGGATTTCAGAACAGAAGACCCAGCAGTCAGTGCACAGCTTGTAAAGTGGCAGACGCAGTGGGTAAAGGATTTTGGTATCGATTATTTCCGTGTAGATACGGTTAAGCATGTTGAAAATGATACATGGGCAGAGTTAAAGAATGCTTTGACCGAAACTGATCCGAATTTTAAGATGATTGGAGAGTATGCAGGAGGAGGCTATGCTTCTAATGGCAATACTTTAGGAACCGGAGAAATGGATTCGGATCTGGATTTTGATTTTAATGATCAGGCAACTAATTTTGTAAAGGGAAATATTTCTTCCGTAGAAAGTTTCCTGACATCCAGAAATAGTGGATTAAACAATACATATATGACAGGTCAGTTCCTTGGAAGTCATGATGAGGATGGATTTAAGAAGAAACTTTTGGATGGTGGAATGGCTGAAGATGCAGCAACTGCGGCATCCATGGTAGCCGCAAGCCTGCAGATTACTGCAAAAGGACAGCCGGTTATTTACTATGGGGAAGAGATCGGTCTGACGGGATTAAATAATTATCCATATCAGACAAACCGTTATGATTTTGACTGGACAATGGTAAACAGTGACAATAAGACCTATCAGCATTATAAGAAGATGCTTTCTATCCGTAATGCATATACAGATGTATTTGCAAGAGGAGACGGAAAAACGATCGTGGCATCCGATGAAAAAGGCTATGATATTGTATCCAGAAGTTATCAAGGAACCAAATTATATGTTGGTTTAAATATCAAGGGTGCTGCACAAACTGTAGAAGTTCCGGTAAGTGAAAGCAACGGAACAATTTTGAAAGATCTGTATTCCGGAACATCATATACCGTAAACAATGGCAAGGTAGAAGTAACCATTCCTGCAGCTGCAGACGGTGGAACCGTTGTTTTGAAAAAGAACTCTTCCGGCGGAAGTTCATCCAGCAGTGGAAGCACAACAACCGAAACCAAGCCTTCGGAGGATATTAAGAAAGACACAACGATGGAGATTACTGTTCCATCAGAAAAACTTCCGGCAGGAACGAAAGCAACCGTAACCGTTACCAAGAGTGGGGATGGAAAGGTTACAGCAGAGGCAGCAGTAGAAGCAGCCGGAAAGACTACCAAAACCGGTGTGAAGGCAACCGTAAATGCGGATGTAATTAAAGCTGTGACAGAGGCAGCCGGAACGAAAGATGTGATCATCACACAGGAAGTGAAGAAAGCGGACGGAACAACCGCATACACCTTACAGGTAAATGCAGCAGATGTCAAAGCAGGTGCAAAACTTGCCGTAATGAAGAAAGATGAAAAGACCGGGGAACTGGTTCTTGTAAACCAGAAAGCTTACAAGGTCGCAAAGGATGGTTCTGTCTCACTGACATTTAAGGGTGAGGGAACTTATGTCGTAAAGACACAGGCTGAGGTAAAGGCTCAGGCAAAGCAGATCGCAAAAACCGTTAAGCCAGCAAAGACCACAGTAAATGTTGCTACAAAAAAGACAACCGTATTTAAATGGAACAAGAAGCTGAATATGGAAAACGTGGCAAAGATTACCTATAAGTCTTCAAAGAAGTCTGTAGTTTCCGTAAATAAAAATGGAAAGATTACTGGAAAGAAGAAAGGAACCGGAAAAGTGACCGCAGAGGTTACATTAAAAGACGGAACCAAAAAAACAGTAAGGATGAAGGTAAAGGTGAAATAAGCCAGAACCTTAAAACAATAGTTTTATACTCATTTTCTGCCATAGGGCTTACAGGGGGAAACCTCTGTAAGCCCTGATTTTATTAGACAACCAGGGGCTGCTGTGTTATACTCATTATGCTTTAGGAGGATGTAAAATGAAAAAATCATATGCAGTAATCACCGGTGCAAGCTCCGGAATCGGTATGGCATTTGCAAGACAGCTTGCGGCAGAAGGATACCGTCTGGTACTGGTTGCGCGAAGAGAAAACCGGTTGCAGGCACTGGCAGAGGAATTAAATAAGAGTGGGACAGAAAGCATGATTATCACGGCGGATCTGTCCGAAAAAGAAGCGTGTTACCGTCTGATGCAGCAGCTGGAACCGGTTCCGGTCGGGATATTGATCAACAATGCGGGATTCGGTGATTGCGGCAGTTTTTTGGAGACAGATGCAGACAAGGAAATGCAGATGATTGATGTGAACGTCAAGGCCATGCATCTTTTGATGAAACTGATGCTTTGCCGCATGGAAAAGCAGGAGGGCGGTTATATTTTAAATGTCGCTTCTTCGGCAGGACTGCTTCCGGCAGGCCCGTATATGGCCACTTATTATGCGACCAAAGCCTATATGGCGAGTCTGACGCGGGCAGTGGCGCTGGAACTGAAGCAGAGAGGCAGCCGGGTGTATGTAGGGGCATTGTGTCCGGGTCCGGTGAATACGGAATTCAATGAAGTGGCAAATGTTGAATTTGCACTGGCCGGAATCACACCGGAGTATTGCGCCGGATATGCATTAAAGCAGATGAAAAGACGCAAAGTGCTCATTGTTCCGACGACTGAAATCAAGGCAGTAACGATATGCGGAAGATTTATTCCGCAAAATCTGCTGATCGCAATTACTGCACATCAGCAGAAGAAAAAGCTGAAAGCAGAGGACATATAAAATGGAAGAAATTAAAATAGGCTCTCATGTGGGAATGGCAGGAAAAGAGATGTTTCTGGCATCCGTGAAGGAAGCGGAGCGTTATGGGGCAAATGTGCTGATGCTCTACACAGGGGCACCGCAGAATACCCGGAGAAAAGAAATCAAAGACTTAAATATTGAGGCGGGCTGGGAGTATGCCACAAAGGCTGGAATCCGGGAAATCGTGGTTCATGCACCGTATATCATCAATCTTGCCAATACGGTAAAGCTGGAGACATTTGAGCTTGCTGTGGAATTTTTGGAAAAAGAGATCCGGCGCACGGCTGCCATGCGCAGTAAAATTCTGGTACTGCATCCGGGATCTGCATTAGACGCGGGGGCGGAGGCAGGAATTGCACAGACTGTCCGGGGATTGAATATGGTGCTTGATGCCAACGGGGATGATGTGTTTATTGCGTTGGAAACGATGGCAGGAAAAGGCAGCGAGATTGGAAGAACGTTTGAAGAGATCAGGGCAATCTATGACGGAGTGCACAAAAAGGAACGGTTAAGAGTCTGTTTTGACACCTGTCATGTGAATGATGCCGGCTATGATCTGGTGCATGATTATGATGGCGTGTTCGAGACTTTTGATAAGGTGATCGGGCTGGATCAGATTGCGGTTTTTCATATCAATGACAGTTTAAATCCCCTGGGAGCACATAAAGACCGTCATGCAAACATTGGAAAAGGAACCATTGGATTTGAGACATTGTACCGTCTGGTCCACGATCCGCGTTTTGTGGAAATTCCAAAGATTTTAGAGACACCGTGGCTTTGTGCCGAGGGAGAGACCAAAAAGACGATTCCGCCATACAAAGAAGAGATTGCACAGCTTCTTGCAAAATAATAATAAAGAGGAGAAGGATTATGAACGTTAAACAACAGGGGATTTCCGGCTATTGGTTAAAGGTGATCGCCGTGATTTCCATGCTGATTGATCACACATCGGCCGTTATTTTAGAACAGATTCCGGGACTGGAAAATCCCGCATTTTTGATGCGCATCATTGGAAGACTGGCGTTTCCGATTTACTGTTTTCTTCTGGTAGAGGGATTTTACCATACACGCAGCAGGGCAAAATATGCGGGAAGGCTTTTTTTGTTTGCACTGATTTCCGAGGTTCCGTTTGACCTGGCATTCAGCAGGAGAATGTGGGATTTTTCCAGCAACAATGTCTTTTTTACTTTGCTGTTCGGGCTTTTGGTGATCTGGGGTGTTGAAGGGATAAAACAGAAGTTTGTGGCGGATGTTTACGGGGAAAAAGCAGCAGCCATCCGTGTGATTCTTATCATTGTGATAGTTGTAGCCGGGGGATTTCTGGCACTTCTTTTCCGTACAGATTACGATTTGTCGGGAATTGTGACAATTTTTGCAATTTACATGTTTTATCCGAAGAAAGTGAAGGGAATGGGGATCGGTGTTCTGGTTTTAACCCTGCTGGCAAGTATCATTGAAGCGGCAGCATTTTTAGATATGATACCGATTTATTTTTACAATGGAACCAGGGGAAAACAGATGAAGTATTTCTTCTACATATTTTATCCGGCACACCTGTTTCTTCTTGCCATGATCGCACGGGCGATGGGGCTGAATGGGTAAAGGATACATAAAAAAGAAGCGCAGACGCGCTTCTTTTTTGTGACCGGATTTTTATTTATCCAGATCTTTTTTATCTACATTCTGCAGCATCATTGCACGAACTTTCAGAGGAAGTCCGAACAGTGTGATGAATCCGTCTGCATCGTGATGATCGTACTGATCACCGGTTGTGAAACTTGCCAGAGACTCACTGTAGAGAGAGTATGGAGAAGTTGTGCCGGCTTTGATGATGTTTCCTTTGTAGAGCTTGAATTTTACTTCACCGGTGACATACTTCTGGGTAGAAGTAACAAATGCCTGGATTGCTTCGCGAAGAGGAGTGAACCATTTTCCTTCGTATACAACATTGGCAAGACGGTTGCCCATCTCTTTCTTTGCAGATAAGGTATCGCGGTCGAGAACCAGTTCTTCCAGCTGGTCATGTGCTTCCATAAGGATCGTTCCGCCAGGAGTCTCATATACACCACGGGATTTCATACCAACGACACGGTTTTCTACGATATCGATGATGCCGACACCGTGCTTTCCACCGAGACGGTTTAATTCACGGATGATATCGGAAACTTTCATTTCTTTTCCGTTTACAGTTTTTGGAACACCCTTTTCAAATGTCATGGTTACATATTCGCCTTCGTCCGGAGCTTTCTCAGGGGAAACACCAAGAACCAGAAGATGATCATAATTTGGCTCGTTTGCAGGATTCTCCAGCTCAAGTCCTTCATGGCTGATATGCCATAAGTTACGGTCACGGCTGTAACTTTGGTCTGTGCCGAATGGAAGATCGATTCCGTGTGCTTTGCAGTATGCGATCTCTGCCTCACGGGAATCCATCTGCCACTTGTCATCACGCCAAGGAGCAATGATTTTGATATCCGGAGCAAGTGCTTTGATACCAAGCTCGAAACGGATCTGGTCATTTCCTTTTCCGGTAGCACCGTGGCAGATTGCAACAGCGTTTTCTTTTCTGGCGATCTCTACCAGTTTCTTTGCGATACCAGGACGTGCCATGGCAGTACCTAATAAGTATTTGTGCTCATATACAGCACCAGCCTGTACACAAGGTACGATGTAATCGTCACAGAACTCATCTGTGATATCTTCGATATATAATTTAGAAGCGCCGGATAATTTGGCTCTTTCTTCCAGTCCGTCTAATTCTTCGCCCTGTCCGCAGTTGATACAGCAGCAGACAACCTCATAACCATAAGTCTCCTTTAACCAAGGGATAATAGCGGTAGTATCGAGTCCGCCGGAGTAAGCTAAAACAACTTTTTCTTTCATAAGATTGTATCCTTTCTTTCTATATGGAATTGTACGCTCTCGTACGACTAACCCTACTATACATCAATCCAAATGAAAACACAAGTGAAAAAATATACATAAAATTGCATAAATATACATAAATTTGTGAATATTTGCTATTTACGGATGGAAAAAGATGGACTATTATAGGGTAGAATCATATTTTTAAAAGAAAGAAAAGGTAAGAAACATGGTAAAGGTAGGAATTATCGGAGCAACCGGTTATGCAGGAGCAGAACTGGTGCGTATTTTATTGAATCATAAAGAGGCCCAGATCGAATGGTTTGGATCAAGAAGCTATATCGATGAAAATTATGCAGATATTTACAGAAACTTTTTTGAACTTATCGATGCAGACTGTCTGGGTGATAACATGGATGAGCTTGCTTCCCGCGTGGATGTGATTTTCACGGCAACACCACAGGGATTTCTGGCAGGTGTGCTGAATGAGGATATTTTAAATAAGGTAAAGATCATTGATCTGAGTGCGGATTTTCGAATCAAAGATGTTGCTACCTATGAAAAATGGTATAAGATTGAGCATAAAAGCCCACAGTTTATTAAGGAAGCCGTTTACGGACTCTGTGAGATTAACCGTGATAAGGTGACCACCCAGACCCGTCTGATTGCAAATCCGGGATGTTATACGACCTGTTCCATTCTGACAGCATATCCGCTGGTAAAAGAGGGACTGATTGATCCGGATACATTGATTATTGATGCAAAATCCGGTACTTCCGGAGCGGGACGTGGGGCAAAGACACCGAACCTGTTCTGCGAAGTGAACGAGAGCATGAAAGCATACGGTGTGACAACACACAGACATACACCGGAGATTGAGGAGCAGCTCGGCTATGCGGCAGGAAAAGAGATTACCGTGAATTTTACACCGCATCTGGTTCCGATGAACCGCGGAATTCTTGCGACAGAGTATGCAACCCTGATCAAAAAGCCGGATGGTACCTATCCTTCCTATGAGGAACTGAAGGCTGCTTACGATAAATATTATGCAAAGGAACGTTTCGTGCGTGTATTAAAGAAAGGTGTCTGCCCGGAGACCAAGTGGGTAGAGGGCAGCAATTACGTGGACGTAAACTTTGTCATTGATGAGCGTACCGGCAGAGTTGTGATGATGGGTGCACTGGACAATCTGGTCAAGGGTGCAGCCGGACAGGCAGTACAGAACATGAATCTGCTGTTCGGATTTGATGAGGCAGAAGGACTTTCCATGGTTCCGATGTTTCCATAATGAAATGCATCTGTTTGATGCATTTCCTACGCTCATTGTTTCCGCGTAAGAGGAACTTTCATACAATGAGCTCTATAATGAGGTGAATAATGAGTAAAGAATATACAATCCGTGTGATGACACTGGAAGATTATGATGAGGTGTATGCGTTGTGGATGGGCATCCACGGTTTTGGAATCCGTTCCATCGATGATTCCAAAGAAGGAGTGGAGCGGTTTTTAAAAAGAAATCCGACCACGAGTATGGTAGCGGTAGCAGATGGAAAGATCGTGGGAGCCATTCTCTGCGGACATGACGGGAGACGCGGATGTCTGTATCATGTCTGTGTGCATGAAGATTACCGGAAGAACGGAATCGGAAAAGCCATGGCAGTCGCATGTATGCGCGCCCTGCAGAAAGAAAAAATCAATAAGGTCAGCCTGATCGCATTTAAGAGCAATGAGCTGGGAAATCATTTCTGGAAAGATGCCGGCTGGTGTTTCAGGGAAGACTTAAACTATTACGATTTTACATTGAACGAAGCAAATATTACGAGATTTAATCAGTAAGGAGAATGTTATGAGTGAGAATTTAAACGCATTGGAAAAAGCACAGGTGCTGATTGAGGCATTGCCTTATATCCAGCGTTTTAACCGCAAGATTATCGTTGTAAAATACGGTGGATCAGCGATGGTAGATGAGAAACTGAAAAAACAGGTCATCCAGGATGTCACCCTGTTAAAGCTGGTTGGATTCAAACCGATCATTGTGCATGGCGGTGGCAAGGAGATCAGCAAATGGGTTGCCAAAGCAGGAATGGAACCGGAATTTATCAATGGACTGCGTAAGACGGATGCGCCTACCATGGAGATTGCAGAGATGGTGTTAAACCGTGTCAATAAATCACTTGTATCCATGGTGCAGGAACTTGGGGTGCAGGCGGTCGGCATCAGTGGAAAAGACGGTGGTCTGTTAAAGGTGGAAAAGAAATTGTCGGATGGTCAGGACATCGGATATGTAGGAGAAGTAAAGGAAGTAAATCCAAAGATTCTGTATGATCTGCTGGAGAAAGATTTCCTTCCGATTATCTGCCCGATCGGTCTGGATGACAATTATGATACATATAATATCAATGCGGATGATGCGGCATGTGCGATTGCCCGTGCGGTTTCCGCAGAGAAACTGGCATTCTTAACCGATATCGAGGGAGTATACAAAGATCCGGAAGATCCGTCCACTCTGATTTCCGAACTTACGGTTTCCGATGCAAGAAAACTGATTACAGACGGATATATCGGCGGCGGTATGCTTCCGAAGCTGAATAACTGCATTGACGCTATTGATAACGGAGTATCCCGTGTGCATATTCTCGATGGAAGAATCGCACATTGTCTGCTTTTGGAAATCTTCACCAATCGCGGAATTGGTACTGCAATTTTGGGTGATGAAGAACATCATTTTTACAATGAATAAGAGATAAGAGGTGTGGATAAACAATGAATAAACAGGAATATATT